>Ga0307511_10007869_pt1 | contig 10698 bp, 13 predicted proteins | sample 13_EM_MG_FD_200266 | JGI IMG/M metagenome (GOLD analysis project Ga0307511, IMG submission 200266) | Populus trichocarpa ectomycorrhiza microbial communities from riparian zone in the Pacific Northwest, United States - 13_EM | ecosystem: Host-associated > Plants > Roots > Unclassified | place... | reverse complement strand
GCGTTGTTTGGGGGGATTAGGGAGGGAGTGGAGCCAGGAGTGGAGGATGTGAGGGTGGCAGGGAAGATCAAGGTCAGAATGACAGATTTTGAGGGGGCATGGAGCCAGGTGAAGCCGAGTGTGTCGAGGAAGCAGGCGGGGCAGTATAAAGTGTTGGCGAGTAGGTTTGGGAGTTAGATGAAGTGGGAGGGTCTTTTATTGGTCATTTAAAAGCAAATGGTTTTGAATTGATCTTGATTTTGTGGGGTTTGGTTGACTTTATGTCTTTACTATATACCGGTATTAGATGTTGACTACCTATCGAATATCGAAAGGAATCAAATTGTTTACGATCACGTTTTCTAAAAATTAAAACTAAAGACCCAGACCTGTCTGTATCTTCTGGTGATTTTGGCCCGGCACTAGCAGAAATCCACTGAAGAGATGGGATTTACGGATACGATACGAGTGAAACCACTTGGCTAACAGTCCTTATCCCCTTCTGCAATACGTACTTTAGCGCCAGGTCCAGAAAATATAGCGTCTATCCCGAGAAATAGCAAAAACAAGGGCTGTACTCATTCTCATTCTCGTGCAGTATAATCATGGCATAAATGGGTAGATATTTGAACAAATCGATCATAATGGAGAGGGATCAAAATTATTATTAAATAGTACTCGTAAGTTATCCCAAAAATTGTTTCCGCCTCACACCCAAATTTGTACATTTCACATCCCTCAGGCATATAACATGACATCCCCCTTGGCATGGCTCGGCCCCAATCAATTAACCGTCAAGCATCAAATTTACAACACCAACCCAGCAACAGCCACCGCCGCAACCATAAATCCGGCTGGGGCCAACATGTTACCAGCATTATCAGTCGTCGAGGGTCTGGGGCTAGTGGTAGTATCAGTTGAGTTGTTACCGTCGGTGTTACCGTCAGTTGGGGTATCGGTAGAGGTAGAAGTCTCAGTGCTGGATGGGTTGGTTGTGCCAGTCTCAGTGCCAGTAGCAGTGCCAGTAGCAGTGCCAGTAGAGGCAGTGGAGGTTTGGGTTGAGGCGGGAGCGGAGGTGTTGTCACCACCGGCGGAGACACACCAGGAGGTAACAGTGGACTAAAAAGATCCAGGCGGTTAACTAGTTTGCTTTGGAGGGGGGGGTTCCATGGAGAAGTGGTGGAACTAACCTCCTGAGCGGCCTTGCCACTATCCTGAGGGCATAGAGCGTAGCAGTTGGCGAGGATGATCTTATTGTTGCTACAGAGACATTTATAGTCCTGGATAGCGCATGCATCTACGTACGCCTTCTGGGTCTGCAAGCAGAGGTCGAATTGCCTACACTCAGTCAATCCTCATGTCCTATCCACGTCTATCGGAGGGTACTTACGCCTGGGCATCACACTTCGCGGCCATCACACCTCCAACAATAGCAGCCGCAGCAACGAAAAAGTACTTAGCAAGCATCTTGACTTCTCGGGATTAAACGTGTAAAAAACGCGAAAGCGAGTGTGGGGTACTTTGGTATGACTTTTCAAGGGAACGAATGGATAATTGGGAGCTGGGGGGGCGGGAACGAGCGCGTGGAGAGGAAAGGATTGAACGAAAGGAAAGCTGGGGCCGGGACCTTTAAATCTAGCTGCTAAAACAACACGAAAAGGAATAGTACAGCTAGAAATTAGAAAGGAGAAGAGGCTAAGTAAAGAATTCATGGGCTGGGTACCAGTAGGTAAAGGTTTCCGCGGTCCCATGCCAGGGTTGGGATGGGATCGCGCAAAAATCCGCTGCCCCGATTGGCCAGAGCTGCGACGGGTCAAACTGATGGGCGGTTTGTCTTCTGATTGAGTGAGGGTCGGTCACCCAGGGTACGTACTCTGAGTAAATTTACACCCCCCTTTTTTCTGTTTTCATAATCAAAGTTGAGAGTTTTCTGGGTGACAGGCCCATTGACCAGTCAGTCAGTCTCTGGCAGCGAGCAAGAGCCACTTGAATGCTTGTAATGTGTCTACATACATACACACAACTCCTATCGTTGGGCAACACGACCAGCAGCATCGCCGTAGGCTACATACATACTGTATGTAGGTTGCGTGGGAGCATGTCGTGTCATTGTGAACGGCGGGAATCTGCAGGGCAGGCATTTGACATATAAATATATCAAATAGATTGTCTATGGACTTCGGTCGTTCGAGGAACATGAGATTCATGTTACACAGCCGGGACCTGCACTCACAGCTGAACAAGTCACTGATTCGGCCAAGCTCTTCTATAATTCGTAGATTGATTGACTCAGGTACCACTTTGTATCTAATATTGAAACACGAGACATACCACCACATTCCCCTTGATTCAACACTGGTTATCCTCCACTCTTTACGCGATTCCACCTGTCGTTTTCCGATCAACAGCACCTTGACAAAATCTTTGTCGAACGGCTAGATACGATATAGCACACAGCATACAGAACAAAGAACGTGAAGCGAAAAGAAAAGAAAAAACACCACAGTATTATCATAAGTAACGCAGTAAACGTGGAAAAGCTGACCACTGCAAGAGGAATAGATTCAACAAATAAAAGTTACTCCTGCCCAAATCCCATGGTTTCCTCCACGGCCAATGATAACTTGTTTTGTAAGGCATCGAATGAACGGTAGGGTGGTAGATCCAGGCGGTTGAAACTAAACATATCAAATCAGCACAAGAATCAAATCTGACGTGGAGCAAAAGTGCATGACGTACCAAGTGTGAGACTTTGGTAGCTGATTAACTTCTCCTGCTTTCTCGATAGTAAACCTACGAGGACCATCACTTCCTTGAAGATCTTTGAATCCATTGACTGGTATACGGGAGGTACCAGTAGTGAATTGTAGTAGCCGAGACTTTTGCTCGGCATCCCACCCTCGGACACACTAAGATAGGTTGTTAGTTCGAAACTACTGTAGGTGTATGATAAGAAGATTTACCTTCCAGAAATTCACAATAACCTCATCGGCTTCAGTGTAGCCTCTATAATCGGTATGCTTCTTCCAGTCATCGACATCAATATCCGCAATACCACCAATCAAGAGTTCCAACTCTCGCTCGTCGAACACGCTAATCAACTCAGGTGGGATTAAATCCTCAAAACCAGACAGGAAAGCGTTAAATTGCTCTGACACTCGCTTCTGGATTCTCCATTCTGTGATAAGTCTGTACTAGGAATTAGCAACAGCACTGTCTGAGGCATGGTGCCATTACTTACTCGACATATTCCCGTTTATTCTCGTTAGTGACTTCAATATTTCGTCCATTTTCCTTGAGGTCAACAGTTACAGTTTCTCCGAAACGACTGTCGTCAGTAGAGAAGGTAAGGTCGAGAATGTCAGTGATGTCATTCTCCCTAAAATCCATTATTAGTAGGAATTCACAAAGTGATCACAATCAGGTAACGTACAGAGTCCACGTAAGATTCCTATGGAAGTCTGCATCGACTCCCTCCATATCTGCCAGGGACACCTTCTTCCCGAGAATCATCTTGTAGAATGCTCCAATAAAGAAAGCGTCAAGGAATCTCCTATGGAAGATAGCAAGCCCAACCACACGCCCGATGAACCTGAAGAAATTCAGGTGCTCAGGGTTGATGCCAGAATGAGGGTTGATCTGGAGGGTATAGTTGTCGTGCGCCGAATATTCGAAAAGGCAGTAGAAAGGATTAAACATCTCGTGAGATAACAGGAAGAAAAACTCTCTGTATCCATGAATTAGCTCAGTAGCTTCTAGTTACATTCTTCAATTCTCACCTTGACAGCCCACCATAATCGAGACCGTCTTCACCTTCAAACTTCACCATCAGTCTCTTCTTCAACTCTTGGGGAGATTGTCGCATGATTTCCGCATACGAGTCTTCGAAGATGTGGTCCCTCCGAACTTTGACAGGTACCTGACCTGGCATGATCCTCAATGCGGGTTGAGATCTGAAGTAAATCAGCTTCCTTCTGAAGTCACGCTTATACTGAGGAACATTCTGGTCAAGCGAGGACGGCAATCTTGGATCATCCCATGTTGTAGTCTTAGTATTGTGGTCGACGAAGTACACACGAGCGGTATTCGTGAGACGCATTTCCCATCCACTGGGCAGGGGGCCAAGAGCTGACGGCAGTTGTTGCACGGTGGAAGCATTGCTATTGGCACCATAGACACGGACGAACTGATTTCTCCGCGGGTCTACCCATGTCGTGGTTCGAGTGTTGTGATCAACAAAGTAAGGTCTATTTTCTGGGGTATGCCTCTGCTCCCAGCCCGATGGTAACTCGCCTGTACCTGTGACGGCAGTGACTCCAGATGAAATAGCTGCCGCTGTTTGAGGTGCGACTTCATGCTGAGGCTGAGCTGGCGCTGGAGTCGGTGAGTTAGCTCCGGTACGGTCCTCCGGAAGCATTCGGTTTTGGTGACGTTGCCTTTCAAGATCAGTGTTGGCTGCCAGAGCTGATCGCTGATCATTTTCGGTAAAGCCAGCTGAGGGTCTCGTCCATGTAGTTGTTCTTGTGTTGTGGTCGACGTAGTAGATTCTTCCCAAATTGTCTTGCCTTCTCTCCCAGCCGCTAGGTAATCGTCCTTGGTTGTCTTCAAATGTGCTCAAGGCTCTAGCTGCTCCATTTGTAGTAGGATGCTGCTGCTGCTGGTGGTGGGGATGTGAATGGGTCATCGGAACGTTTTGAGGAACCGAATGGACGCTTGCTGAAGCTCGAGCAGCCACTACTGAGTTGCTTATCATGGAAACTTGAGACTGTCCGTGGTCGGAGTTGTATAGAGTAGATGGGGCGGGGGAGGCTGGTCCTACTGCTGGGCCTGCGGGGATGGTGAGGGGTGGTCTGTGTGCCGGCTGTCCCGGTGGTCGTATTGGTGTCTCGATATTTGTATTGAGTTGTATTACAAGTTTGCCATGGACCACGAGGTTGTCGTTGGACTTTTTCAGATCCCGTGTAAGCGTCTCTAAGATGACAAAATTAGCTGGTAAGAAATAGAATTATGCCATGGATGGAGCTTAAGTGACGAACCATCGCCCCCGAGCATAATGTCTATCACATCTCCGACACGAATATTAATAACACCGAGGAAGCCTTGGTCCTTTTTTTTGAACTTCTTCTGATCAAATATCTGCACAGCTATTATACTCGATTCCGTCACCGAGCTAGCGCTTTGTTAGTATCCGCCAATGAGCTACTCAGGCTGGACAGCTGAGCGATTTTGCATACATATCAAAACTCTCATTCCAGTATGGATTCAACGTTCTCCGTACAACTAAGGTAGTATGAGTCTGCTCACCGTCGACGGTCACCACCGCGAATGGATCAGGAAGCCCTAGCACTCAGTGTGAATACAAGTCCCTTCCACCACGGAGTTATTATACATACTGAAAACATCCCGTTTGTGGAGACCATCGGCAGCGACCACTGTGGAGACAGAATCAGCAACATTTACTATGCCTCGCGAGTGTTGTTAGGTATACCTGTGAGCCTGATCTTGCGTGTGCCTCTATACATAACCGATCATTTAGCAAAGCCTCATTAATTACCAGAAACTCGGTCGGTTGTACATACGATGGACCTGCATTAGCCATTGTGTCGAATTGCCGGAGTCGTCGATATGTAGTTTTGCAAACCGAAAGGGCGTTTACAGGTAGGGTACTGTGTTTGATAGCAGCCTCACAGCAGACTTATGCCGCTTTCCAGTCGTACGTCAAGCCGAATCGGTCGCGGTGGCAGTGTTCGAAGTTTTGTGTGAGGTGAAGTTGATGGTCCTGGGTTAAAAGCAAGCCGGCCGGGGTAAAAGGGAGGCGGAGAGTTTGAGATGTACTAGGAATTTCGAAGTTTCTTCCTGGTCGTCTTTTCCCCTTGTTTCCTTCCTCTGCTTCTGGGGCGAATAAGAACCCAGGTGCTCGAATGAAGCCTCAGAACTTTTCGCTGGCGGGAAAAGCTTGGTTATCGCTTGGTTAGGACTGACCTGCAATAGCTGCTAGTATGTAGTGTTCGGATGGAGAGCTACTTGTTGTAAGTCCCACGAGTTGGGGATTCGTAGTCGGAGGCCGCACGAAGCTTCATAGATCTGGGTTGTGTTGTGGCGGATGGCGGCGGAGTAGCACCCATGTGCATACAAGGCCTTGGAGTACTAGCGCTGCTGGATATCCGGAAGCTGCCCAGTGTATAAGTCCAGTAATTATTAGGGAACGCTTACAGGACCTGTATATTTAGAAAAATAAGGTCGCCTTCAAAAGACCGCGTTTGTATCAAGGCTCCTGCGCGCTGTATGTACTGTACCAAGTATGTATGTAATGCCAGATCATGCTGGTTACTGGTTACACAGCCAGGCCCGGGCAGTGTTACGAATGCCAAGCTGGTTCAGGGTAATCCTTTAAAACCATCACGGTTGCATAAATCTCCCTTAGTCAGTGGAAATATTCTTGAGCTAAGACAATATAAGACTAGTTCTAATAGATGTTAGTATACACGGGGACAAAGAAAAGAGATAAGCACTACTTAGCCTGGTGGAGATCGACCAGTGACGGACTAGTCTGGGTGATGGACGAGGGCTGTTCTAGTGCATGGTGAGCATCCGCTGACGGCGTTGGTAATCTCTTCCCTTGTACCCGTTATGAGGCACCAGCCGGGCATAAGACTACGCCAGCCAGCCGTTTGGTACTGGGATTTTTGTTTCTTGGGGATACTGTTCTCGATATGAAACAATGATCTCAGCTGTATCCTATAGCCATCTCAACCAGGCTAGGCGGCACTTGCTCCTAGAAAATATCAATATTTACTTGAACAATGCAATATCTCAAGTACGTAAAATAACCCAACTGCAGACAAACAACAGAAGTGAGGAAGCCACTGCCTTACAATTAAGAGAAAGCCTCCTTCAAAATATCCTTCACACAGTCCTGCAGCTAGAGCTCGGATCTTTCCTCAAGTAATTCCCTTAGAGTTGGTTAAGGCAGTCTAGTAATTTCCTCCACTCCGTAGGCTTTAAACCCTTCACCTAGAACTTGTAACTTGGGTTGCCCCCAGTGCCCACTAGACAGCCCTTCGGCCAATGTATCCAACAGGTCAGTAACGCTAATTGGAGTGTAGTGGGGCATGCGGGGCATTGTGGGGTTTGTGGACAGCCCGTGTCAATCCCCGGACAAAGGACCCTTTATACCGACCTCCAGGCAAAGTAAATAACATACTCAAACTAGGCAACGAGTATCTTGGGTAAATACCTAAGTATACGGTTGCTGAATGGAACTGGTCCCTGCCTCTTATTATTTGACTGTGGCCCGGGCTCTACAGTCAGGCTGCATCCTGCATACTGATCATGTCCTTGGTACCAACGTTCTAATCTGCATAAAAGTGGGCCTGTCCGGTGGACAAGGTACGCCGAGTGAGTAAAGAATCTAACCCAGGCTTCAAAGTTGACTGTAGCTGCTAACTGCATGTACTTAACTTTGAGATATCAGTAGATTGAGGCCGAAAAGCCCTCTGATTGGATTGATGTGGAGGTGATGTCTTCGAGGCCTGCAACTAAGGAAGATGAAAGAATCTGACTATAGTGGAAGTAGGCTCAGAGATGAAGCTGGGCCTGCATAGCTAAGGACGCAGGTCAGGAGTTCTTGGGTCTGAATTTTTTCTCCAGGTTTGGTTGGTATCTGGATCTCCTGCGGGTGGTATATACAAAACTGTCCCGAGACTAACTACTTATCGAGTCGGATGAGTTTATCTATAATTGAGAGATATATATCCCGAGGCCAAACTATGTTACATGTGTAGTCTGGCTGGCACAACACCCTCCGAAGGCTTATGTATATCCTCATAAATGGAGACTAACTGTGTGATGCAATCTAATCTTCCGCAAGGAGGTACTGGAAGTAGCACAGCAAAACGTCATTGGAGGTAGTGTGGAGAACCAGACTAGTTGCAAGTTTATTGGTAACCGGTTATAGTTACCCCAAACTATTAAATCTCAGCTGCAGTATAGGCCACCTGAATAGGAAATCGGCCGAAACTGACCTTTTGGGTACTAGCCGAGACTGTCACTGGGTAAGTAGACTTAAAGTAGTAAGGACTCGGAAGTTTCGAGTAGATCCGCTGTACATACATGCCTGAGGATGACTTCAGGAGAATGAAGAAACTGCTCAAGTTCAAGCTGAGGTGCAGGGGTCTGATATGTATCTGGAGACCTCTGCCGAAGGAGCCGCATTTGCGATTGAAGTAATCAAAGAACATTCGAGACAAGTACCACTCGAGTACATGAAACGTACCATATGAAGTGGTGTAGGCCGGGCCTGCTATTGCGTAGGTGGTCAATACTAACTGCCTTATGCAAGCTGTGGCCCTCAGACGACAGAAAGGTGCACCCCAACAGTATTCATAATTTTGCATAATGGCTCTTCTGCGCTCGGATGCTAGAGAGTAGCCGTTCCATAGAAGTTATAGTACAAATGCAAATTTTCTGCCAGTCCATTCCCATTCCCCAACCGGACAGCACCCTAATAACAAAGCCTGACCCAATTATGGTGCAAGTTATGTTGTGTGAACAAGAAGTGTTATACCCGCTCAATGAAAGCAAGCAAAGAATGACTAGACCCGCCGTTAAGTCCACCTCTGATCCCTTTAGTATGGAGCATATCCTCTAGCGCGGCCCCTGTAGCCACCTCTGTATCCACCGCGCGGGGGAAAGCCTCCCCGCCCGCTATATGGAGCGGGTGCATAGCCACCCCTGCTGCCGCCAAAACCGCCTCGGCCTCCGCGACCGCCGCCTCGTCCACGTTGCATTCCTGGGATGTTGGTACGCTTTGGTACAACCTAATTATATGTCAGCTTTCATTGTATGCCGACCCTTGTCACATGGCAAGAACGAACCTTGAGTGATCGCCCTCGGAACACACTCTCGTTAAGAACGAGTGCCTGAGCTACTAGACTTGGCTCCGTGAATTCTACGTAAGCGTAACTATTGCCAAAGTCAAACGAGTTAGCTTAAAAGTTGAGTCTCGTGAGTAGAGGTTGCCTTACCCTTTGGGATGTCCAGTGAATTTATCCAGTAGGATAGTTACTCGGTTGATTGAGCCACAGCTCTGGAAATGCGCCTGTATCTCTTCCGGCGAAGCACCATAGTCTACATTGCCAACAAAGACACTTCGAGCATCTATGTCTTCCCGATCCTCGCGTAAATCGTTCCCTTCTTTGTCGAGGGTAGCCTGCATTTCTCGCAATTTTGCAGCCTCTGCTTCCATTTCTGCAACTCTTCGCTTCATGGCCGAAATCTCCTCCTATTACCACAGCCCCAACGTTTTTTAAATCAGCTCTTGAATCTTTCTCTTTTGCCCATTGCCCATGCTTCCTCCCTCACTTGGATCCAACAAGCCACAGAAGAACTTGGAGTCGTCGTAATACCTCATCGTTACCCTCCTCTTCATGAGTCTCGATATGCTCTTCCTTTGGCTGGTGTTCTGTGTCGGCCATATTGTGATTCTATCCTAGATACCGTGAACATGAGTTATGCCCAGAGTGACGGAGTTCATGATGGAATTGAGTGCCTAAGCGCGGTCCTTACCTTGAATTGTGATATTGGTGATTTGAATATGGCAATGAGGAGAGAAACGGTTATGCTTGAGATGTTGTAATCACCGTTAAGAAATGGGAGAGACGCGTGGACGTGAAGTTACAGAAACAAGAACCCACGCAGGGTAAGATGAAAGGTTATGCCGCCAAGTCAGCTAGCAGCCTTATGTCATCGGAATCACGTGAGCACAGAAACTTACTAGGTGCTGACTTATTCCCTGAATCGTGGCACAGCCTGAGTAGTTACAAGTACTACTAGTGAATAGTAGTTGTGCCATATTGCTAGTCTGGTTGGCACCCATATTGCTAGTAACGTCGAACTTAGACCTCAAAACATCATCAGTGCTCGCAACCAGCACAGGTCGAATCAAACGCAATTGTCTCATTTCCCCAAAGTTCCAGAGCGAACACCCAGTTAGCCGATAAGCGTTAATAAAGTCTGACAACCGTACAAGTACACTCGTACCCGGTATGCCCTACGGTATGCATAGTAAGGACAATGCACTTGGAACGTGGACGGACCCGAGATAAAGTATCAAGCCGTTTATTGTTGCGTTGTTCATGGAATACCCTCATTGTTTTCACTGAACGTGCAAGATATACCCGTTACACCAGCTTGGCTCAATTATCGTCGAATGGGTATACGTACCTTCTATGATATAATTAAGTTACATGCATGTTGGGGTTCAAAGTTGGTGTGGAATACGATATGTATGAGTGGGTGGTGTTCTACTCTAACTGCAGCCATGCGAGTCAAAACGTGCTCATACGCACTCCGATACAATGGTCGGCAAGGCAGAAAAAAATAGGAAGAAGTTCCTGAGCCAGGTATAGTAATTGGTGCCGGACCGCTCCTTGTCACCCGGATTCGACAAGGGACTCTGGAAGTGCGTTCAGCTTGAAGTGCAGATGGATGTTCGTCACAGTCAGGCTTCTAGTCTGGTTTCAGAATTCAATCGATATTGTTCGACACTGCTCAGACTATCGATGCTCGCCACGTATGCACTCAGTGTACTCGACAAGGAAGAATATTCCGTTCACAAGGGTCCTATTTTTCTGACTGCGCGATTTGACAAGTTGCCGAAGACGAGATACCAACATCTAGGTAGCGATGCGATGGTCGAGAGGACTAGTCTAGGCGATA
>Ga0307511_10007867_pt1 | contig 10699 bp, 12 predicted proteins | sample 13_EM_MG_FD_200266 | JGI IMG/M metagenome (GOLD analysis project Ga0307511, IMG submission 200266) | Populus trichocarpa ectomycorrhiza microbial communities from riparian zone in the Pacific Northwest, United States - 13_EM | ecosystem: Host-associated > Plants > Roots > Unclassified | place... | reverse complement strand
AGCCGAGTAACAGGACGAGGAGACGAGGAGGAGGAGGAGGAAGGGGAGGAGGAGGAGGAGGAGGAGGAGGAGGAGGAGGAACAGATGAGGGTGAGGATGAGGATCTGCAGGAGAAAGAGTGGGATAACCAGGACGACTATCTATCTCCTTCTAGGATCCGGCTTCCGAATACCAATATGATGCTTGCAAAGATCCGGTTGCTTAAAATAAAAGCTCTTAATCAAATGGCTATTCAATATGAGCAGCGGCACGGGATAGATTCCTTTGCAATAGGTGATCTTGCTAGCTTGCGAACCCTTAGTACCGACCTATCTTCTACCGACCGTCACTGAACCTTGTGCCAGGTTGTCTACAAACCCCACTCTAGTCGACCTCAATTGTACTGTGAATTTGGTCTATTTGGACCGAACTTACGCCACTAAAGACTTTATGCACTGGCCATCGCTTCCAATGCAAAAAAGCAGCAGGTTCATATACTGTACTGCCTACTGCCTACTGCCATACTGGGTAAGGGCAGCAACCATCTACGAATCCGGTGTAAGCGCTGGCAGGGTATTGAGCAAGCGGGGAATTGCACATACAGATCTGGTATTGTATATTTTTCTAATGTTTTTGGTATACTTTTCTGATATATATCTCATATATAAAACAGTAGACTCGATTTCCTCTCAACTGGCTATATTAACATATGCCCAGAGTAAAATATATGCTGAACAGCCTTTTGGTCTGCTTCCCGGTAACCATACCATGATAGTTGTAATCTAGACTTGGGGTATTTCAACCAATACCTAAGGGACTTACCGTCCTCAATATTCAAGTGTAACCGTGAAACGTTTTTAAGACCCCCGTCGTCTTGCCACTGGCATATTCTCCGTCGCTGATTCCCCTCTTGTAATACTGTAAAACTAAGTCTCCCTTTTTGTTTATAAAACCGTGTTGCTACGGTTTTAAGTTTCGTTGGCACACGGCCCAATTGAGATCCAGTTACACAAAGTTTTTGCTATGCGATTGATGAAACTATTGCCAACAGCAAAAATTGGATTGGGGATGTTACCCTGAACTTGGGAAGTTACCCTGAACTGGGAAGTTACCCTGAACTTTGGAAGTTACCTGAACTTGTGAAGTTACTCTGAACTTTTTTTTTTTTTTGCAAATCATTACTCGTATTCATACTATGGTATATGGCGGGGGCATGCATCCCCGGGTGGTGACCCGGCTTACTCTGAACTTGGGAAGGTAACTTTGCAAGTTAGTTACCTTGAAATTAGAAAGTTACCCTGAATTTATTACCCTTAACCACCTGCCGAATTCGGTTTAGACGATATCCCTGGCCTACAGCTTCCGGGACTTTAAACCCCGGGGAGCATAAGCCTGAGTGGGAGACGTTGCGATCTGATTGATTAGTATATCGGTCTAACGAACTTTTTACCTGTTCTTGGATTACCCCTGAAGCGAGCAATTCGAGAAACAAAACAAAACAAAATGCTTCTTTCAGACCAAACAAAAAAAAAACTTGTGCATGCACCAACTAGATGGAAAGGGGTGAAAAATAATATCATACTGGGGGTGCTTCGGCGATAACAAAGAGAGGCAAGTGTGTGCTTATTTAAAACTTTTATATGATGGATGGATGCCACTAAAATGGATAAGGAATTCTGCAGCCGGGTTTGTAATAATGCACATTAGAGTTCGCCATGTCTCTCTATCATTTGTCCTACCATGCCCCTTCTTCTATTCTTACATATATTTTATATACAATTTATTTAGAAAATTATAAAGGTGGTCCGTCAGTTCACAACATCAATGGACTTACTGCCGCAGAGACGCGATAGATGAAAACATATTCGCTGTTGTTATTCATTTCATTTCGCGTAATGGATTGGACTCCCATGATTCTACCTTGCAATAATCTGACTTGTCTCCAAAATACAACAATGCGTTATAAATACATTTCTGACAAGCTTTCCATAGCTACTATATACAAGACAACTTAGATTAAACCCTTCCTGATCATTAACTACTATCAAAATCCCCGTTATATATCAAATGCCAACTCTAACAAAACCTCACCCGCAATCCTATCTCTTTGAATGCAATCCCTTCCCCAGAACCCTCGCACGTGGCTCTGCGCTGGCCGTTCATTCATGGATATGCCTTCCATGACCCCACCCTGAGTAATAGGGTCTAGCATCACCCGCCAATGCTGTGGTTGCGGCGGTAGTGGTTTTGGTTTGGGACTGGGTCCGACCACAGAATGAACACTTGCCATGATTCTCCGATAGTGAACAAAGGACGTGGTGACGCTGGACGTTTTGGATATCCACCTCTTGCAACTTATAATCCTCGGTCACCTCAAATCTTGTCCTTGATGTCTCGCAGTTGGTTAAGACCGAACTCGCCATTCGTCCCATCTTCCTCTAGGCAGGTCCCAAGTCGGCAGCAGTGCGGGGGGCAGGGTTACGCGAGTTTCCACGGGGCAGACACGAGCCGATGTGGCTGTGGTGATTGTTACTGGGATCAGTGTAGTCCAATTTGAATACCGATCCCACACCACATGGTTCCCGTCTGCGACCTGGTCGCATCCGTTACGCCGTGTGGATACCTCCCCACTCGTTTTCTTCTGCATGGCGCGAGTACAGTCCACGGTAATGTATTGCGTAACATCACATATGTCAGGCAATACTCGGCGGTGAGGGCGTAATCATCCAGGCTGATGCGATTCTGGTGCTGCGGTTGCGGTTGCAATTCCCTCCACAAACCACGTCGAGCATTCCTTGTCGTGGTAAAGTTTTGTGCTTGCCGTTTCAAAATCGAAAAAGCATTCTAACAAAACCTCTCCCACAATGCTCAACTACACAACCCTTTCATCGCAACCCCTTCCGTACCGCCCACCTCCTCACCTCGCTTCCGGGCTCATAACCTGGAAAAGTTTTGTGCTTGCCGTTTCAAAATCGAACAAGTCTTCTAACAAAACTTCACCCACAACACTCATCGTAACCGTTTCCCAACCCCGCACCCCTGCCCCCTCACTTTCGGGCTCATAACCTATGAAAGTGATGCTCTTGCCGTTTCGTAGCAACTTGAAGGAACCTGTCCGCCGTGACAGCATACAAAATATTAGGGGTTTGGACGTGGCCTGGTTCTCCCGCCCATTAGGCAGCTGCCGAAGGGACATCTGTCCAAGCGCGGAAAACGCCTCCTCTTTCACCTTATCCATGCTCCTCGGATGCCGCCAGTGCATGGTTATATTGTATGCCGCGTCTATTTTTCGCCTCGTCCCGTTTTGCGCGTGCCGTCTTGCAACTGAGCAAGACTTTTAACCAAACTCTCGCTTCTTATCAAGGGCATCTGGAACTGCACCAGAAGGGCCCGATGGAGGCTGAAAGGGTAACACTTGAGGTAGTAGTCGAAACGTTACACTGCGTTGAGGATGCTTGGATGGATCGCACGCAACACGGGGGCTGGTTCCACTGCCATCCTGTTCGACGGACTAATTCGCTGCGCCGATAAGCGAGGTTTCCACTCCTTGGGTACAACTTTCTTGGAAACCGAAAACGGCTGGCGGCAGTGGTGGCGGTGGTGCCCCGCGGTTGTGGTGAGGTTCGCGGGCAAGTCTCGAAGCTTTATCGTTCAATCGATATATCCTAAAGTGCTCACATCAGTATCCATGATTGCAAATTTAGCATGCAATTCCAGGCGTAGATCTTACCGTGGAATTTGTGAACAATTGGCGATGCCTCATGCTGGCACAAGCATTGGAGTGGGGAACGAACGTGGGGGTTGCTGGGCACATGCAGGTTGAACCTCCCCGCGCCGCAGCGCACCCGGGGGGGGGGTTTGTACCTAAAGAGTTGCTCAAGAACGTTGATCGATACAGGTATCTCTCAGGTGAGCAAGAACGTAGAGTTTGAAAGTGTACAAGAAATGGAGAGAAGATATGATCTGGGTGCTCGGACACACCTATATATACATCGATATGGGAGCGCGCGAATGCCCCAGGCAAAGCCATGGCCGGTGCCTTCCTGCTGCAGCCACCTGGGTGTTGCGCTAGGCCATCGATATCGTCATAGATATGAGACTAACGAATGTATCGCACACGCAACTTGGCAAGGCAGACACAACGGCCAAAGTGGTGAATCATTATTGCCTGCATTATCCGTCACCGCTGCTCGCCTGCTATTCCTGTTCACAGGCGCCAACACACATGGCGAACGCCGCATCTTGGAAACTGAGGAAAAGTTGTTAAATGTGAACGTCATCCCTGCCGGTGTGGTGCCACCCTCGTCACTTCCATACTGGGAAACCATCAAGATCTAGATTAGGCACTTGCTGCCCAATGGGGGTGCTAGTGCCTTGGCATGTGATGTCTCACGGTAGCAACATCTCCTAGCGCCACCGGTTACCCTGGACTCGCTAGCCCATTCTATTACTTCCCAAGACCGACTGCACGTACCTTCTCGTTCTAGGTTACATCGCCAACACCATTGACGTATTCAGTTCCAGGGCCGTTCATGCCTTTCTCCCATTGTGCCTGGAATTCACCACCTTGGTATTATTCTCATTAGATGAAATGAATGTTCCTGCTCGCTTACCCTGAACTTTCCTTTTGATATCCAGCCTGCCTTTACCGCACAATTCAATACTGTCGTCTAATGAGCTCGGCACACTATATTATGCACAGATACTCTCCACTACCTGTATATCGGGTAGCCGGACTTGTTTGTTTTGTGACAGCTGGATATGGTCCCTCGCCCAGGGTTTTCTGCGGGGAGTATCAAGTCTTGTACGTAGATATTGGCAAGGGAATGGTCCATGCCTTGGATAGTCTAGCCCAAGCTCTACGCGGGGATTCGCTCCGTTGTGATGTGCATAGCATCAGTACGACTGAATCAAAGATAAAAAGAAAAAAAGGCCATTCACGCCTGGCTACTCCCCCTGCGAAAAGCGTATACATGTTTTCCTCAATTTGAGCCTCTTCGAATTGTAGGAATTACTCTCACGTGCGATATTACGGAACCATCACGGGAAACGCAGGAGTCCGGGAATGGCCTATTGGGATATGCGGGTATGGACAGGGAAGCCTAAAATGGCCTATTGGGAGAACTCGAGGAGGATAAAAAGAGCTGGATTCCGCTGGCGAAATAAGAAGAATAAGGCAGTAGAACCATAGCATTCATACTATAGCGATCTCTACATAGCTTTGACAAATACATCTATACTTCTCTCTCTCTCTCTCTCAAGATTCCTCCGCTTAATAACATCGTAATCTTTACACGAATTGCCAACAGGGTTGGGATATATCTGAAAAAATGTTTAAAACCCGTTTGAGCGGCTTCTCTTTGTTGAGGGGTTACAACTTGATATACTCCCCATATGGGGGCAAGGGGGGGGGGCAGGTTGAGTTTGAGATACTGAGGTGGAGTTGATGGCGGGCTGTGATATCGTGCAGTCAATCGAGGTGTTCAGGCGGTTAACAATTCATGGCTGTGTCTTAATTCTTCTTACGTGCAACTTTCAATTTCAAATATTGGGTTATTCGAGATGGGTTTCCGGAAAGATATTAACAAGATTCGTCTAGCATCTGTAAACTTCTAAGGAAGACGTCATAACAGAGAGCTATGCAAGTCGTTCATTAAACAAATTACAAGTCCACATGCACCACAAGGCCATTGCATTGCTGATAACCCAAGCATCTACGAACAAATATGCTGGACGCTGCATAACGCTCTAGATGTCCAAGTTGCTTCACCGGACATTATCTACACCTTGAAAACCATCTGGCAGCAGGTTCGCTGATGGGTTCCTGGCGTTACAGGAACACCCCACGCACGGCAATGGTCGCCCCACAAACCATATGGGATACGTTCTGGCAACAGTGGCTCTATTTATGCAGCCTCTATTCACCCGGAAGCAAGTCCTGATCCGTTGGAATAACTGCCTTTGGATGACGACCTAGTGAGGCCTGTGAAAGCAATTTCGCATATCATAGAGTTCGGATACTTAGTGAGCCATATTTCCAACAAGCATATGGATACTCTTCGGGCAAAAGGCGGTTAGTTCCTACACATACGTAGGGTTGCTTGGTGATCTAGGCTACCCTCTCCTGTATACAATCTGAACCCTAGAGGGAAATGAATATTCCGAACCTAGTTGTTCGGGGTGGTCAGTTGCCCGGGTACTGGTGGTGTGATGATAACAGGTGATTGACATGAACACTCGTGTAGAGAGTTGGTGGTTTATATTGTAGGGAGTGTAGATCCTAACATTATTGTAGAGTAGATCGTAAAGTAAACCAATAACCACCACAAGGATACAAAAACAAACTTAGCAGTCCTTGCTTCCCTTAAAATGGAAATCCCAAGAACGTGGTGCGGTATACCCTGACACATAAACAGCCCAATGGAATGAGTGCATCCCCCGTATTGCGTCCAGTGTCTAGTCTATGAGGGCATTGAGTTAGCTACTATCATTAATGTTATTTGACCAAACTATATATGGGAGGAAACGTACAGCCAAGGCCGCTGCGATGGATTTCTTCAATGCGTTTGCTCTGCTGCGTTCGCCCCGATACATTCCTCTGATGCTGCCTTCCCTTCGAGGGATCCCTTCTGCTCAGTATTCTGTGTTTTCAAGTAACGATTCTTAGCATCCTACTCTTTGAGCTGCAGAGAAACCGCACACATGGTATTGCATATCCAAATGGAAAAACCTACCTGAGCAATGAGCTCTATCACCGCCTTGTGATGTGCAAGGTAATATTCCGGAAACCATTTCCGTTCCATCCACCTCAGAAAGTTTGAGCCCCGAACTTGTTGCCTGATCAAATACTTGAACTCTCTAGAGAACAGGGATGATGGGGAGACGGGATATATTTTCGCAAGATTGCGGCTACAAGGGCCCTGACATTTGCATAAGGCTCCTTCCCAAGGGTAGTTTCCATATCGGGACGAGATTGAAGGTTCAGAACACCCCCCACTGTAAGCGTATGCACAACTAGTCGGGCTGAATGCAGAACGAGCTTGTCGGCGTTGGTTTCACAAAACAAGCTTTTAACTATGCCGGCTAGCTGACTGATAGTAATCCCTGTTTCATAGGCATAGAGCTGGGTGGGTGTGAAAGGGGCTGCCGGCGGGTCGGTGAGGGAGTACATGCTTTGGTCTGTAGTGAAAATTAGTTGATCCTGCTCACTTAAGGACTCCAACCACGATTGGAAATGTTGTTGGTGGTCTAGTATTGCATAAGGAGATACTGGTACCGAGAAAAGCTTCTGGAGGATGGACTTTCCGAGCTTCTGAAGTTCCGGGGCTCTCTCCACCGGGGTTTGTACATTAGTGGGAACATGATCATCAGCCCTAAGCAGACGAGTTCCTGATTCCGGCATTGGAGCACGATTGGGTTCGTTGTCATTCCTGAAAGTTGTTTGATGCAGCATGGTACCTGGACCTTCCATTATGGCCGCCCTAGCTTTGTGCTCGCGTCCCGTATTCGCTAACGTCTAGAGAGGGCTGAATGTAGGCTTGGTGGTCAATGACGAGAGGGGACGTCCGTCGGAGATAAAGCTATGTATAGAAAATGGAAAGGTGGGTATGACAAGGTTGCACTAGCTCTATAGTTGTGGATGATGAACCTTGTTGATGAGCCTTCAGAGATGCAGAGTTGTGAAGCAAAGTTTGTACGTGAAGCAATGTTTAGTCATCGTGGAACGGCTTGGGTACCCACAACAAAAAATAGTAATACCGATAACCGCAACAACCAGAGCAGCTACAGACAAACAGACGACACCACGAGATAGCCTTCGCCGCCCATAACAAGAATATCTACACACTCCTCTGGGGACCTATCGCCTGCATATTATTACCAATTCTTCTCTTCTCTTTGTCTCCGCTATCATACAAAGACGCTTTCATGGAGCGATATTCTCACTAGAGCATACCCGAAGACACAACCATGCAGAGGAAGCATGACTCCCACACCGCACATTCGACCAATGAAGAGTACAGGAAATGCAGATCTGCGAGACCCATGGCTCAAGACACAGTCTCCCAGAAAACGTGAGAGTGGCACCAGCACGGACACTGGTCCACAAGTACCCACACCACATACCCCGACACGAGCATCGCTACCACAGGTCCAAGCTACAGATGCTAGCGGTAGTTGAGTGCCCGAAGTTCGTGCTGTAGCCAGCAGATGGGAATACCAGCGGAATATCGGGGACAAGAAATGTAAACTGGGAGCTCGGATCGGAGATGGGCCAGATTGAGGTCTGCGGAGATGAGGACGAGGATAGGGAGCATCCACAAGACAGGGCTCAAGCCACAAGCCCACAGCTCATATAGCCGGAAGAGGGGGTGCAATGCGAGCTACAACGTGCGCGGGAGTGGTACGGCGGGGATTGTCAACGCAAGCTAGATGGGTCGCAGCAATCATTAGCGCTCACAGAGTAGATTTAGGCACGGAAGCAAGTACACACGGCGAAGCTAGCAGAGTTGGAGAAAGGAGCGGCGATGCAGCAGGAAGAGGTACAACAGAGAAAGCGAGAGGGGAAGTGACAGCGGACAATCCGTGACGAGATACCAAAACATGCTGCCGACACCCCCATCAGCCCACACAGGCGTGGAGCGATCTACACAGGCAACAGCACTTACGGAGAGACAGACGAAGTGGAACAGAGAGAGTAGGGGAGGGGGAATAACCCACCTGCAACAACGGCGCAGGCTACAGCAGGACCCCCAAGACAAGCACCCCGCCAAATAGTTTTACCACCTCCGGAGTCACCTAGCTTAGAGAGAGCAAGCAGGAAGCAAGCACGAGCCGGGTGCTGCATTCTGCCCTCACAAAGCCTGTCAGATCGCCGATGGATCAAGGAAGATAATCAATAGGGAGAGGAGTCAGGTGATGGGGAGAGCCAGGGTTGTACCAGAACCTGGTCGGAAAGTTGCCCGAATTTGTCTACGTGAAAGAGAAGGTCGATCTCAGGTACGGGGTGCGCATGGGGCGCAACCTCTTCTGCATCCCATACTATGACTGGAATACATGCGGGGAAGAACACCGACAACAACTTTGACAGGACGAGCGCTTGGTCGGAACTCAACTACCAGAGCAGTTACGGACAAGCGGACGGCACCACGGGATAGCCCTCGACGCCCACAACACGAATATCTCCTCAGATCTCGGGGGAACAACCATTGCGACCCTTACCCCCTCTTCTGAAGCTTTTTCCATTTTCTTCCCCGCTCTCTTCTCCCCCTTTTCTCACGAAATACTCCCTCGACGAGCATTGGTCCACGAGTTCACCCACCCCGAGCAGGCACCCACACATTACCAACCCAGCGTATAGCGGAATTTGTAATTCCCACACCACTCCCCAGCCAATCAACGCTTACCCCAACCAACCATGCCTCCCAAAGGAAAGAGAAAGAACAACCCCGGAAGGGACGACCGGACCTGCCCTCCACTCAAGACCCGCATTCCGGTCACCGACCACCCCGAGCCACTGGAGATCACAGCGACACCACCACCATCGTACATGTGCACCTGGTGCTACAGCCCCAGCCACAGGCAAGACCAGTGCCCCGATGTATACAGGCCACCGCCACCACCGCCACTACCCGCGCCACAGGAACCCCAAAGTTCTGCCCCACAAAAAACCCCCGCCGCCGATCCCGCCCCTCTTCCCCCATGCGCTTAGTGCCTCGACACCGACCACATAGAACAGCACTGCCCACACGCAGACCCACCAGACGATCAGTCGGACCACCCGAGCTTCGAGGATGAGATCCACGAACTGATGTGAGCGGCCTTTTCAATAATCACGCAAAGGCTTCTGCTTCAGGACTCCCCCACCTATGAAGTTTCCTGGTCCATCACACGAACCCTGGAGTTCTTGCATCTCAGGCAGTCAAACCCCCGCGTCACCGAGGAAACGAGGGAATTCCAGGCCATCCGCCAGCAAACGGCTAACGACCGCGACACCTTTAGTAAACTGACAAAGGCCCACGAAGAGCTAATTACCAAGTCCCAGCTGCAGGCGGACCTCATCCAACGACAGGCGAAGAGGATACGGGATCAGTAGGAGCTTCTCACCCCCCCCCCCAACCAGTGCGGCCTCTACCCAAACGGCACCCTCACCCCCGACCATCGCCGCCTCAACCCCGATGGCACCTACAACCCCAACCAACGCCATCCCGACTCAAACACAGACAGCGTCTTCACCCAGACCGCACCTCAACCCCTCGCTTCGACGGCCTAGACGTCGTCCGTACGCACTTACGCAGAGGCGGTTACCCAGACGCAACCCCGGTCAAAAAAGGGAAGCCAAGTGCCGACCGGAGACCCCCACCACCAAAAGGCAAAAAGAAGGAGGAACCCTCATCATACTCCGGCAAGAGAAAGGGACCCCTCGCCCAACCTCCACCCGCGCCAAAATAGCCAACTACGAAGGCTATCGTCGTACGCGCTCTCCCCACCAAGCATAAAGTAGGGGAGCTACGACAGTGGATCAAGGAAGACAACAAGGACCTGGTCATTACGGGAGCTCGCTGGCTCCTGGCAGAGGACCGCCGTCCAGGGAAGACACACTCTTCCCTGGTACTCTCCCTAGCTGACTCGCCGGAGACACCACGATTACGGATAGGAAGGAAGTCTTTCCACACCACCGCCTACGATTGTGACCGACCGCCCCGATCCCAACCAAGACCAT
>Ga0307511_10007866_pt1 | contig 10700 bp, 6 predicted proteins | sample 13_EM_MG_FD_200266 | JGI IMG/M metagenome (GOLD analysis project Ga0307511, IMG submission 200266) | Populus trichocarpa ectomycorrhiza microbial communities from riparian zone in the Pacific Northwest, United States - 13_EM | ecosystem: Host-associated > Plants > Roots > Unclassified | place... | reverse complement strand
ATATTAGTATCCAACATGATGCTGTAGAGCTATTGCTTGAACTGGGGTTGCAGATGCACGGGAGCCATTGGTTGTGACGAATGGTGGTGAGGTATGCATTGCTGTTGAAGAGTGACAGTTGTGCTCAATCGTGTGTGCGTAGGGGTCTGGTCGGTCAGCTAAAGTATCTGCTGCTCGCACGAGGATTGAGCTCCTCATTAATCCCACCCCTGAAAATGTGTCAAATACATAGGTTTCTACCAATATCTTGAAAAGCTACCAAATCCTCAGCCATATGACCATCTTTTCTGCAAACAAGAATGGACATGTTAGGCCTATCGGCCTTTGTGAACAATATCCCCATATTTACCTACATGTGGTACAGAATGTACTAAAGATAAGGCTATACACAGTCAAACACGCTGGTCTTGCGTTCTTTGGGTTATGTTACATAAAGCCCAAAAGCGAACACGCAAAGACACCATAACTTACACCCTTCTGATAGAGATCTGCATGAATTCGCTGTGGTGTCTCATGCAAACCTCATTTCATTTTGCTTCTCAAGTTTTACGGAACGTAGCAAACCCAGCTAGGAGGTTACCGGCAACCTATAAGTACGTACTATGGGGAAATGGCGGTTGCTATAACAATACACCTATTCTGCAACTGGTAGTAAGACCAGGCCTGAGTAGGAAGCTCGATTTGTTGCGTAGAGTACCACATCTAGCAAAACAACTATCTTAGGGCGGCGGTCTGTTTTCCAGCTTCTATGTGTGGCGGTAGATCAGCCGTACAGAAATTTGCATCATGAGATAAAGGGAAACGAAGTAGCCGACCACTACATGCGGGGTGGGATGGGGTATATATTAGACATACATTATTAACATTTAATTTGGGAAGCTTGGTAAATATTGTGGATTAATACCCGGCGATAGACTGTTATGCCCCTGAATACAAATGCCTACTAATTAGGGGAGCAGGTATCCGCATCCAACCTACTAACCCCCCGGGGAAACATTGGGGGCTCCCGAGGTTTAGGGTCTTAGATGGTATATACTGGGGATCTAAGGTTTGTTTGGATCACGTTGAAACTTTTGCCCTAGTAAGACCCCTCCACGTTCAAATCATCCCGATAGAACATAACCGTATAATGTAAATATTGTAATATCTACCAAACACTTAATTATTTCTCTGTTTGCACACACAAATGGTAATTTAACCCTATGATAGTATGGCATATATGTAATTAAGTCACCCTTAGCAGCGCTGATAGGCTGCGTCGTTTGCACAAGTCACTGTTTATTTTTGTGTAATGGATACTATCGATTCAGGCACTTATATGCAGCTATAGAGCCAATGTTAACCAACCGAGTACGCGAATGACCACCAGCCCCAAGCCCCACTGATGTCGATGCCACACCCAGTGGATCTCATGAGCAGATAAACACTCCCCACCCCGACACTGAAAAACATACCCATACATCTCAAAACATATCCATGCCTCTCCATCGCCACATGCCAGCCCTAACTATAGTCGACCGGAATACTCCGCAGACGCCCAGATTACCATCCCATCACGTTTTTAGCTACTCGGAGGACTTGCACAATAACGCCTGCAACCTGTAGGACTATTGGACTTCCCACTGTTCTGACACCTATACATGTGAATACCACTGTTAATTATTCTTCACTTGAATTCGCTTACTAGTGAAGAAGAAACTCCGCTCACCTAAAGAGCGGAACCCGGTACAATTCGGTTTGAAAGATTGGTAGATCTCTCCTGGAGTAACCCATTCCACTTCCAAGCAAGCATCACATTTCGTCCATTGATCTAACAAGTGCGACTCCTTCGTGCATTGACAACTTCTGAGCTCTGTCCTTCTTGATGCAGTACAGTTTGAGGAAGAGTTGATGAAACTATCAGGACAGGCGGATTTGCATGCAGGAGGGATGTCATCAGTGGAATCGACCAGGTCGTCATGAACTGTATATGTGAATACCGCGGTTAGTGCTATCCTTCAATTGATTTCGCTAGCAGTGATGAAGACTCCGCTCACTTTTAGGTCTCATTGTACACTTTGGTTTGTAAGATATATAGGTCTCCCCTGGCGCAACCCATTCCACCTCCAAGCAAGCATCACATTTCGTCCACTGATCTAAGAAGGCCGACCCCTTCGCGCATTGACATTCCCTGACCTTTTTCTTTGTTTTCGCAGTACAGTTCGTGGCATTATCGATGAAACTATCAGGACAGGCGGATTTACATTTGGGAGGGATATCGCCAGCGGAATTGATGATGTCGTCACGCCTCATAAGGGTAGCATCTGAGGGTAGGAGGAAGCCGATGGGACCGAAAGTGTTAATGGCAGGGGGCGCTACCAGAGAGGTGAGAGCGAACTCGGGGAGTATTACCAGAAGTAGGACAATGAATAGCTTCATGTTGTAGGAGTATATCTGTATTAGTGGGTCTTATGGTGCCGAGGCCGTGCTCCAGGTGATTATAGATTGGGGAGAATTGAACATGGAGCAGATGTGAGACTTTAATATTTCTCAAATATCAATCAACACACCGAATACCAACATGTGACCATCGATACCTACGTATCCATTGGTAACACATGAGAGTTACACAATTACAGTCAGTCTAATCGCGTTACCGCCAATCGAGCATTGTTGTACAACATACAATATAAGCGTCACCAAACACTACAAATACAAGGACACCATGCTAGGACCAAGCCAGGGAGTGCATTTGGGTTATTCTGCTAGGCCACACTGGCTCATATAACTACACCAACAATTAGACGTATTAGCTCAGTCTCAAAGTCTTCAGGCTTGGAGTGTGATAAAACATGTATTAGTTGCCTCCTTGATTATGTTAGTGGCCCAACACGTATCCTTTAGAGTGCATAAAGGTTAGAGGACAATAACAGATGGGCATTCAGTACCGTACTAGGAGCGTCTCATTTCACCCGTTGGTTGGGTTTTGAGTGGCAGGTTTTACTCTTTCTAGGAAATTCATCCCAACCTAGTATGGTTATCACTATTGCAGGTAAGAGACAGTTGCTATAATTATATACCTGTTTAACAAGTTGCAGCATACCACGTCCATCGGTCTTGCAGGATCCTAAGGAAACTACATCAGAGAAATCGAACCATATATGTGGTAGAAATATGCTAGCCTGCTAAGTGGCTGCTAGCTCTAATCCCTCCGCAGGACTTGGCATTTGGCTGCGCTATCAATTCTCATTGTGTAACGTTACCTAGATACAGTTCGATAACTTTTGGCACCAGCCGCTATTATTGGGAAACTCAGACATCTGACAGGTCTTGATCGGGGCTTGCATGATACCTTGCCTAGGAGCAGATGACATTTCTTAATCACCCAGGGCAACTCGTAGGTATCCCAGTACAATACAGTGCCGCGAACAACCCTAGCTCGCCGTCATAGTCTCATATCGCAGTGATTCATGCAACTTACTATTTATGGTTGGGAGGTGCTGGTGATTCAGACTGACGTTGTGTCACCGATAGCTTAAAAACTAGGTCAAAGGTTTTCAATGCCACGGCGACGGGTATAGTTTCTACAATGCCACACTGGCACTGCGACCACAGCGACACAACCATACGTAGTCAAAGAGTAAGTACAGAAATTTACCAAATAGAGATATATCCGAAATTAGGGTTATTTTATAGCGGGTTAAACATTTATAGCAGGTTAAACATCTGGTCAAAGAACAATAGGATATAGCACAGACGAAGTCCTGCAGATTTCCAGTTCGTTCATACCAGCTGCTTAACAACACCCCAAGAATGCTCAACCGCCTGCTAGGTGAGGGGTGATCCTCCGGTGTTGCCAGCACAGCTGCTTCCGATCTGGCGATAGCTGCCTCCAGGTCCCGGAGATTTCCTTGTCGTTCACATCGGCTACTTAAACGGTTCCCGAGATTGTTCAACAATCCCCTCGGTCAGGGTGAGCCTCTGGCGTTGCCTGCACTGCTTCCTCCGATCAGGCAATCGCAGCTCCAAATCCTGCACATTTCCGGTTTGCACATATCGGCTGCGTTTATATCAAACACTGGAATATTCGCTCTATTAACCTGCGCTGTCAGGTCTAAACTCCAATATTTTAGCCTAAACCCACATACTAGTTATGCACATTCAGAGTGCCGATACACACTAAATCTGGGTTTGGGGAATGATTCCGAGCTCATTCATGCAATTCCACAGACTTTCTTCATACCGTAATGCACATTTTCTCTAACAATATAACTCGTCAGCAGCTTGCCATGCATTTACACCGAATATGCGCTTAGATCGGATGCATTTATATAGGTTCGACTGTGTATGAAAAAAATGTGCTTCTTGCTTGCACAATGGGATCCAGGTTATTTTTTCTCACAGATTGTGGGCTATTGTTGGAAAGTTACAATAGCGTGAGTTGGTAATTGTTGAGCCCTAGGATAGGACTTTATATCTTTGGCGTAGTCACGGCGTTGTTGAAATGATGCATGCAAAAGATGGCGAAAATTCTCTGTTCGCTGAACCATCGCTCTACGTACCGTACCATATTATCCATAATCCCACGGTACCTAACGTGTGTATGCCTTGGCAGCATGTGCGTTGTCAGCCAAGTGCACAGAATCTACTATGGTTTAATCTCCTATTGGCTTCATCACGCGGTTAGGGCATTGTAATTTGTCGCACCTCCATAGACACTGTCACTCACGACCCCCTATCAGAAGTAGAAATCGCCTAGGTAGACGATACATGACTTTTGCCTCGCCCAACACGATGCACGCTTTAGCGTTAGACTGAGCCTACGGCGGACTAGGTGAACAAAACCGCCAAAAGTCAACTGGCAACCGCTTGGTTGCAACACGGTACCTCTACCCCGTGACAGCGACAGTCGCAGCAACAATGGGAATACGCAAAGCCCAAGCCCCAATCAAATGTCGCAAGCCACAGAAGGTTGTTCTAGCAAGACGGTGAATTGGATATTCATCAGCAAAAGAAAAATGCCTCTCGATGCGGCCGTACGTCAGGTGTGTCCAGGTACGTCCGGCAAAACCCGCTACATTGCATGCCTCTACAGTATGCGCAACAAAACATCTGCGTCCTGTGATAATAACTTTATGGCAGCACCATACTCCATTCCCGTAATAATAACCCCATGCCAGTGAGATACCGCATTCCCTTGATAATAACCCTATGGCAGTGAGATACCCTATAGCAGCAATATACTCCCAACATACCCTATTCGCGATATGATAACTGTATGGCAGCGATATAAACCTATAGCATTGGGCACTAATATGGACAGTTATTAGAACAGTGATTTGGATGGTGATAAGCATGATTATTTGGATAGGACGATATGTGGTCAGAATTTTGTACTGCTAGATAATTTAAGCAATGTTGCAGAGTGCATAAATTGCATAAAATGCAGCAATGGTAGTAGTAAGCACGATGCGCACAACAGTATATGGGTGCGTATGCCTCCTGTGTTGGAATAACAATGGAGATCAGTGCTACATCATAAAAGAGAAATCATGGAGTTCCAGAGGTCAATGAGATCTCCGTACATTCAGGAAGGAGATAATAGTTCAGGGACGTCAGCAGTGTGATTTGGGGTAATATTATGTGTGAAGCACACAGGTCAGGCAGCTGTGTCACAACGTTGAGTTTTGCATGTAGGGCATCAAGGGCACCTGACGTAAACCCCTGGAGAAGCTGTCTTGAGTGAGTTGGAAACCATGAAGTGTCACACAGTACCATTGGCTCTAGAAACAGCACTCCAGGGTGAGTGTAGCGCATATCAGAGGGATGAAAGACCGGTTTATTATCAAATGTGGTATTATGCAAAGCTATGGGAAAATAATCAAGAAGAATTGCTAAAGGAAACAAAATGGGTGCGAAAACATTAGGCAGTATGGAGGAATTGTAAATGGCTTGGCGCATGGTTATTACCAGTACTGGTAACCCAGGAATACAGGATACAATATATTATTCGATTAAGTCCCCTGCGCTGTACAGAAGAAATTCAAGTCAAGAAAGGCAGGAAGAGTACAAGAGATAGAGAAGTGTTATTTGAATTAAAAAGTGAAGGAATTGTTTCATTTGAATAAAAGAAGAAAAAGCAGAACATTTGTTAGAAAGTAGAACAGCTAAAGAATACAAGTAATAAGAGATTCAGAGTTGGAAAAGTAGAAGCTATATAAAAAAAGTCAACTAAAGAAAGAAACCTGATGAAACAATTAGCTGGATAGAGAAAGATGGTGGACAAAGACACAAGCAAAATAAAAGAAACAGAAGAGGTATGTATATACTTCCATCTTGTGATTTATATATTACATCAGTCCGTATGTCCGTCCATTCTTCATCTTCTGTGTCTAGAATGTCAAGCGGAGCAATGTTGCTCAAGCCAGCTTCTCCAGCAATATCTAATCCACCATGTCGTGCTAGAGCAACCTTCCTCGGCTTGCGACATTTGATTGAGGCTTGTGCTTTGCGTATTCCCATTGTTGCTGCGACTGTCGCAGTTGAGGTACCGTAAGCAGTTGCAACGAAGCGGTTGCTACGCAGTTGACTTTTGCTGGTTTTGTTCACCTAGTCCGCCGTACTGACCCCCCCAATTATATCTGGGACGGGAGCGAAAGGCAAAGAACAAAATAAAACGGGTGCGCCAAGAGTTCCCTGCATTTAGGTGGGCTGTCGGGAAGTACTCGTATAGGTACACCCTTGTCGTGGGCCAGGTGTTTACAGTCACCTACGATTACTACGACATCTTCCGACACTGGGCTCCAAGTAGCTGAATTATATACATGCCACCCTTAAGAGGCCTAAGCGGCAATCATAGATATATGTGAGCGTACAGTATACCATCGGTATCTACCTCAAACCTGGCACCAGTGATCACGTTTTATCCTAGCGGTTACACTCTCCAACAATAAAGCTATTTAACTCCAATCCCGAAAAAACTAGTCTTGTTGCACTAGTCAGTACTAGACTATACCTTGGCTGGGACGTAGCGACGGCACTTTCAGCGAAAACGGCAGTGGCTACCACACAAGGTTAGCTTAGTGATGGAATAAAACGTTAGCCTTAGAGGAATAATCTGCACGGTACTAGGTGCCACAAAACCTCACACCGGTCTATGACCTTCACGGCACTATTTCACGCGGAGGAAAAGCTTGGTTTCCCTATCGGAGCATTTCCAGGTTATTTTTCTATTCAGGTGGTTGCTTTGTCTATTCGGTGGGAACTAAGTACCCTACCTACCTCAGAAGCTTCGATGTCGTTCGTTATGTCACTAGCATGGAACTGGTTACCGCCCAACTGCCAGTGTATTCCCCCGTACCCACATACGTATCCCAGGGGCCTCACCAAGGTGCTCCCATACAGGAACTTTGTTCAAAATCTCTAAATTCGTTGCCAGAACAGAGCTGTATGGGCGGGGTAATGCTTATGTGGCTCGTGGAGACAATATCTACATCAGTTTCCTTCCATACTCAATCACCCAGCCATGCTCACCCAGGGCTCAGGCGCATCAGTGCACTCATCAATTGTAATGCGCAATCCCCTGTCAATTGAAGATTTTAGTGGCCGTAGTTGAAATTTCTGGTTGTTCCTAGATTAGATTTATTCACGCTTGATTAAGCCGATCCTCCATCTCTATCCATGAATCCCGCTAGCTAAGTGACTCAGCCAGTGTTCCTTGCTTGTCCCAGAGCTGGGAGGAAACACATCGTTTTTGGGATCAGATTATTGTGGGACTACCTCTCGGATTGCTCGAGCTGCCTCTGCCGCTCCCCGCTCCCAACACAATCACAATAGCGCGACAAGTTTGAACCTCGGGTTTGCGGAATTTACCCAGAAGTTTGTGCCGCGCATTGTGTACAGCTGGTTGGTTATGGATCGGAGGTCGATCACCGTTAATCTCGTACCAAATTACGCTTGGCTTGTTTCAAAGTATATAGACTCAGGGCTACCTGAGTCTGGTTGGCACGGGTTACCTACCTTACCTCCATATTAGTAGGTCCTGGACTTTATACAGAATCAGCAGCCCGATTACCTAGCCGCAGCATCAGCAGCGGTTACCTAGAGGATCCCTGCAAACTTGAACGTTCTTGAAACAAGTGTTGTTGCGGATTCGTGCATCCAATATTAATAAAGCTCATTGTAACCAAAAACATAACATTGCCCACCATCATACGAATGTCACAAGCTACGGTCTTCACGGGACAATGGAATGGAAATGCCTAGGACCGTTGATACCTAAATGATATCTCAGGAGCACTGCGAATATTAATAATATAATAATATGTTTTGGGCCGCTCACAGGTAATTTAAATAAATACTCAATTGAGTGTATAACGATCTAAAGGCTTACGAGTACTGATTTACCACAAAAAAACGAAGAACTGATAACGGTAAAGGTACCTAACTGGTACTACCCCAGCGACTGCAATAGATTCATCTATTTCCATATCGATCGGATTCTCCTCGATTAGTCTAATTTGTGTTCGTTCAGCTAGAGCTAAGGGGTTAACACAGTCATGATCTGTTGATACTTTCGTATATCAATAAATTGAGCATTTCCGGTTATTCTTAAAGCATCGCAATAACGATTAAAGAAGTTTTTACAGGTAAATGAAACTGAAATACAAGTAGTTGTAGATGTCTGGTGAGCATCCTTGTGCTATTTGGTCTCCCACAGTGCTTTAAAATAGCATCTACCTGTTGCCTAAGTCTAGAACCTGCTTCAATTTGGTTTAAAATCGAGGAATGGAAGGTACCATAGAAACCCGCGTGTTGAAAAGTACGTGCGATTAAGAAAGCACCACCTTGCACCTAGAACCTAAGAGGAGTTTTCTAGCGAAAAAAGAAATCGTGCCACGAGATGTAGACAAAAGTTATTATGATCGTTCCAAACTTCATATAGCGCATCAATATTCAACACAACCTGGTTGTATGTAGCCCAAGTCATAAGGCCCCATTGATAAGATGTGGGAATGGGATAATCATGTATCCGATTATGGAGAATTGGGCTGGTAGCAAGAGTGAATGGATCGGAGGAATATCATGGAAAATGAAGGATGGAATTAGCCGGTCGGTGCTGGGATCTCATGGAATGCTGCTTTTTCCTATATATGTTGGGAAATATTCTCCTTGATGCTTATTTCTAACATAAGAACTCCCAGTGGATAAGAAACCATTTTTGAAATACCTCCCCCTCGCTATTGCATAAGAAACATTTCTTATATGCAAATTCTACGGTAGCAATCAACTCAGTATCCTCCTCTCCATTCCATTCATTATCAGAGATGAAGATGATGAGTTGTTAATGTCATCAGCATGTGCTTCATCGTTTAAAGGCCTTATGGCAATTTTTTCGGAATTCTCCCCTTGTTCACTGTCTGTTGTCTCCCACTGATCAAAAATAAGGGTATGAGAGGTGCATAGGGTCGGTTAAAAAACAAATTTATAGGAGTTTTGACAGAACGTTTTGCTCGGTTGGCATTTACCAAATTGAGTTATTACATAAATTGCCCGCGACCAGCATAGTGGGTATGCCGCGGGAGGCATATGCTACCGCGACATAGATATATAGTAATCATTAAACAACAATACCAGCTCCGTAGTGATATTTAACAATGGTATAGATTAACCTTTCTTTGCCACATCCATCAACTGGTTTCGTGGTGTAGTTGGTTATCACTTCTGTCTAACACACAGGCGGTCCCCGGTTCGAACCCGGGCGAAATCATTGTTTTGCCGCCCTGCCGAATTCAGTTATGTTCCGCTTTTCAGCTTCAAGTTCATACGCACTAACAAGAATAAATCATCTGGGCTTCATATAGGGCTCAGTTAGTCTGGTTGGCACAAGCCGCTCTCATAGAGCGGGCTCAGTCACACTTTAACTGGACTATTCCCAGTAAGGTTCTGTTTGGGCAAGACAGTGTCAGGAATCTTCTAAACCATCTACAGGAGCGGTCGTGCCAACCAGGCTAAAACCATCCTACGTTCACCAATCCTAGATGAGTTAAACGTTCTGCTCCGTGTCTTCACCCGATATGATGTTATTTGATAGTTGCTTCAGAGGCAATAAAGTGTACCGTTCAGGGTAACCTATGATTTGCAAACCGCTGTCCCTTCTGATGATTCATTTTTAGTCAGATGCCACGATTGTGAATTCATCCCTTAGAGGACCCCCGGATTTCATGTCCTACGATAGTACGCGGTGCTGGTAGTTAGTAGTCTGATTGGCACAACACCCCCCGCACTAGTGAAGAAAAAATTTCTTCACATGATTCCCCTCAAAAAGGACTACTGTTGAGGTACCAAAGCACAGAAAGTACCAAAGCACAGAATCAGCGACCTTGGAAGGGATCGAACCTAGGACCCCTTGATGGGCTAATCGTAGTCAAGCGCCTTGCCATTGGGCCACAAGGTCTGAAGTTGAAGGAGGGGGCGATAATTTGGTATTGCAGTGAGTATCTGACAGAGCCCTAATGGATCTGCCATTCAATCCAGACAAATATTGCTAGTAGTATTCTTGTTCTGACCCATTCAGCAATACGGCCCAGTCAGCAATGGGCCGGCCCATTGGTCAATGGGACGCTACTGCTGGTTGGGCCGGCCCATTCACCAATGGCGCTAATGACCGTCCCATTGAGCAATGGGCCCAGCCCATTCACCAATCTGTATCTAGTATTATT
>Ga0307511_10007865_pt1 | contig 10701 bp, 9 predicted proteins | sample 13_EM_MG_FD_200266 | JGI IMG/M metagenome (GOLD analysis project Ga0307511, IMG submission 200266) | Populus trichocarpa ectomycorrhiza microbial communities from riparian zone in the Pacific Northwest, United States - 13_EM | ecosystem: Host-associated > Plants > Roots > Unclassified | place... | reverse complement strand
GTTGGCTTGCGGCCATGTCACCGCCGCCAAACCAGCCAGCAGGGAGCCGCAGACGACGGGGTCGAGTCCTGGGCAGCCCGCACCGAGTGCAGCCGCGGCGCAGACAGCGGCGGAGCACCCGCCGTCCGAGTCGATCGGGAACTTCATGACCGAGCATTTCGTGATCGCGACGTTGGCGCGCGACGCCGTCATCAAGGGCAAGCTCACCGAGCTGCGTGGGCCGTTGCGAGCGTTGGCAGATTACCGTTACACCGACGTCGCGCTGGGGGGCTGGACGGAACAGATCGCTCAGTTACAACAAGCTGCACGTTTGACGTCCGAAGCCAAGACCCTCGAGCAAGCGGCCACTGGGGTTGCGGCAATGGCCCGTGTTTGCGGCGCTTGTCACGTGGCGGGTGGGCGCGGTCCTGCCGATATCGAATCGCCTCGCGAACACAAGGCGCCGAAGGCCGACGACTTGGCGATCCGTATGTACCGTCATATGTGGGCCGCGGACCGCATGTGGACGGGCCTCACGACGCCGTCCGACGATGCATGGCTCGCGGGTGCGGCGGCGCTGACACACGCGCCACTCAAGACGCCGGCCGACGCGCCCGTGCCTCCGCCCGGCTTCGGAGTTGCGCTCGACGAAGTGCGCGAGCTAGGCAAGCGTGCCGCTGAGGTGAGTACGCGCGACGAACGAGCCAACGTGTACGCGCTGCTGCTAGCGACGTGCGCAAACTGTCACGCGTTCGGCGTCGATGCCGAGTTTTGAGGAAGTTCCCAGCATGCGAGTTCAGTTCATCGGCGCGGCGCAAACTGTCACAGGCTCACGCCACCTGGTGCAAACCAAGCAAGCGACGATCTTGCTGGACTGCGGGTTCTTTCAAGGCCATCGCCGTGAGTCCCGCCAGCGCAATACCGAGTTGGGCTTCGACCCGGCCGAGATCACTGCCGTCGTGCTGTCGCACGCTCACATCGATCATTCGGGCGCGCTGCCACTGTTGTGTAAGCAAGGTTACAGCGGGCCGATCTATGCGACCGCGGCGACGCGCGATCTGTGCGCGGCGATGCTCGAGGACGCCGCGATGATTCAGGCGTCGGATGCGCGCTATCTCAATCGCGCCATCGAACGCGACGGCGTGGACGCCGAACCGATTGAGCCATTGTACGACCTCAACGACGTGCAGCGCACGTTGGCTCAGATGATCACGCTCTCGTATCGTCACAAGCAGACCATCGCTCGAGACGTCGGCCTGACGTTCTTGGATGCTGGACACGTGCTCGGCAGCGCCGTCAGCGTGCTCGACGTCGCGGAAGACGGCCAAAACGAGCGACTCGTGTTTACGGGTGACTTGGGCAGACGCGGCATGCCGATTCTCCGCGATCCCGAGGTTCCGTCCGGGGCGACGGCTCTCATCAGCGAAGGTACCTACGGCGATCGCTTGCACCCCGCGTACGAGGAACTCGATGACAAGCTGGCTGCCGTGATCCAGCGCACCTACCAACGCGGCGGCCGGGTCGTGATTCCATCGTTCGCCTTGGAACGGGCGCAGCAAGTGGTGTATTCGCTGAAGAAGCTGCGCAACGCTGGTCGGATCCCTGCGCTGCCGGTCTACGTCGATTCACCGTTGACCGTGAACATTACGCAAGTGTTTCGAGCACATCCCGAGTGCTACGACGAAGCCACTCAGCAGGTGCTGCGCAGCAGCGACTCACCATTCGAGTTCGACGGTTTGCACTATGTCAGTTCGGTCGAGGACTCGCGCGCCATCGACGCGCGTAAGGAGCCATGCGTCGTGATCTCTGCCAGCGGGATGTGCGAGGCCGGTCGCGTGCTGCACCACCTCAAGGCCAGCATCGAGAATCCCAAGAACACCGTCATGATCGTCGGCTTCCAGGCGCAGCACACACTCGGGCGCCGACTCGTGGAGCGCCGACCGCGCGTGCGAATTTTCGGTGTCGAGCGGCCACTGGCGGCCGAAGTCGTGGTGATGAACGGCTTCAGCGCGCATGCGGATCGGGCCGACCTATTGGACTACGCGTGCGCCGTGCGCGAGCGTGGATCGTTGCGGCGCATCGCGCTGGTGCACGGCGAGCCGCCAGCGCTCGCTGCACTGCGCGCGGCTTTGATGAGTCGCGGCTTCGATCAAGTGATCGTGCCCGGACCCGGTGACAGCTGGTTGTGTTGAGCTCGACGGCGAGCGGATGGAGTGAGCATGCAGGTCTGCGCGTGTCGTGAAGTTCATACGCTCAAACGCATCGTGCTGACCGGGGGGCCGGGTGCCGGGAAGACCGCGGTGCTCGAACTGTGCCGGCAGTATCTGTGCGTGCACGCGAAGCTGCTGCCGGAGTCGGCGAGTCTGTTGTTTAGCGGCGGTTTTCCGCGCACTGGCTTGACCGCGCAGCGTGCTGCGACGCAACGCGCGATCTATCATGTGCAGCGGGAGCTGGAACGAATCGGTGAGTTGGACCAGCCCGCCATCTTGCTCTGCGACCGCGGTACCGTGGATGGGGCGGCCTACTGGCCGGGCCCGGGCAGTTTGTTCGAGGCCGTTGGCACGACGCGCGAACTGGAGGTGCAGCGCTACGACGTAGTCGTGCACTTGCGTACGCCGCCCGCGCCAGAGTACAACCACGACAATCCGTGGCGCTACGAGACTGCACTCGAGGCTGCGGTGATCGACGCTCGCATTGCGGAGGCTTGGCAAGGTCATCCGCGCTGTCTCGTGGTGGACAATCACGTGGACTTTCTCGTCAAGGCACAACGCGCGCTGGCTCTACTGCGCGCCGAGCTGCCGGAGTGCTGCCGGGCGCGTTTGCCCGCCTTCGGTGAGCCCTAGAGCTAACGCCCGCTGCCGGGCCGTGCCTCTTTGGCCGGGCGCTTCATGCCGTCTTCCTTGATCGTCAGACGGACCAGCGCTTTGAACACCAGATTGCGTTCAATGTTGCCGAGCACGGTCTTCATGTCTTCGTAGACCGAGGGGTCGACGAGTAAGCCGCCGAGCGTGCCGTGGCCTTGCTCCACTTCGTTCGAGATCCGGTTGAGTCGCTCGCTGAGCTGGCGCAGGTTTACGACCAACTCCTGGCCCGCAGGGTCGTGTAGCAGCGCGGGCACCAGGCCCTTGCCGTGGTTCAGCTGATCGGTGAGCTCGGCGAAGCCGCTGGCTGCGCGTCGCAACTCCTGCAGCGCTTCACTGCCTTCGGATCCGTAGACCAGCGCATTCAACGTGCCCGGGCCGCGCTCGACGTGCGCGACGATGTTGTCGATGCGAGCAACCGCGGTACGGGCTTTGGAACTGGCATCCGCGAGATTCGTGAGTATCGCGGCGGTATGGCGCGCGTAGTTCGGATCGTAGACCAAGCCGTGTGCTAGGCCATCGCCGTTGGCAACGCCGTCCAAGATCGATGCCAACGAACCGGTGATGCGCCGCAGGTTCTCGGTCACTTCTGGGCTCGCGATTTCGCTCACGGCGCCGCCCGTCTTTTGAGCGGCTTCGCCGATCGCCGAGGCCGTGTTCTCGACCTGTTTGGCCAGCGACTCGAACGAGAGTCCCGGCTTGGGATGCACGTACTGGCCCTCGTCGAGGCTCGCGGCTTTGGGGCTGCCCACGCTGAGGTTGATGATCTTATCGCCGAGCAAGCCCTTGGAATCGATGTAGGCGCGTGAGTCGCTGCGCACGCGTTCCATGTAGCGGTCTTCGACCACGAGATCGACCCGCGCTTCAGGCTGGTTCAGATCGCTCGAGAATCGGATCGCCGACACGCGACCGACATCGACGCCCGCCAAGCGCACCGGAGCGCCCACCACCAGGCCATTGATGTCGCTGAAGCTGGTCCAAAGCCGCGTCTTGCGCGTGAACATCGAGCGCTCTTGACCGATCACGAATACAGCCGTCACGAGCACGGCGAGTGCGATCGCAACGAAGACACCGACTCTGACGTTTTGCGTGGTGCGTTTACGCATGGCTTGCTCCCGCGCCTGCAGCGCCGATGTTCATGGCGTCGAGAAACGCGCGCACCTCGGACACCTGGCTCCCGCGAAACTCGGCCGTCGGCGCGATCTCCACCACCCGCTGCTGCGCCAGCATCGCCAGGCGATCACTCAACATGTATGCGCTCGGCAAGTCGTGCGTGACCACGATCGAAGTCAAGCCAAACTGCTTGCGTAAGCTGAGAATCAACTCGTCGATACGCCGCACGTTGATCGGATCGAGACCGGTCGTGGGTTCGTCGTACAACAGGATCTCGGGTGATTGCACCACGGCGCGCGCCAGCCCGATGCGTTTGCGCATGCCGCCCGACAGGTCCGCAGGCAGCATGTCCTCGGTGCCGGCCAAATCGACCATGCGCAACACCTCGGCCACGCGTCGTTGCACGACGGCTTCATCGCTGGCGCCACGCTCGAACAGCGGATACGCGAGATTCTCGAACACGCTCAGCGAGTCGAAGAGCGCGGCGTTCTGAAACACCATGCCGATGCGGCGGCGAATCGGCAGCAACCGGGCGTCGTCGAGGCCGGTGATGTCCTGCCCGAGCACGCATACGCGCCCGCTATCCCACGGTATGAGCCCAAGCATCATCTTGAGCATGACGCTCTTGCCGGAACCGCTGCCGCCCAGAATCGTGAGTACTTCGCCCTTGTGCACCGACAAATCGAGATTGTCGTAGATCACATTCTTGCCAAAGGCCTTGCAGACGCCTTCGAAACGAATGGCTTCGTCGGTCATACTCACTCCCAACCGATCGTTAGAATGAGTTTGGTCAGAAAGAAGTCGGAGATCAGCGTCACGATCGACGTGATCACTACGGTCTGCGTGGTGGCCCGCCCCACGCCCACCGTTCCGCCGCGCGCCGTCAGGCCTTGGTGACAGGCAACGATCGAGATGTTGAAGCCGAAAAATACGGTCTTGGTCAGCCCCGAGACGAAGTCGCCCAACGTGACCGAGCGCAGCGCGGCGTTGTAGAAATGCGCGATCGGCACGTCGATATCCAGCGAGGCGATCACCGCGCCGCCGAAGATGCCCAGCACCACTGCAATGGTCGACAACAGTGGCAGCGCGAACATGGTCGCGAGCACGCGTGGCACCACAAGGCGCTTGATCGGATCGGCTCCCAGTGCGCGCACGGCGTCGATCTGCTCGGTGACCGCCATCGATCCGAGCTCGGCCGCGATGCCTGCGCCCACCCGGCCGCCCACGAGCAGCGCCGTGAGCACGGGCCCCAGCTCGCGGGCGAGCGAGACGCCGACCACGTTGCCGACCCACTCCTTGGCGCCGAAGCGAACCAATTGCAGCGCAAACTGCACGGTCATGACCATCGAGGAGAAGATCGCGGTGAGCAGCACGATCGAAGTCGACCGTACGCCGATGGCTTCGATCTGTTCCACGATCGCTTGCAAGCGCAGCGGAGGCTTGAAAGCTCGAGCGAACGTGCGGCCGGACAGGATTGCAACCTGTCCCAGGTTATCCAAGCTGCGCACTGCCCAACGACTCAGTCGCAAGTCGGCCAGACCCAGCCCAGCTGGTGCTGGTTCGTTCATCGCTGCACCCGCAACACGGCAAATTGCTGCACGAACGCCAGAAAGCTGGCACGTGCCGCTGGGGGCGGCTGCGGGCTGCGGATGTGCGTGAGGTCGAACACGCAGCCGTCCTTCTTGAGCACGAACACTTCGAATTCGAGCGGTACGCCGTCGAGTTCGGCCTGCATCACCACATGGCGCGCCCCACGCCCGTCCAGAGTCACCACCTCTTCGACCAAGCTGCGCCGTTCAGTGGTCTCGAATAGCAGATGGTTGAGCAGCGCCGTGGTGGGTACGTCTTCGTAGTCGCTGCAGGTAGCGTTCGCACTGATCGTGCCCATATGCGTGCGATGAAAGGCGAGGTCATTGTCGCTGACATGTACCGGCTGCCAGTCGGGCCCCAGCAGACCCACCCGATACGTAGTTTGGTTCTTAGTATAGACACCATGTTGGAAGGTGGCCGTCGCGCAACCAGTCAGATGCAAAACCCCGATCAGCGTAGCCGCCGCGAGCAGCCGGACGCGACCAGCCGGTTTACAATCCGACGGGTCATGGTTCACTGAAAATCCCTTCACGCGGCTCTGCTCAGCTGGCTCGAACACTGTCTGCCATAGCTAGCACGCTGTCCCGCGACACGAGACCCAAAAACCTGCCGCGCGCGCTGATCACCGCCAAATGGCGCGTGTCGTCGCCCAGCAGCAGGGCGGCGTCGGCCGCGGTGACATCCGGGTAAACGCGAGACAGCTCAACGCTCATGACCTCCGCGACCGTGCACTGTCGAATGTCGGCCCCGGTTGCCAGCAACGCAAGCAGCTCTGCCACGATTACGATGCCGATGGGCGACGCGTCGGCATCGAGCACCGGAATCAGGTCACTCCCGGCCTGCGCGAGATGCGTGAGCAGCATGTGGACCGGCATCCGTGGCGTAACACACAAGCCGGGGGCTTGCATGATCTCGTGCAGGCGCGGCCCAGCCGTGCCGGAATGGCCTTGGCTGCCGCGCTCGGCGCTGTCATCGGGCCAGCTGCAAGCCAGCACCACCTCGCTGGTCGAAACGAACGCCACGTGCTGGCAGTGTCCGCAGCGGCCACAGAGCGCGACCGGCGTCTGCGCGTCGCCGAGTCTTGGGCAGTTCACCAAGGGGACCGGTTTGGTGTCTGCCTCCACGTCCAGTGCTGCGAACGCGATCGGCAATAGCTGTGGTTTCTTGATCGGCTCCGACATGGCACCTCCGCGTCAACTCACGGGCGAATCGCTACCTTCAAGACACCATCGCGTTGGTGCGCAAAAAGATCGTAGGCCTCGACGATGTTCTGGAGCTGCATCGTGTGTGTCACCAAGCTAGCGATCGGAAAGCGCTTGGCTTGCACGATGCTCATCAGCCGTCGCATGCGTTCTTTGCCGCCGGGGCAGAGCGTCGTCACGATCGTGTGATCGCCGAGGCCGGCTGCGAAGGCGTCGAGCGGTACCTGCAAGTGGCCCGAGTACACGCCCAGACTCGAAACGATTCCGCCTGGGCGAACCGAGCGCAGCGCATTTTCGAAGGTGGTCTGCTGGCCCAGCGCTTCGATTGTGACATCGGCCCCACCGCCAGTGAGACGTTTGATCTCAGCCACGACGTCTTGCTGCTTGTAGTCGAGCACGACGTCGGCACCCATCGTCTTGGCGACAGCCAGACGATGAGCGGCTGTGTCGACGGCGATGACCAATGCCGCCCCCGAGAGCCGCGCACCTGCGATGGCGCACAGGCCGATCGGGCCCGCCGCAAATACGGCGACCGAATCGCCGATCTTGACCCCACGTTCGGCCGCCGAAAATCCCGTGGACATGATGTCCGGACACAGCACCACGTCTTCGTCGCGCAGACCAGCGGGGATGCGCGCGAGATTCGCCTGGGCATTAGGCACCAGTACGTACTCCGCCTGACAGCCGTTGATGGTGTTTCCGAAGCGCCAGCCGCCGATGGCTTCATAGCCGTCTGCACCGTGGCTGCACTGCGCCCCGTGCCCCGACAGGCACGCGCCGCACTGCCCGCACGGGGTGATGGCGCCCACGATCACGCGGTCACCCTGTTCCCAGCCGCTCACGCCGACACCGACGGCCTCGACGCGGCCGACGGGCTCATGACCGACGACGAGTCCAGGTTTGACTGGATATTCGCCCCGCAGAATGTGGACATCGGTTCCGCAGATCGTCGTGAGCGTGATCTTGACTAGCGCTTCGCCCGGCCCGGGTTCGGGTCGCGGTACTTCGCGCACTTCGATTTGGCCTTTGCCGACGAAAACTGCCGCTCGCATCGTGGTTCCCATGGCGATTCTCCCAACGGTTGTGCGAGCTCTATGGAAGGGTCGTGCCAAGCCTTCGATGGGCGTTTTCGCCCCGACTGCGCGCAAGCGCTTCGTGTGGGCTGCGCGCGACGCAAACTTTGCGGCACACAAGGTTCGTCTCGGCTACCGATCGAGCGCACGCAGCGGCGGTTGACGGCCTGAAAGGCGCAAGGTGGGTTCAGCTCCGAGAGCGAGCATGGCCTCGTACATGGCGTTGGCGCGGCCATTGCACTCTGCTCGGCGCCATCGATCATGACGCAAGCCCTGCCACCCGTCTTGGAAGCCCACGCGTTGACCAAAGTCTATCGTATGGGCGAGGTGGACGTGCACGCCCTGCGCGGCGTCGATATCGACCTGGTCGAGAGCGAGTTCGTGGTGTTACTTGGGCCTTCTGGCAGCGGTAAGTCGACGCTCCTGAACATCTTGGGTGGCTTGGACGTACCCACCACGGGCAGCGTCGCGTACCGCAATCAAGATCTCACTTCGGCAGCTGAAGACGAACTGACCGAGTTTCGACGCGCGCACGTCGGTTTCGTGTTTCAGTTCTACAACTTGATTCCGAGCCTGACGGCGCGCGAGAACGTGGCGCTCGTCACCGACATTTCGGAGTCACCCATGTCACCCGACGACGCCTTGCGGCTGGTCGGCCTGGTCGAGCGCATGGACCATTTTCCCGCGCAGCTCTCCGGCGGCGAGCAGCAGCGCGTGGCGATCGCGCGCGCCATCGCCAAACAGCCCGACGTATTGCTGTGCGACGAGCCGACGGGCGCGCTCGACGCAGAGACCGGACGTCTGGTGCTCCAGGTCCTAGCGCGCGTCAACGCTGAGCTCGGCACGACGACTGCCATCATCACGCACAACGCGCCGATCGCGGCCATGGCTGACCGCGTGTTCACACTCGCCGACGGACGGCTGCGTAGCGTCGTACGCAATGCACAAAAGGCGCAGGCCAAGCAGCTGACTTGGTGAATGCATGAACGCTCTCGATCGCAAGCTGCTGCGCGACGGCACACGCATGAAGGCGCAGGTCGTCACGATCGCGTTGGTCGTGGCGTGTGGCATCGCCAGTCACGTGACGATCTCGGGTACGCGTGCTTCGTTGCTGTACGCGCGCGACAGCTACTATGAGCGTTATCGTTTTGCCGACGTGTTTGCACATCTCGAACGCGCTCCCGAAGCGCTGGCGAGTCGGATCCAGGCCATCCGTGGCGTCGCGCTCGTGCAGACACGCGTGGTCGACGCGCTGAGCTTTCCCCTGCCGGATCTTGCAGAGCCCGCGTCCGGCTACCTGGTGTCGCTGCCGTCGCACGGCGCGCCCGGGTTGGGGGCGGTTGCACTGCGTGAAGGGCGTATGGTCGTCCCGGGCCGCGCAGACGAAGCCGTGGTCCTCGAGGCGTTCGCCCGAGCGCACGGGCTACACTTGGGCGGGCGCCTACCGGCTGTGATGTCCGGGATTCGGCGCGAGTTGCGCGTCGTTGGCATCGCGCTCGCGCCCGAGTTCGTATTCTCCGTGGCGCCCGGCGCCATGTTGCCTGATCCGCGACGTTTCGGCGTGGTGTGGATGGATCGTGCGGTCGCATCGGCCGCGTTTCAAATGACGGGCGCGTTCAACGACGTGCTGCTGCGCTTGCAGCCGAAAGCGTCGGAGCGGGCCGTAGTCTCCGATCTCAATCGGCTGCTGGAACCCTACGGCGGCCAGGGTGCCTACGGTCGCGATCGGCAGTTGTCGAACAACGCGCTGCGCGGTGAGCTGGCGCAGCTCGAGACGCTCACGCGCGTCATGCCACTGATCTTCTTGGGCGTGGCCGCGTTCCTCATCAACGTGGTGCTATCGCGCTTGGTGCAACTGCAGCGCACGCAAATCGCAGTGCTGCGCGCCGTGGGTTACAGTCGCTACCAGGTTGGGTTGCACTACTTGAAACTGGTGGTGCTGATCGTGCTGTTGGGCGCCGCGATCGGCATTCCGTTTGGTGCTTGGATGGGCGGTCTGATGACCGATCTGTACACCGAGTACTTTCATTTCGAGTCTTTGCAGTACCGGCTGAACGTCCGCGTGCTGACGTTCGGCCTCGGCACGAGCCTGCTTGCCGCGGTGGTGGGTGCACTGTCGGCGGTCAGTGCCGTGATGCGTCTGCCACCGGCCGAAGCCATGCGGCCCGAGCCGCCCATGGCGTATCGGCGTGGCTTGGCCGGCCGCATGCATTTGCGCGGGTTCTTCGGCCATGCCGCCGCGCTGATCGTGCGTGAGCTCGAGCGCCGGCCGTTGCGCGCGTTCTTGTCGGTATTGGGCATCGCGCTGGGCGTGGCCGTGCTGGTCTCGGGCCGCTTCGGTTACGATGCCATCGAGTGGTTCATGCAAGTGCAGTTCAACATGTCGCAGCGCGAGGACCTCAACGTCACGTTCCGGCGTGCGGTTCCGGTTGCGGCGTTGCATGAACTCGAACACTTGCCAGGCGTGTTGCGGGTGGAGGGTTTGCGCATGCTGGCCGTGCGCTATCGCTCGGGCCATGTAGCGCGCGAAAGTGTGCTGATCGGACATCCAGCACAGGCCCAACTGCGGCGCGTGCTGAGCGAGCAGGGTGTGGCGTTCGAACCGCCCGATCATGGCATCGTGTTGACGCAGACTCTGGCCCGAATCCTGGGCTTGCGTCTGGGCGACGAAGTGATGGTCGACGTACTCGAAGGACAGCGCGGTCATTACCCTGTGCGCGTGGTGGGGCTCGTCGACGAAGTCTTCGGGCTACTCGGGCACATGCAGGCAGACTCGCTCGGCCGCCTGCTCGGCGAGCAGCCACGCGTGTCGGCCGCGCTGCTGATCGTCGATCCCAAGTACGAGGCGGGGCTACGTCGTGCGCTCAAAGAGCGCCCCGAAGT
>Ga0307511_10007864_pt1 | contig 10701 bp, 12 predicted proteins | sample 13_EM_MG_FD_200266 | JGI IMG/M metagenome (GOLD analysis project Ga0307511, IMG submission 200266) | Populus trichocarpa ectomycorrhiza microbial communities from riparian zone in the Pacific Northwest, United States - 13_EM | ecosystem: Host-associated > Plants > Roots > Unclassified | place... | reverse complement strand
TTGGTTGGGGTGGCCTTGAGCTAAATCCTGCATTTAGTTCCATATTTTCTAATACCTTATCACTTAGTTCTTTTGCTTCTTGGAAGGTTAGATAGTTCAAACATGCTTGGAAGATTAACCCTATTTCTTCAACAGTTAGGTCATATTGGTTGAGTAGGCAATATGTTTGAACTTGATTCATATATTGGTTCCATTTGTTTAGGTTGTTATCCCAATATTGTTTTGTTGGAACTGGGGTTCTAATTATTCTCCCTGGTATTAACCCTTTTTCCTCAAGTGTGATTGTTTTCTGAACTGCATCTTTTTCCTGAATATCTTTCCCAGTTGGGATGGCTTTTTTGGGTGTTTCTGGAGGTACTAACTCTTTAAGTAGTGCATTTGCCTTATTAGGAGTTAAGGCCTTCCTTCTTCCTTTGGTGCCACCCTTGGCACCCTTCTTTCCTTTCCTGGGGGTAGCAAACATGTCTATCTTCAGGAATTATACTACTGATGACTTGGGAAGGCTTTGTTTCCTTCCTGCTATTCCTTCTTTTGTGGATCCTGATGAGGAGGAATCCTTTTCAGTTTCCTATGATAGTCCTAAGGACTATTTCTTTGGGCAGATTGGGGCTAGACCAAAGCCTTCTTCTGTCAAGTCTGATCTTTCTTTTGGTAGGGTCAAGAAGGTCCAAGAGGTCAGGTTTGTTGATGGCCTCAATACCACTCTTAGGGGTATTCCTCCTGCTTATGATAGGAGCACTTCTTGGAAGCTGAGGGGTTGGACTGCTAGGGAGGCTTATTCTTTCTGGCAGGAGAGGTATAGGTGGTGTCCTTGCTGGGAGTGTAAGGATAGGTGTGACTGGTGGTTTTCTTTGGGATTTTCTTGGGGTTGGGATATTAGGTATCCTTTGGGGGAGTACCACTCTTCCACTTGCTGGGGATGCAGTGAGTGTTGCAAGTAAGTTTCCTTATCCCTTTCTTATCTCTTGTTGCTGGCTCTTGCTAATATTTCCTACTAGGTTTGTAGATGAGCCTTTCCTTGGTACTCAGTCTTACCAGTTCAGGTAACTGGTTTTTCTTCTTTCTTTTGTTCTAGTGTTGGTTTATTGTTGTAAATATCTGCTTAATGTGATATTTTTACCAACTGGTTTCTGTTCTAATTCTTATGCAAGTTCTGGTGTACTATTTCTTGTGGTATGTGTTTCTTTGCTGACTATCAGGCTTGGTTCTACTATGGTTTCTTATCCACTATAGAGTTGTAGTACTTGGTAAGTAGTTTCTTTTCTACTTGTGAATAAGATTATAGGCCAGAGTGATCAAGTCTGCCTTGATATAAAAGTCTTTCTTACGTTAAAAAAATGTAAATGGGGAGCTAAAGTATTTAGGGTGGAATATTACCCGGAGGTAATATTCCAGAACTACTAAGTACTTTAAAGGCTTAAGTTTTCTTGGGTTCTGGTCTTCTTGTTTCTTTGGCTTTTATAGTTTATCATTCTATATTGTTTATAGTTAGGCATAGATGACTAAGCCATAGAATTTAACCCCAGGTCTGATCTCCTTCTCTGGAGGCAGACCTACAGCGCTTATGTATTACATGCAAAGACTAGCTGTGACTCACTATTGTGGCTGTGCCATAGTAGTGAGTCATACATGATTTGAAATCCATCTCTGACTCATTAAGTAAGTCATAACCTTAGAGTTATACATGAGTCATAGAGAATTGTTGAGTCATAGGTGACTCATAATAAATATGTGAAAATAAAGAAATTACATGTGATTCTTCTAACATAATTAACTAGGCAGGTTAGCATAACTTGGTAAGAAATTACATAGTAGATGTTGGTTCAGGGTAAGTTGTGAGGTGGTGATAGATCAGCATACTGAGAATATCACTTCCTTACAGTGCTTATGTAAGGAGCTGACCTGATAAGGCTAGTTCAGAATAAAGGTTCCTTAAAGAACAAGTAGTATAGAGGATTGTAGTACTGGCCCTATGGCTTGTACCTGTGCAATGTTACCTTCGGCAGCAGTGGCCTTTTCCTCATTTACTCTCTTTATCTTTTCCGTTGGTTTTTTAAGCTTCTTGCAGTCCTGCCAAATGTGACCTTTAGACTAGCTACCATGGCACTTGTAATACAAATACTTTTTATTGGTGTCTTCTTATTTAGAAACTTTTCTCTAATTTTTCTTTTTCTAAAGCTTATGAGGTGTCACAGCTAGGTTTTCTACATTTACCCTATTTTTGCTATTTTTGCCTTTATAGTCTATAGGAAGAATTAGAAATCTTTCCTTCAAATCATTATAAAAGAAATCAGGCCTATTCGAGAAGTTACTAACTATATTGGAATGATGTTTGACAACAGCAACTAGTAAATACAGTCTTTTCACCACCTCACAGTTAAATAGTTCCTTAAAGATTGCTTTAAAACTCCCTGGTGTAACATTTGCGTTGAGGGTAAATAGTCAAACCCACAAGATCTTAAATTTCTTGATAAAATCTACAATAGTTGAACCAGAATTAAGCATATTTTACCAGAAATAAAAAGAATAGATCTCATTAACTAAAGACATTAAAGAATGCTTAAAACAAGTACAGCGGAGGTAGGTCTAAATATTGTATACTGTTATATGCTAACCTAGTTGTTGCATAAAAGGCTCTGACAATACTAGGTTTAAGAGAATTTGTGATTGAGTTGCTAGATGGTTGTAGGTAGCATGTTTCACAGCTGATGCATCTAGAGGGGTTGATATTCGTCCGGAATTACAGGAGTTGCTTTTAGAGTGTCAAAAACAATGCAGAGTTATTAAGCCCATAACTTATAAATTTTAGCCCCTATAAGAAATACAACTAATTGACTGTGACGTTTGACTTGAAATCATTCACAGAGTTCAATGGTGTAGCTGTTGGGGAGGCCACTGGTCGAGAGGATGAGGCGGCAGGTGCAGGAACATGTGGAATGCAAGTTTTTTTAGTGCATGCAGTACAGGTATAGTAACAAGAATTCGTTACTGCTTGTGCAGTATGGAAGACTAATGGCCTTGATAGGTAAATAGGATTCTAAACTGCTTCTATTTCTTTATCTTTTAAGAAAAAAGCAGACGTTGGATAGGAAGACATTTAAAAAAAAATCTTTTTTTTTTTAAATATATGCCTAAAGTACGTCCAAACATGTATGGCCATAGCTTACAAACTATTAGAATGAGTATTGCACAGTAGGGAAGTATAGATCCAATAAAAAAGTAGTTATCATAGAAATAGAGAAAAGAGGGATAGCTTTGTGCATCTTATATTTATAGGACCCATTCTTGTTTCCTGTGATCTATAGGCACTGACTGAAGGAAGGACATAAGGTATATATATATGAATGAACCAACATTGGCAAAGCAGGGAATTTAAGACGTAAACATTAGGGGATAAATGAGTGAAGCAACATGTGTATGCTAATAGTGAAGAAGTGGGCATATACAGTAAGTGTAGCAATGGGCGCTTGCCGTAAGTAGAGGATTGAACGTATGACAATAGTGGAGCAGGCTTCCTATACAGGCAGTGGAGCAGTGTGCATATGCCAATAGATGAGCAGTAAGCATATGCCGTAAGTAGGGCGGTGGGCATATACCAACAATAGAGCAATATGCATGAGCCACGTGGACCTGCTGGTAGAGTGAATGAGCTACACAATGACGTAAAAGAGTAGAGAATGGTCTAACCTGGTAAGTACTAGCTGAACCATATCCATTTCCAACATTTATTTTTATAACACTCTTAAAGGAAATTATATGGTATCACATATTCTCAACTGACATTTTCTCATGTTGCTTACCAGTTTTGTATTCATGGGAATCTTGTGGTCAGTGTAAATCTTCCAAAATGTTCTACAGTACTTGATTGGTCCTTAAAACAGTTATTTCATATTGGATATTAGTTATCTCACATGGGATACAAGACATTAAGTGAACTATTAGTTCTATTAGGTGTTGGTTGACTCAATTGAACTGTTTTCCACCAGCTCCAAACTCTCCAAAACTCAGTTCACTAGAACCTAATCTAACAGAACAACATTGGCTGCTTCATATTAGTCCTTTAAAATGCATAGCTGTAGCAGCTGAAAATTACCTTGGGTGGGCAAAATCACTAGAATTATGCAGTTCTTAACAAGCTGTTCAATTGTACCACTTAAAATGGTGGCAATTAAGCAGACCCCAAAAATCAAGTATATAAAAACAACCTCTTCAGCAAGTAGAAATATGGCACCATTTGATCTTGTTGATGTGACAATGGCTGTTTTGTGGATTATCTCAATGATTTTAGTACTTATTGCATATTCACTTACTAGTATAATATCCAGATGTGTCATTAGTTAGGCATTCACTAATAATGAAGAGACTAAGCTCAGATTACCACATTTGATGGGAATTTTCATTCAAATTTTCATCATTCTGAAGCAGGATGTGTGGACTGAAATTAAAGTTGCATCGGATGGCATTTGGACTATTAAAGGAGGGGGAAATCCCATATCTGAGAAAAAAATATATTGGAGCAAGAATTGTCTAAATGTTAAAAAATGATAGTAGCGACTGTTAGCAGGATACCTCGTTCAAGCAGATCGCGCAATAAGGATCATTTGTTGTAACCTTTGCCTTTATCTTTATATTCTTTAGTTCTATTACATTCTTCTACACTTTTCTTATCTGCCAGGAGTCGAGAAACATGTAAACTTACTAATTCCTTCTCATAGTTATCAGGAAAATTGTGAAATCTTTGACTCTTGCATAAAACAATTTCCACGAGTGTTAGAAAATCCCTGGAAAATACAGAAAATCTTAAGAAAATGGTAGAATCTGCTTGTACAATGAAATTAGGGTTATCCAGATCAGGTGCAAGAACCGCTATGTTAGCAGTGCAAACTATAGCCATAACAGGGTATTTAAATCTTTCAATATGACCAGTTGCAGGAGTGATCTATCTAATTTCTCTATTACGTCAGTTAGGAAGACTGTTCTTCAATGCCAAAGATATCACGAACTTTCATATTCAATAGGAAAAACTAATATTAGATTGGACAGATAGTCAGTGGATTAGAAAAATACCTCTTTATAACCCAAATATGTCAAAACCCTTAAATCTTATATTTTGGCATGCAACTAGGATGATTTCATGACTGCTGTTAAGCTGGAATTTAAGGAAGAAGATACTGAGCAATGAAAGAATAGTGCAGAAGATAAGAAGAGAAAAACACCCCATAGTTGACTTGTACAAAGTGTTTATCTTTGATTTTGCTGAATGATTTCAGAGGCTGGTAACAAATCTTGTTATTAGCACCTGTACCCGCGTTTTTATGTTTTTTATTTGTTATCTGCGAATATGAGAGGCAAGTTGTGTAAGCCATGTAATATTGAAATTGAGGATCCCGCTTTGGCTATCGGTGTTAAGAAGTTCTTAAAACAAGAAGTACTCAAAATCCCCACTTAAGGTAATTCTCAAATGACCAAGTTCTGGACCTTGAAGAAGGAGACTGAAACGGAAGTTAAGGTTCTGCCTAGGACGCGAGAAGAATATCAGCCTAAGCTAGAGACACATGCCCTCAAGTTAACCCAGCTAAAAAGTTAAGCAAAATGTGAGTCCTTAGAAGAGATGACCAAGCTGATAAAAGATCTACAGCTTAGGTGGATGGAGGTAATAAAGAAACAAAGGGCAGAACTTGCGTTTTTCCATAATGTGTTCACAAAGACCACTCAGCCAAACCCTAATTACACTACATGGTAGTATAGAATTAGGGAATACCATTCCAATCCTAATCACAGATAGTCATTCACAGCAATTAAAGGATAATACTGAAATAGATAGAATTTCTAAGAGAGGTTTGCTAAGATAGGAAGCCACCTATTGTGAAGGGCAATAGTTATGTGAAAGAATGTTATACATATCTCGAGGAATAAGGGTTAGGAAATAGAGTTATAGTCCCACTTTTTTAAGAACAAGATGGAAAGGTAAAATAGCAGAAGCATTGTGTTAGAGAGCAGGTGATTATTAAAGATAGCAGAATGTCAAGAGTACAGAACATCTATGTTCCAGAATCGAAGTTGGAAAATTCTAACAATGAGGCGATTGTGCAAAATAAGAGAGTTCAAGAGTTATACTTAGATGACATTATTTGAGAACTAGTAATATACATAGCAAGGGAGGAAGTGGAAGATAATCCGGATATTGAGGCGGAGAAGTAAATGAGAGATATGTCAGATAAAGGAGATAACAACACAAGATCTGAGCATGTATTTAATCTTGCTAAACCCTCAGGAATCATGAAAGATAGTAAATAGAAGAGGGAGAAAGAAAAGGGAAAGGAAAAAGAAGTTCAAACTAAGCTAGTATAGAAAAACATGAATAAAAGATAAATAAATACTTCAAAAGATCATGGAAAGCAAGAGAATTTTCTTAAAGAACCTATCGATTTTGAAGTACATGTCAAGAGATGTAATATGTTTCTGTACCCAGATTCACAGTTGCAAATCCTGTATCCATCTATCCGAAGATGCTAGTGCAGTGGTTTGGTATTACAAGGGTCCCTTTTATGAAGGAGAATTCTTAAATCAAGAACAATTATATTAAAAAATCTAAGGGGAAGGAGAAACAGAACAATGATAACAAAGACCTAGTCTCAATAGCCTTATGAATGAATTGGAAGTGGACATTTAGAAAACTATAGACATATTAATCTCAGAAGGCTAGAGGAAGGATTGTAGATATCCCATATGAGATGTTAGTTGATTTGGAAGCTGAACTCTAGTTAATAGGTAAATTTCTTCATAAGTTCCTGAGATTGCCAATTTATCTAGACATGAAATGGTTAGTAAGGACTACCAATTATGAGAAAGAGAAGGCTTACGGTATGTTCTACAATGTGGGGATTTTGATGTAAAGAATTGCACCAAGATGTGAGTTTTTCATGATGAAATCCTTCTCTTAGGACATGAACTTATGGAGAACATAGGAAAGATTGACAAGGGCGAAGTCCGATGACAGAAGGTGCAATTTAACCAATTATAATCCAGAAGGAAATTTTGTAACATTCTTTGCAGTTCCAGCCAATTAGGAAAGAAATCGCCGAGAAGCAAGAATGTGAGAAAATTAAGGAATAAGCAATTTCAATAATTTCAATACTTGTGTAAAATTATTTGTGAAAGTAATTTTTGGAAAGTGCATATGAATAACCAAGGGGACATTTTTATTATGGAAAATTGAGAAAAATTGCCAAAATATAAAAATTTTGGAAAGATCAAATAGTTGTAAAAATTGAGTTTATACAAGTGTCATAAACATGCAGGAAAAAGATAGGCAAGCTTTAACCATATATAAAAGGAAAAATCGTCATATTAAACCTGCAAATAAGTCATATGAAGGAGTTTTAAAGTCTGAGGGAAAGTAAGATTGTAAGCAGTACCTCTGGTGGTCACCACCTCCTACAAATAAGAAGAACCTCTAGTTGAGTTCAAAATCCTGCTATACTGAGAAAAGAGTAGATTAACTCCTAAATAAATAGAAAAGCTGAAGATTGAAATTAGTATTATGAGAGGAGAAAAGGAAATTCTGCTCAAGGTTGTATTCAATTGGGAGAAGGGAATTACGTTTGATTTTACATAAAAAGAGGTCTTCAAACCAGAGGTGGAACTACCACATGTAATCCCAACCGTCAAACATTATTTGTTGCATATAGCCAATTTTTGTATGACTAAGGCTTCGAAAGGGGATGTTATCAATATTGTAAGGAAAAAGCTGCTATACCTTGCTATTGAACAATGTTGCAGAACTTAACAAAACTCTTAGTTTTTGGTCCCCAAAAAGGATAAACAATATTGCTTAATCTAAGTAGCTAAGCAAGTGAACATAGTAAAGATTAAGAATGCTAGGCTACCTCCTGCCTCAGAAGACTATAGCAAGGATTTTGTTGCATTTCCATTGTTATCTTAACTAAATTTGTTCTCTAAATATGATCAAAGTTGGTTAAACCCAGTAAGCAAGGATAGGACTACTTTTCAGACTCCCATGGGTTTAATGAGAATGACAACGTTGCCATAAGGGTATATAAATGGCGGGCAAGTATTTGATTAAGTTGTAAAGAAGATGCAGAAAGATAAGATTACAGAAAAATGGAGCAACCTATTTATTGATAATGTAGGTGTTAAGGTAAAATCCCAAAGTTTGTTCTTAGATGAAAACGGGAAACCTATACAGATAAAGCCAGGAGTTAGCTAAAAATATCATGGAAGCAATTATCTCTATAAATTAGATGTTGACAGATATAGAGAGAGCAGCAGAAACAATTTCTTGTGGGAAAAGCGAGTTCCTTATGTAACAGCTCATGATTATAGCATACATATGGAGGCGGGCTGGAAGAACTCGTTAAGAAAAAAAGATGTAAAGGATTGTGAGGTGGCCATCATGCAAGGAACTCACTGATATTAAACCCTTTCTTAGATTGTGTATCTATTGAGGGATCTGGATCAACGATTTTTCAAGAATTACAAAGCCCTTGTTTTGTTTATCTAAGAAAAGAGTTGGATTCGTATAGCCAAATAAGCAGCAGGAGGTAATAGATTCAATAAAAGCGGTCCTAACAAGAACACCAGCAATAAAGCAATCAATTAGAAAGCTGGGAAGATGATCTTCCTGTCTGTACATTTGTCATTAAGAGGGTGGGGAGCAATTCGGCAGCAGGAAGACAAAGAAATAAAGAAAAGGCACCCATCAAGGTTTGAATTGGTAGTATGAACAGACATTGAGAAAAGATATGATACAGAGGAACTAGAAAGCAAAGAATTGCTGAAAGTGCCTAAGAAGTTGATGATTTACCTATATAGGGTTAAATTTGTAGTTGAAATCAATGGAGAAATAGTAAAGCACCAACTGAATCAACTTGCATCTGATCTGGCAGGTTAAGTAGCAAATAGATGGCTAGCATAAATAATAATGATTTTATTTAATATATGGCACATTTAGGGTAAAAAGCATTGAGGAGAAGATATATTATGAAGAAGTCAATAAGGAGAAGATCATTCAGAACATGAAGGGGTGAAGGAGTCTGACAAGGACTTGGATATGGACTCCCTAGTAAATGAGCTAGAGGAAGATGACAATAATGATAAGTCAGATCAAGGAGAAGATAAAAATAACTATATAGTAGAGGAAGTTAAGCTGGCCAAACTCAACACAGTTAAGTCTTACATAAGAAATCTTCCGCGTTTAGATAGAATAATGGATACAATGTTTGACTTGTTTAAGCAGTTTGCCTTAAACTTCCTAATCATAACCCACAATGTCACCAAAGAGGCTAATTTGGAGATGGAAACAACAAGACAATATTCTGCAGCAATTGTATGAGGGAAGCGGTCACAGAGGGATGAAGGGGCCTTATAAGAAGATTGTACTACAATATTGGTGGAAAGGCCTATATATCGTCATACTCAGAAGTGAGTAAAGACCTGCAAGAATTGTTAGAAGCGATCAACAAACATTGTAACAGAAGAACTTTTTTCATCATTAGAGAATACTTCCAGACAGAGAGTAGGATTAGACATGGTGTCTATACACAAGGAGGAGGGATTCTTTAAGATTGTTGAAATGAGGAAACATCTACTTGGATGAGTTGAGGCAAAGACATTGAGAAATGTAGACTTATAAAGCAAATAACACTAGCCTCACAAAACTTGTTTATTAAAGTTTTTGGAAATTGTGCTACATGGAAAAGTCTTAGAAGTTTCTAATTTAAGTTGTACGTAAAAGAATCAAAGAAATTATATTTTGGTTGTCTCTCATTATAAAATGTATACTTAACTAAAACATACCATACTTTTTGTTTAAAGAGAAAAGTTTTTGTATGGTTGGAAGAGCTATTGGCATTGGAATTTGCGTCTGTTATAGTTTCTATGGATGTCATGTAACGTATGAGTTCTTGATGTTCCAAATAATTCTCTATTGCTGTCTTCTCCTAAAACCCTAAGTCCATATTGCAGAAGGCTAGGCATATTGCACTAATTTTAAATGGGATGGCATTAAAGTATAAAGTGATATCTAAATCTCATGCAACATAATCTTCCAGCTCATTGTGTTTCTGCTTTGCATGGAATCTTACCACAAGTGGACGTTTTGCTAATTCTCTCTACAAATAGTTTAATAGCTACCCTGAAAATTGGTAAGGTTTGAGGCAATATAGGCATGTGGACTTCACAAGATTGACATTCATTTTCTAAAATATAAGTATTCTAAATAAATGTTTTAGGATTATTGACAATTAAGTTAACCCAAATTCAACCATAGTCTACTAAACTTTTCCAAAATTTAATACTTATGAAAAAGGCTGAACAAAGACAAACCTAAAATAATGACGGTACAATTAGACTATATAGTAATAAAGACATATATTGCAACCAGGCTAAAGACTTGTGATCTAGTCTGATTTGTTATACTAGAGTCAAAAGATTGCAAGTCCTGAAGACTATGTTTAACTCTGATCTGGTTAGTGTAATGGGCGATGCCAATAGTAGCTCCGCAGGCCGTTTAACAGGATCTATACTATCACTAGAGTGATAGTGTATGTCTGTTATTGGTTCCGCTAAGTCGAGGACTCGGAGGGTCTTTGAGAGCATACAGATTTCCCAAGCGGGAAGAGAATTAACAGGTGTAATCTCTCTGTATTGAAGCTATCTAAGGCTTGTCTGAACTCTGTC
>Ga0307511_10007863_pt1 | contig 10701 bp, 12 predicted proteins | sample 13_EM_MG_FD_200266 | JGI IMG/M metagenome (GOLD analysis project Ga0307511, IMG submission 200266) | Populus trichocarpa ectomycorrhiza microbial communities from riparian zone in the Pacific Northwest, United States - 13_EM | ecosystem: Host-associated > Plants > Roots > Unclassified | place... | reverse complement strand
ATTTAAATAATTACATGACATATAATATTATTGTTGTTTATTAGCTTTCATGATAAATAATTGTATACTCGAGTAAAGAAAAACACTATATATGAAATCCGATAGCTTTTCCTAGATTGTTAAACACAACAAACTATTTTTAGTTTACACATATAAGGAATTTTATGTTTTACATGAAATGAACGACTTTTATATTTATTTTTTTGGGAATTTTAATTTTTTTTTGTCTAAAGTTAATTTTTTTATATTTTTATATTGTGTTGATATAGTAATATTAAAAATAATAAAAAAATACTATTTTAATATATTTTTAAATAAAAAATAATTTAAACTACAATTTATCATACTCTTGAACCAGACCGCTATTAGTTGCCAACCTCCTTCTCATATGATGGGTTTTGCATTTTAATTGAAAAGCAAGAGGCCAACGACACGTCATCATGCTTAGGATTTACTTTTTTGAGCATTCCAGCCTCGCACGTGACACGTACAAAAAAAAAAGATTATTCACTTCACAACACGCGTCTGATTGAAATACAATTACAGATAATAATGATAATTACGGAAGTAAAAACCGAATAGCATTTTAAAAAACCTTTGAACAGGTTGACCACGTCAGACTAATCTTATTTACACGTGTAATTAATTTATCTTGAGACCTTGGATTTGAAAGCATTTTTTAGATTTAGCATATATTAAGATTCAACTACTCGCGCAGATAACACATCATTGTTCTTCACCTGCTCGTTGCCACAAACTATATAATAAATGCATTGCGTCTAAGTATGCATGAGTGATTTAACTTTAGTGTAAGAGATTTTACACCGAGGTGCCTTTCATGGATACAAACGAGAAGCTTTTATATTGAAGGGTCCAAAGTATACAATATCAAAACTCCAAGGACCATTTAATAATTAGAAATAAAAATAAAATAAACAGTCAATTAAGATAATTTAAGGTGGTCTTACGTATCTCTCTCGCCCCTATTGTCTCTCTCCTCTTCCTCCTCTCTAATCCTCTGTTACTTTCAAAACAAACCCTAATTTTTCTTTCATATTTCAGAAATAAATCCAAATAAAAAAAATAACATGCGTGTTTGTTGATGCTATTGAAATCTAAAGAAACCCAAAAAGAGAGTGCCTAGTGCCTTTGATTTTTTATATCTCAATCATTATGGCAAACGGTACGGATGCCAAGGATGCGGCAGTGGCAAAGGTCCGACCAGGTCACAAACGAGAGTTTGAGTTTGCTTTCAGGGCCCATTCTGAGATCTGTGGGTCTCTGGGCCGAACCCGGTCCTCTCGGGTCTCCTCTTCTCCAGGCAACAATGGAAGTAACGGTAACAACAGTAAGAAGTTGAAGTCTTCTGCCAGGAAAAAAGGTGGTCTGTTAGAAAAGGGTGAGGGGGTTGCTGTTATTGATTTGGATGAGGCAAGGGTTGAATCCTTGGCTCCCTTATTGAACAACAATGGTGATGGGGAGATTGTGGAAGTGAAGGAATTTGAAGAAGCAAAGGAAAAGGAAGTTGAATGTGAAGAAAAGAATAATGGGCTGGTGCCGGTTTTGATGGATGGGGTCATGGCAGAAAGTGGGGTTATAGAAAACAAGGGTGGTGGTGAAGTAAAGGAGGGTGATAAGGTTCATGCATGTGAGGAAGGGTCTAGTGGGTTAGTTTTGATTGATGAAGATTCAAAGGCGACGGTGAATAGGGTCTTAGAGAGCAATAGTGGTTGTGAATTGAAGAAGGATGATGCATGCGAGGAAGGGACTAGTGGGTTGTCCTCGGTTTCGGTTAAAAATGACGAGGGAGGATATGTTAATGCGTCATTCCAGCCAGTTGTAGTTAATGGTGATAGTAAATGTAAGGTGGAAGAAGAAAAACCTTTTAGGAGGTTTACCAGGTCAGCATTGAAGCCGAAGATAGAGCCTTTGGATATATCCTCCTCTGACGGGGTTAAAGTTGATGACACAGGCAGTTCATCTGTTGCTGCTATTACGACCACACCTACGAAGATGTTTGCCATTGATGGATTGAAGAAGTTCCCAACAAAGTTGAAGGATCTTCTTGATTCAGGCATACTCGAGGGACAAAAGGTGAAGTATTTGCGAGGTCCCAAGGTATGGCTTAGCATGCCAATAAAATTTAGATGAACACCGTAGTTGTTTCTATTGTCTCAGCCTTTAGTTATGTTAAATGTTAATTGTAGGTAAGAGGTCCTGGAGAGAAGGGGTTGCATGGGGTGGTCAAGGAATCGGGAATTTTGTGTTTCTGCGATGATTGCAAAGGAAAGGAAGTGAGTATTTTGTGTACTTTTGAAATGTCAACTATCTTTTTTGTTCAATTTTTTAGTCCGATCTTGGTTATTAGCTTGAATTATTGAGCGCTTTTTGTTTTTAATTGTCAATATAGGTTGTTACTCCTACTATTTTTGAGCTGCATGCGGGCAGTGCAAATAAACGCCCACCAGAGTATATTTTCCTGGAGAATGGAAATACACTCCGAGATGTAATGAATGCATGCAAGAATTCTTCGTTGGATATATTGGATGAAGCTATTCGGCTTTCTATTGGCTTTACACCTTCCAAGAAATCTAATTTCTGTCTGAGCTGCAGAGGTTCCCTTCTCATCATATTGGATATCATTTAATTTTGTTCTGTATAAATATTCTTGACTGTTTTGGTTTGGACATTTTTGATGGATTACAGGGTCAATTACAGGGGCTGGCACCAGGAAATCAAAGGTATTGTGCAGTCAGTGCTTGGAATTGAAAGATTCACAAGCTATCTTAGCACCAGAAACAGATACAAAAGAAAGGTATGTTTTTCAGTAAATGATGTTAATATGATATTTAGAACATCTTTTGTTTTAATAAATGGTCTGCTTGTTTTATTGTCACCATCTATTTATCTAGGTCCAATACCTGTTGTTTGTTTACATGTTTTTTCCAGCATGGATAGTGTGGAGCAGGCGATTAATGAAATGTGATGTGCCTCATAAACCTTGCTGTTTCTATTGGATAAATTATTTTTCTGGTTATCAAATATCAATAATGATTGTGTGCTTTAGACTGTTGTGTTTGGTAGTGACATTTTACAAGCTGTGAAACCATTGAATTTTTTTGCAACACATTATTCATATAACTTTGGTACTTCTTGTGCTGTGGAACTTGTCCTGCCATCAAAGATAAAGATGAATTCACCCTTCATTAAATTAATTAACAGCAAATGTTTTTGTGGATTCTTGTTATTGGTAGATAGTAGATCATAAAGGTTTCAAATTTGTTTTGATTTTCCATTTTAGGACACTGATCTTTTGCAAAGTTTAGCTGCATGTGCAATCTGTAATTTGATATCATTCAAATTACACACGTGCATGTTAGATACCTGTATTGCGTGGACATCCAACTACTGATATTTCAAAAACTATTATTTTTGGTTGATGATGAAATAGATTGCAGGCTCCTTTACTGTGCCCATCCTCTTCTCATTAGTTGTTCAAGTTTTGATGTTTTTACTTGGTGTATTTCAGAACACCAAGACCATCTCCAGTTCCAGAGTCATCTAGCGCTTTGTTGAAGTCTAGCCCATCACGGAGCAATAGTCAAGGGAGACTTACAAAAAAGTTAGCAATCTACTTGTGTTTCATTTTTTTTTTTGCTCCTTTCTTTTTAGGTTTCTAAGTTCAGTATTTTAATTTGTTTGAGTTGTTTCTTATTTTTCATGTACTCTTTTAATTTTAATAGAGATATTCGAATGCATAAGCTAGTTTTTGAAGAAGAGGTCCTGCCAGATGGAACTGAAGTTGGATATTACTCTCAAGGAAAGGTGGTGCTACTATGATGACATGCCATAATTTGATAGATTTGATTTGTGTGTTGTTTTCTAAGTATAAATGTGTTGAGCAGAAATTGCTGGTAGGCTACAAGAAGGGATTTGGGATTTTCTGTTCATGCTGCAATACTGAGGTAACTTTTCTTCTGCTGATTTTTTGTTAGCCTGAGTATTTATTCGGTCAGAGATCTAATTTTTTTGACATTTAATGAGTAGGTTAGCCCTTCTCAATTTGAAGCTCATGCTGGTTGGGCATCACGTCGAAAACCGTGAGTATTTATATGTTCAAACTTGGGTGGCCTTGAGCCTCTTGGCTCTGTATTATTGCTTGCAATGATGAGTAATATAAAAGTCCAAATGTTAAGCTTTTATTCCACATGACATGATTTTATTGCTTTTGCAATGTTGATTAATGATAAAAGTTCAAAATTTAATTATTTTATTCCACATGGCATGGTTTTAATTAGGGGTGTTCATGGGTCGGGTCGGGTTGATACCTATAATTGTATGCAACCCAACTTCTGATATTTTACAAATTGTAGACCGTTACCCATTCAAAAAATCTTTGGACCCGAGCGTGTTGGATATATCTGGTTGAGCTAAATTTTGTGGATGTTATAGATATATGCGGGTTGAGCATATAAATTCCTTATTCATTGATGATTCTAAAAAAAATACACTTTCAAAAGCATATAATTATTTGTCTTTAATCACAATTGATATTGCAATGTGTTTTACAGTAACTGAAACATATAGTTAGCACTAAACATAAAAAAATGATATATTGAAACATGAGATGAAAAAATAATATATATAAAAAAATGAAGAGAGAAAAGGACAATATATATATATATATATATATTGAGTTTTAGGGTTACTCACTAACTAAATAGGTTATGCGGGTTGGGTGGCTTTTAAAAATCTCAACCCGCATCCGACTTGTAATATCCATTTATTCGGTTTTTTGACCCACTATTATTTGTAATATCCACATCAACCAACTTTGACGGGTTGAGTCGGGTCAGATAATGCAAACATTACAGATGACTCGGTTTTTTTGTAACACCCTAGTTTTAATATCTGATTGCTGGTAGGAGGTTTTGGGAAATTTAGACAAATAACAAATTATTTCTTTATCTCCTTTTTCATTTCATTATTTCCTCTTGACTGAACTTTTGTTTGGACAGTTACCTACACATTTACACATCCAATGGCGTGTCTCTTCATGAATTAGCAATATCTCTATCAAAATGTCGGAGGCACTCTACCAAGGAGAATGATGACCTGTGCCAGATCTGTAGAGATGGTGGGAAACTATTGTGTTGTGATGTATGCCCAAGAGCTTTTCACCAAGGTGAACTTTTACTTAGAATATTGCTCTTATCGTTGATGTAATTAATTAAGATGAACTGCACTATTTTGCTCTGGAACTGGTATCTCCGGAATAAGATAGGTGCAATGAGATTGGATTCTTAGAAAAGAGAAGTTACATCCTGAGAAAATAGACAAGGTAGAGCAGATACGGGACAGATGTAATTATCATGAAATAATGTAAACCTGGAAGTATTTGCTGAGGAGAGTGTCAAAACTTTTCATAGGTAAGCAGGGTGTCTAGCTTACACTCCGGATTGCATAAAATCATATAACAGTGCATTTATAGGTTAGATGTATGCTTTATTCTGTTGGCTCTTTATTGAGAAGCAGTTAGATGGATTTGGCTTCAATTTTTTGTTCGTTATATACTCCCAGATGGCTGCAATGTATCAGTTAAAAGCATTATGGTGATACTGAGTTATTTAATATACTGAGAAATAAAAAGAGATAAGTGCTTTACTAACTCTTGAGTTGTCAAGGATACCTGTGTCTTTGTTTCTGAAACATTATAGATCATAATACTAATTGGATCTGGATACTGATCTCTGGTATGCAGTTTTAGTAGGCTGTCTTGGTCCTGTAACCACCTCATCCCCCTACTGATTATCCAATGCACTGCTTCTTATAATCCTTTATATTAAGCTCCACACTGTGGAAGTTTGTCACTGTTAATGTTGTTTAATCAAAATGAAGATGAATCAATATATGTCTATTGCAGACTTATCCGTTATGGATGCCATTAGATTAGAGTCAACCTGTATATTTTTTTATATCAGCATCTTTCAAATACCAACATAATTGTTTCTTATGAAAACTTGCCCCTTAATTCTGGCCAATCAACATAACAAATGATTTCATGTATTTACATCGTCACAATTCCATCATAGATATTGGTAGACCTGCTATAACGCCCCTCACCTGATGAGTATGACTAATGTTGGCATTGGTCAACTACCATCACTTTCTACTATCACTCGATGTCAACTACCATCATTTTCTACTATCACTACATAAAGAAAGAGATTCTATACTCTTTCAGCACCTGTGATTTTGGAGATTTGTTTGTTAAGTATGAAGTTGGAGTGGCTTAGGTGGTATTTGCAGAGACTATGGTACCATGGGCCCAGAGTTGGTTAGAAGATTGGGAATCGGAAAAGACAAGGTGTCAGGAACTCATTGTTATGAGTAAAAAGCGAGAGCTTCTAGCCCTGGAAATTTGATGTTATTGTAAGCAAGAAAAGAGACAGAATATATGCCAAAATGTCACACTCTCACTTTTGCATGAAATATATTTTTGAAAGGCACTTGCTTCTAAACAAAGTGTGGGAGTAGTCTTTCTCATTTGCACTGTATCATTATACCTACTTTCGTGCATAAATATATACACAATTTTGTGTGTTTGCATGTTCAGGCAAGCATGTACGCATGTATGTTTTCATCTAGCATCAATCTCAAACTAATCTGCTGGTTCAGGCTGTATCTTGGAATGCGAATGAAAAACTAGAATTGTAAATATGGATTTCAGCTTTCTTTATTTGGTCAGCATGTGCAATCTACTTATAATTTGATGGATTACCACTCTTTGTTTGTGTATAATATTTAATTATGCCATGCAGAATGCCTTTCTCTACCTTCAATTCCTAAGGGTAAATGGTACTGCAAATATTGCCTGAATACTTTTGAGAAAGAAAAATTTGTGGAGCGGAATGCCAATGCAATAGCGGCAGGAAGGGTTGCAGGAACTGATCCAATAGAACAAATAACCAGGCGATGCATTCGTATTGTCAAAACTTTTGAGGCTGAAGTTGGTGGATGTGTTTTCTGCAGGTTGAGTTAATTGGTCCTACTATCTAGAATATGATTGAACTTTTTGTCTGTTTGTCTTGTTCTGTAAGAGTATGGGTGTTTGGTTGCTATGTTTAGCACTGATCTGTGCAGTTCTCTCTCACTTTTTCCTGTTGTAATTTTTTAACATATTTTTAACCTTTGCAGAGGTCATGATTTTGAAAGAACTTTTGGTCCTCGCACTGTGATTATCTGTGATCAGGTATGTTCTGCAAATCAAATTGTACATGTAGTTTAAAAACAATTGTCCTCTACTTCTGTATTTTGTTATTTGTGTTTTTTATTTCAGGCTTGCACTAATATGTGCTTGATTTCTGCAGTGTGAGAAGGAGTTCCATGTTGGCTGTTTAAAGGAACATCAGATGCAAGATCTGAAGGCAATATGTGTTCTTATCACTCAAAATCAAGTTTTTATTCAATGAAAAAAATGCTGACTTGAATTGTTCGACAGGAGTTGCCTACAGGAAAGTGGTTCTGTTGCACTGGATGTGAAAGAATTCATTCTGCTTTGCAGAAATTGGTTATCCGTGGGGAAGAGAAGCTTCCTGATTCTTCCCTGAATTTTATAAAGAAGAAGCACGAGGAAAGTGCCTCGGAGAGTGGTGGTGGGGATGATATAAGATGGAGGCTTCTTAGTAAGAAAACAGATCCTTCTGATGTTACTGAATCCCTACTGTCTGAGGCTGTTGCCATTTTCCATGTGAGTCCTGTGTTGAGAATAATCCTGGATGTTCATAATTGTGCCAGAAACATTTTGCTCTTCACTGTGTTAACTTTCACACAACACTTTCCCTTATTTTTGTGGAATGCTGCTTAAGAAGGTCTACAACTGCAGTTGCAGTTTTAGTTCTGTTCAATTTAAAATACTCTTCTGTCCATTCCTTGTAATGAACAAGGAGGAAGCTTCGTTGCTACTAAGCACTAACTTTTATTTCTTATTTTTTCCTGGACTTCAGGAGCGCTTTGCTCCAATAACTGTGGATAAGTCCAAACGTAAACGTGATGACCATGACTTCATTCCGTCCATGGTTAAAGGGTAAGCAGTTCTACTTTGTGGGTGCAAAAAGTACATGTATATATATATATATATATATATTGTACTCTTTTTTTGTTATTATGTAAAAATGTTAGAACTCTATAGTGTCTTTCTGCATGGTTATTTATATTTGTGCCAAATCATTCTCGTGTGACTAAGTTAATTGTTTTGGCAGCGGGGACATGAAAGGGCAGGATCTAGGTGGCATGTACTGTGCTGTATTGCTGGTTAAGTAAGAATTATCGATGAACCTTTCCTACATTATTTTGTAGAACATCTAATTTTACACACTGAGAAATTTTACATGCCATGCAGCCATGAGGTAGTGTCAGCGGCAGTCATGAGAATTTTTGGCCAGGAACTGGCTGAGCTGCCTATAGTTGCAACAAGTAGCAAATCGCAAGGACAGGTAATAGGCACTATCGACACTTTATTTTACCATAGATGTGTTGATGAACTTGTGTTTTTTTTGTACCTGTGCCTAATTAATTTTTATACAAGGAGAAAACTTTTCCGACTGAAAAACATGCATTCTCTCTCTATCTGCAGGGTTATTTTCAGACATTGTTTACTTGTATTGAAAAGCTACTAGGGTTTCTCAATGTGAAGAATCTTGTACTTCCTGCAGCTGAAGAAGTTGAATCTATTTGGACAAACAAATTTGGGTTTAGCACGATAACTCAAGATGAGGTACGGGTGTGTTTATGCTTCATGCATGCATGCATGCCTGCGTGCGCACCCACCTTATGTATTATTGACAAATGCTTGTGTTGTTGTATTGCAGCTGATGGAATACAGGAAAAGTTATCAGATAATGGAGTTTCAAGGGTCGCTAATGCTGCAAAAGCCGGTTCCCAAGTGCCGAGTTGTCGGTAAATCAGAAGGCGGCTGAATGTCAGGGTGCTTTTAGTTGATGACAACAATTTTTTTGACGGCCTTTCCCTTCTGTACAGGATCTTTATTAGGCATCTGTGTACAGTAAAAAATAACTTAAGATATTGTCATAGTTGGAGCAGCACACAGGCTGTTATAATTCTTTTTGTAGAATTAAACAGAAAGGAAAAAAAAGAGGGGGGATTTTAGAAAGTTGATTAGATATACAGAAGTAGGGAGCAGCTTGCGTGTGTGTCCAAAATTTTGAAGTATCGAAAAATTGATTTCAGAAGCTGAAGCTGCTTTTGTTGCTTTCAAATAATTTTGTTTCAAGCTTTGTGTTAGGCAACTGCGTTGCTATTTTGGTAGCCAGAGCTGTTAGGCTTTCTTATTGTCCAAAATTTAGTGCTAGTTTGGGGTGATTATTTTCGGTTCGGTTCGGTTTTAAACTAAAATGTTAACCAAACCGAAATTTAAATTTTTTTAAATTTTAAACTGAAGCGACTAACCGGTTCAAACTGATCATTTTGGTTCGGTTCAGTTTGGTTTTTTTTTTTTCAAAACCGACTAATCGATTGTTGTAGCTGGTTAGGTAATTATCAACAATCAACAAAATTTACTATTAAACTATAACAAATTAAATAAATGATTTTCAAATGAAACTTCAGCCAGAAAACCAATAGAAGAGGATAAAAGGTAACAAGAAAATGCTTTTCCTGAAAACCAACTTGTTCTTTCTTTGTGAGTCCAGTTAACAAACACCTTCAGAGTTCAGACACATAAAATTGATGAGAAATTCAACATTAAACCAAGTTATGGAAACCAAAGCAGATTTTAAGAGTATTCTTTTATCTATTCACGAACAATTCAAGAAACTCATTAAAAAAAAATTTAAAACCCAGATCTATTTTCTCAATAAATACAAGCAAGTAAACAATGAAAAAATACTTGAGTTTTTTTGTCTCTAACCACACAAAACTAAGAAATTAGAGAGAAAAGGGAAGAGAGGGAGGAGAGGGGAGGGGGGAGCGAAGGGGGCATGTAGGGTTTCAGTGAAAAAATAAGCTTTTTATACCTAGGTTTGCAATGGGGTTGAAACTTGGAATTGAACCGGTTCGGTTTAATCGGTTTCAGACTTTTAAAACCGAACCGAATCGGATTTCTTTTTGGTTTTCTAATCGGTTAACTCAATTTTTTTTCGGTTCGGTTTTTTGAGTTTTTTTTTTGGTTTTTTTATTTAATTGGTTTTCCAGTTTTTTTTATCACCCCTAGTGTTAGTAATCCTTCTTTCGCATAAAATTTAACATGAAATTACAGTCTCCCAATTGTGAAGTACAAATAGATAAAAACTAAATTAGTAATCCTACTGTTTTTCTCTCTTTCTTTTTTCTTTCCTTATAATTTAACTATTCAACATTGAGTTTTGTTAATTTTTTATTTTTTTATCTCATTCTTTAACATATGAATAATTTTAAACTAGTTATTATAATTTATTTTGGCTTGTTTTTTTATGAGATTATCACAATCTTAAACAAACATCTTGATATTTTGTTTGTATTTGATTTTATAAACGTCTATTCTTGTTATAATATAGTCCGATAAAAAAATATTTTTTTAAAAAAAAACAAAGTTATTAAATTAAATGGAGTTTCGGGTTGCATGTGGGACAATTTAATATGCTATCTTAATATTAAAAAAAAACTTTTTTAAAGTAAAATCGTAGTTATCAAACCTGATTTAGG
>Ga0307511_10007861_pt1 | contig 10706 bp, 5 predicted proteins | sample 13_EM_MG_FD_200266 | JGI IMG/M metagenome (GOLD analysis project Ga0307511, IMG submission 200266) | Populus trichocarpa ectomycorrhiza microbial communities from riparian zone in the Pacific Northwest, United States - 13_EM | ecosystem: Host-associated > Plants > Roots > Unclassified | place... | reverse complement strand
CAAATCAAATAAAAAAGATGGATCTAAAATAAGTCCAATAACCCACTATATACAATTTTTAACTAATTTATCATTATGCCTTCTACCCTTTACCAAAAACACACACACACACACACACACACACACTTTCTCCACCAAATTAATCGTTATTTTCTTCATTAGAATCTCTATCTTTTTTAGCTAAGAAATCCAAATTAAAAAAATTGTATCCCCCTGCATGTTAGATCACAACCTATTTCCCTACATATTTAGCTCACACAATTTGACAAAAGCAACACACCATTCTTTCTTTCATTTATTGTATGGTATTATCCAACACAAATTCAACTCAATCAAGCAATTATAGTATTAATATAGAATTTTTCTCTAATTTTAGGGGCATTATGAGCTGAATAGAAGGAACCCTTTTATTGATTTTCTCATTATCATTGTGTTTGGAGAAGAAAATCCTTGTAGGGAAATCTCAAGAAAATAAATATAGCATTTTTCTTGATTTATTGAATTCAAGCTTGTAAAAAACATTTAGTTTCAGTTTAGTCGAGTCCTAGAAGATATAAAACTCTTCATTTACATGTTTATTTTGAACCTGATTTTTGATATGTTTCTTTACTGAATATTGTTTTCATCCTTTAAATGAAAGTCTTGACATCTTAAATGTAATGAATTTTGTCTCAACTACTAAAGTATTGTTTCAAACTTTAACCAATGTTGAATTTAATCTTCTCCTTGCACATGTGCAATCTGTTTGCACATAATATGAGATTAACATACTATATATGAATACTTCATATAAGGCTACAAATAATTCATGTCAACAACAAGGATTGCTGGCAGTTTACCAACACTATAATTGTGATATATTTAACTCAACAATAGTTTTCAGTTGGAACAGTTAAATTCTAGATCCAGTGATGAGACAATGAAACTCCTTATACTTAGCTCTGTTTTAGAACTTAAGGACAACTTTAAATCATTTAAAATTGATGCTATTTGCAAGCATGCTAAGAAATTTTATCTTGAAGATTTCAATGAATGAGATGTATTATTTAAGATCTCAGCTAGAACATTATCAAATTTATATGATTCATCAGGAGAGATTTCATAATACGTTTATCATTTTTGAATCATGTCGAGGATTAGTCGAAATAAATAAGTTGCAGCACTATCATGTGATTGATATGTTTATTCATTTTGTTATGACTTTGCTTGTTTCCATTGCCACCACAAAGCAAATATTTTCAGCTATGAAACATGTTAAAACTATGTTTCGTATTAAAATGAAAAAAAAAAGTTTTTAGTAGATTCTATGATGATTTATATTGAATAAGAGCTTGCTAAAGATATCGATTCAGATTCGATCATAGTTGAATTCTATTTAATAAAATATCGAAGGGTACAACTTTGATAATATCATTTATTTTTACTTTCTCTTTAGTTCTATGTACTTTAAACTTTATTTTTTCATATTTTATGTTATGTATTTGGATTAAAATTTTATTATTAACTTGACAAATTTATGTATATGAGTTAATGATTAATCTTGAAAAAGTAAATTATATGTATTTGTTTAGTAGCCTAGGGTGGAAAAAATTCTTGGCTTCGCTCTTGCCATACCAACTTAACCGAACCCAAAGCTCTACCTCTTCTCTCTACTATGAACTTGCCACTACCAGTTGGCATTAAAATCCATAAATCTTTTCTGTGTCGAGTACCCCAGCTCTTCCTCCCAACCTACACACACCTAACCCCTAAAATCCAACTGCCATGTCAATTTTACTATCAAATCAACACCTTCACACACAATCCCCATCTCCCATGTCTCTTCATTGACAATAATAAACCATCTCAGTAAAAAGACTTCTACAGTTCTTGCTTAGGGTTTGAATGTCATGAATAAGGTATTGGATAAGCAACCTCATTCGTTCATTATAAATAACATAAACTAGATCTTTTAAATTCTAGAACCTAGTTTCAAACAGAAAATGTTAGTACACCATTTTATGTGAAGCTATTGTATTAGAAAGTTGATGACATGATACAAAAGCATAATCACTCTATTACTTCCCTTTAAACACTAGGTGAGGATACATATGTTAGTTCAAATTCCTTTATATTGCTTCTTTTTCAAGCTCTAGAGGTATGGCCTATTGTTGATGTCAAGATCAATTATTTAGCAAAATTGCTCCACATTTAACACAATCAATGCTCCAACAACATCTATAATCAAACCAATACGTAAAACCTAGAAATTGCAGTTCAAATCAACCCAATTCACTTGAAAATTATGACCTAAGTCACTTGAAATCCATCCAAAACAAACTCGAAAATTACAACGCCATTAATGAAAGTGGTTTCCTGTAAACCACTTTCCAAACTTTTCTATGTTTCTTTATTATTAAAAAGTTGATCAATGAAAAACATTTTTCAATCAAAGAAAAATTTAACTTGATTTCCAGAAAAGTGTTTTCTTTTATTTTTGGGTGGAATACACTTTCCAGAAGTTGCAAAAAAGTCCAAAAATACCATGTTATTTGTTGATTATATCAAATTTGATCCTTAATGTTTTAGTTGATATATTTTTTTTTTATTTTTTTTTAATTTCATCGCTTAAAATTTGATTTAATTTGATTTTTATATCAAATTTAGTCCTTAATTTTTTTTATTGTTATTGGTTTTTATCTTATCCTTTTTCTTAATTGATGTTTTTTTTATCTATCAGATCCGGTCTCTATTATCTTGAAATTTATTTATTTTATTTGAAATAATTTATGAAATTAAAATTTTCTTTTTAATTTTTTTATATGTTAGATTTAGTCCATATTTTTTTGATTTCTATTTGGTTTATTTGAAATAATTTATGAAATTAGATCTTTTTTTTAATTTCATCTTGCTTCAACCTTTTCATCTATCATATTTGGTTTCTATTATTTTAATAAACTTGAAAAAAATATTAATAAGAGATTTTCCGGCTTATTTTCTATGACATGGCTAAATATTAAAAAATATTTTTCAATTCATTTTCCATGATACTGCCAAACATAAAAAATAATCCATTTTTCAAAAGTAAACTTCTTTCCAGTAAGGAAGTGGGGCCTAAAGACCAAACACAAATACTTAGAAGTTCTCCCAAAGAAACTCAAGTTTATAAGCAAAGGAAATAACAAATCAAAATCCTTTCCTTCATCAAATCAAATTAAGTTAAGATGTCATACAATTAAAGCTTTTGAGCTCGTGTGAATACTCCATATCAAATCAAGTCAAGTTAAGATCTCACACAATTAAAGCTTTATGGCTCATGTGAATATCTTTCCATCCAAAGAAAGATCTAGATTTGATCATTAATCAGAGGATTCATACATATGAAGAGCACTTCAATAGAGTTTCTATCTTTTCTTGTAATCAGATTCATTACTTTAATTTTTTTCACCATTTTAGTATATTTTAACACATGAAAATTTGTTTTGCTGAGATGCATCCAAAGCCACCAAGATAGGTGGCATTCTTACATTAAAGGACATCACATACGCAACTTGAGCTCGTCGACGTCCTTTATAGGCTAGGGCATGTAATGCACACTCTAATCTATTTGTCATTGCCCATTGACCTTAGTTTTTATAATTGTTTTCAATTTCACATTTGGTCACTTAAGCCCTAATAGTTTTAGATCAATATAATTGAAGTCTATTTTGCAAAACCAAGTATCAATTACGTATTGTATTTTTTTTCTCAACATTATAGGATCCCCATAACTAGGTAACAAACAAACTTTGTAAAGTCCAATCCCAAAAAAGTTCAATGATAAAGGATCAAATTGAGAAAAAAAAACCGAGTGACCAAAAAATAGGGTTGATATCTTTCCTTGCTCGTGCAATTCAATCATTGATTCTTTCAAGAAAAAAAGGGTTGAATATTTGTTTGTTATTCAAATTTGGTCCCCAATGCTTCAATTGTTTTAAATCAATAAAATTTTATTTATTTTTGGCAAACTAAGCATCAACTGAATGCCATTTTTTTTCTCACAACTTTGAGAACCCTACCCAAAGCTAATTGAAGCAAACTATCAAATTAAATCTCAATTCAACCCAATTTGAAAGGATAAAATTAAAAAATAAAACAAAAATTGAGTGACAAAAAAAATATAGCACTATTACAATCCACCTTGAATATGTGTTTATGTAAATAGTGATTTCACAAAATGTTTTAGTTTTTGTTTTAATTAAAAATAGGTTATTAAATATAAATTTGAAATCTATAAGTATTTTATCATCAAAGCATTTTAACTACCATAACCATGGACATTTTGACAAGTGCTATAAAAACATCTATTAATTTTTTTCCACAATGGTTTATTTTTTTTTCCTTAAAACCATGAGAATTCTACTTGATGCCAATTGAATCAAACTATCAAGTTTGATCCCAATTCAACCCAATTTGTAAGGATGCAATTGAAGAGAAAAAAAAACTTGAGTGACAAAAAAAATATGGCACTATTACAATCCACAAAAAATATGTGTATGTGTGAACAATGATTTCACAAAATGTTTTAGTTTTAGTTTTTAATTAAAAACAGGTTATTAAATATAAATTTGAAATTTAAAAGTATTTTATCATCAAAGCATTTTAACTACCATAACCATGGACGTTTTAACAAGTGCTACAAAAACATCTATTAATTGTTTTCCACAATGGTTTAAACTTACGATGTTTTTACCTTCCTCTCAACTCATCTAACATATCATCAAGCTTAGAGATGAGATGTTTATACTTTCTTGTAATATTATTGACAACGTGACAATCAACAACATCATCCAAGTCTTATTCCTTTTAGGCACAAGTAACACCAGAATAACATATGGACTCATGCTTTCTCTTATATACCCTTTTAACATTAGCTCATCTATTGGCCTTTGAAGTTTATTTGAACTTGATTTGAAATTAACTTCTTATGTTAACATGTTTTGCTTACTATTAGAAAATTAGCAAATACAAATAGAAATACTGACAAAAAAAATTCTATTGATAAATTGCAGTGAAATTTATTGAAAAAATATTTTCTTATTATATCCCTCGGTATACACTGATGTAAATTTTTTATCAGTGCATATTGAGGGAATTAAAGTGAGAAATGAAGGAATAGGAAAAGAAAAAGAAGAAGAAGAAGAAATGACATGTCATTGTTATAGATAGTATTATCAATGAAAAAAACTCGTTGCTAATATCAGTCAGTAAATCCATCAGTAATATTTAAGTTATAACCTGGTGATCGACCCCCTATATCCCCCTCCTCTATTTGTTATTCTTCTTCTATTTTTCTTTACAAAAAATAATGAACCCTCACTTTATCACAAATCAAACTTCTATCATAAGAAACCCAACGACCCCAACACTCAGTTTGTTAGCATCCATATTCTGGTTTATTTTTTAGAATTCCCCACATCAAGTAAGCAAAACTACCCATATTTTGTCTTAACTAATTTTAAAATGTTAATTTTTTTTGGCATTTTGATGTAGTATATTAATTTTTTTATGTGTTTATTTGTTTTATAGCTTTTTTCCATAGAAATTTGTTCTATGAATATATGATTTGTACATGTTAGGGTTTGTTTGAGGTTTTGAAAAATTTTATTTATTTGTAATTTGATGAAGCTGATTTTAATTTTGTGACTTAGGTGTTTTGTAATGAAATAAATAATGATTTATTTAATGAGCACGTTTTATATTTTGTTAATTTTATTGTTAAGTTGGAATTTCGGTAATCGTGGAGGAATTTAAATCTTTGTATAAAATTAATAATGATTTAAAGGTACTATTAAAATAGATTTAACAAGTTTGAGTTAAACCAAAGATATCTAATTTATTTAGTTCACATAATTAATTAATACATGTCATCATCAATATTTTATATAAGTTTGATATAAGTAATGGATGATCATTAAGCAAGATGAATTATTGTAATGGGGTTGAGAGTTTTATTAATTACACACTATCTAACCCGAAAAAATATTAGTGGAGGCGGTATTAGATGTCCATGTAAGATGTCTAAAAATAAAAAGTTTCTTGATCTAGATGTTGTTACGATGCTTATTTTATAAAAAGGATTCATGGAGAAAAATTTGTATTGGTTTGCACATGGAGAACCATATGTTCCTTACGATACCATGATATGGAGGATGATTGGGTCAACTTCTACTTTAGGAACATGTATGGAGTTGTAGATGATAAAAGTAATTCTTATAGGAGTATGATTATGGATGTGATATGAATGAATTAGGGTAATGCAAGTGAATTTTTAACCGTAGATAAATAACAAAATACATACGTGACCAATTTTTTTGATCTTTTGAAAGATTTCGACGAACCATTATAGGATAGATACACAAATCACAGTAAATTATCAGTCGTTGCACATGTGTTCACCATCAAGCCAGATTATAGGTTGAGTGAGGCCGATTTTGACAAAATTATCGAATGAGAGAGATGCACCCTTGTGATGGTCACAGATGAATTTAATCCATTCGAGTTATTTATGACTCTTTATTTTTGTTGGCCGGTGATTCTCACAGTTTACAACTTGTCACCAGAGGTGTGTATGAGGTTGGAGTTTATGTTTTTATCTACGATCATACCTAGTTCTAATAGTCTGGGTAGGAATATAGATGTTTGTCTTCAACTGTTGATTGATGAGTTGAAGCAGTTGTGGTCGCTAGGACTTTTGACTTATGATGTCTTGAGGAAATAAAATTTTCAGATGAAGGTAGCTTTGATGTGGATTATAAATGATTTTCCGACGTATGAGATGGTTTCTGGTTAGAGCATGATGAAAAATTAGCATATTCATATTGTATGGAAAATAACAAGGTCTTCACCTTAACAAATGATAGTAAAATATCTTTTTTTTTTCATTGCCATCAGCAATTCTTGCCAACCGATCACAAGTACAGAAAGAACATAAAATACTTCTTTGTTGGTAGAGTTAAAAAGGATGTTGCGCCGCCGGTATCGTTGGGTGAAGAATTGTATGGTGTGGTATTACAATGTGATGACATTGTGTTTGGTTTTCAATCCAGTAAGCAGGAGTTTCGTGGTTGTAGTGTGAACTATAATTAGGTAAAGCAAAGTGTTTGAAAACATAGTGAAATTGTCATCTTTATACAAAGAAAATCAAAATTTAGCATTTAAATAGATGCTTATATAACTTTTTAGGGTTAAATTGCATAGAAATAATGTTTAATATTTTAATGAAATAGTGAACCTCGGTTAACAATGTTGATAACCGTACAAAATACCCTTTTGTTTTGGTATTTCTTTGTTAAATGTTAATAGTGATTATTAATATTAATTTGTGAATAACAACTTTCATTTATCCAAAACGCAAATTATAATATTATTTCCCTTCTTTCTAGATATCATGATCTCTTCCAGCAATATAAATCACGGGAGGTAGTTTCAATTATAGTTTTGAAACGGGCTGGCTAGGTGGGTCGACTCAGAACCCGGTCAATTCAGGATTGGAATCGGACCGGGTTGATGAAAAAATAAAAAAACCATGACCCGGTGTGACCCGGCGGGCTGACCCGGCGACCCGGCAAAACCCGGTTGTAACCCGTTGACTTTTTTTTTAATACTAAAATGACGTCGTTTTGAATATTTTTTAAAATAGAGATTGACCTGGTCAACCTGATGACCCGATCAAAACCCGAAATCTGAACTTTAAAACGGACCGGCCACCACACCAGGTTTAAAAACTATGGTTTCAAGTACACAATTACTAGCGGTGATATAGCTCTTTGTTTTGATTTCTACTTTTATTCGCTATACCAAATTAATTAATATCTGTCTCAATCCATCAAATACATCTTTCTTTATTTTTTATGTCTTATATGACTTTAGGATACACCGATGATACATAAACGAAATATTTGACCATTCAAAGAGCAATTATAAAGCTAACCCCAACAAATATTTGACAACTCAAGAAGTTCCAATGATAAATTCCTTGTTTTTCCCTAACTTTCCTGCAACTTGCCACCCTAATTTAAAACAAACACTTAATTTCTTTCCTTTATTAAAAGCACGTCTGCCTCATATAATAATGATTGTTTTTTTTTTTCCAAAACAATGAGCTCCTCTATCTAGTGATCGCATAGCCTAACTTCCATTCACCTTTTTGCAGTCTGACCTGATCTCTCCACTACTCCCAGTTAATGGGCTAATATTACCCATATTAATCATTGACTGAACAAAACTCTGGAAGAAGGCAGTTTGGTTGCTGCTGAAGTTATTGACAAAAGTGATCGTGGCAGCGCCAGGTGTGGAAAATAACTCTTGGTCTGATTGGAGAAGACCTTGATTGTTTTGTAGGTTGGTGAAGTAATTATTGTCAAAGGCATCTGAAGTTGTAGGATCAAGGTTGGCCAAAGCAGTTCCGCTGCCATTTTGTGGACATATTTGTTGCAGAGTAGTCAAGTATGTTGTGTTTAGTGTTGGGTCAGGGTTGCCTGTGTTGCTAAAATTGTACAGCCTGTTGCTAAAGGTTCGACATTGTGCACGTCCGAATGTGTGTGCTCCTGGAAATTATAAAAAAATAAAAATATATTAGTGTTGGATTTCCAGAATTCTGGATGCAGTTTTGAGATTTTTGAGGTATAATTACCTGATAATGCAACAAGGTCATTGGTGTTTAGACCTACTGCAGAGAACTTTGCAGTGATGTTGTTTAGGCCTTCAAAAGGAGAAGGGATTGCTGTATTGGCTCCAGCCTGATTTGCTGTTAGACTATCCCTTCTTCCCAACAGAACACTCCATGAAGGACCTCCTGACTACAAGAATCATTAAAAGCAGAGTATGTCATGGCTTCGTGTTTTTTCGGCCTTTCATAGAATATTTCACTTGTGAAAACTTCTGAGCATACACAGATCACATTGACTTGCCAAATCAAGCAAAATGAAGAGTTCCGAGAACAAGTTCAGTGTATGGACTAAGTAATTACCTGAGAAACAGATGATTCGGCAGCAAGTGCAAGAATGTCAGCGCAGGAGACAACACCAGGGCAAGAATTCTCCACGGCAGTCTTGATGTTGTCAACAACACCGAAACCCCGAATGGAATTTACATTGGGAGCGGCAAACTTTTCGCTGAGTATGCTTGAACTGTTGTCCAGTAGAATTGAAGCATCACATCCCTGTCCAAAAAATCAAATTTTTTGATCAACATAATGTCAAGCGTTAATTAAAAACCACTTCAAAGAAATTAAATGATGATATTCAGTTTACATTGACGAAGCAATCATGAAAATGGAGGCGAATAAGGCTGGCGCCAATCCGAGAATCAGATTGAAAAGCCTGCTGAACAACGTTGCTAACGATGCTAGACACATTGGGGCATGTATTAGCATAGAAAGTTGCATTTAATTGAGCTTTCGAGTGGGGCAGCATCATTCCTAGCAAGACTATTGCCACTGAAAAGAAACTGGTAGAAGGAGGAGGAGACATTGTTTTTCTTCTTGAACAGAACAAGAAGCAATTAAACAAAAGGCTTTTCCCTGTCTCTTATTTTGTGCATCAGTGACTACTTTGGCTAGCCAATATATAGAAAACTGTCACATTCATTATACGTAGCTCGTATTCGGCAAGGAAAAGTCTCTGTTTGCTAGTAGTAAGATTAACCTTTAAGAAAACGAGTAGTCAGCTTGAAATGTCTTCTCAATGTATATACATTTACACATTTCTCCCTCTAATATTATTATAAAGGTGATTCCCCAACCCCAAGTATCAAGAAAAAGAAGAAAAGGTCTTTATCTTCGTATAAATATAATAAATTCGCTTTTAAAAAAGTTGCATCAAAATAAAAAAAACCCAAACCTTTTTATATTTAAGAATAATGAAAGTTTTACGCGTAAAAACTAGAATTCTTTAACCTTAATGTTACTGTCCTAAATTATAGAAAATTAGGTAGAGAAAACTTAGATAATTTTTGAAATATCTATTTACATAGAAGTAAAAAACCAATATAATCAAAAGAATTCAAAGTTGAGTAAAAATAATAATTAACATTACAAAAACAACCTGTTCCAAGTCTAATTTAAAGATTTTTTGGACTTCTTCTGATTACAACGAGTTGACTCGCTATAAAACTTGGCTTGGAGCACCTTCTTGCAAAAATCAAGGCTAATCCAACTATTGAATTTAAAGTTACGGGTGTTTTTGTTTTTCAAACTCGCGTTTAATATACCCAGGCTTCTTCGCGAGCTCTGTTTTATCTTCTTGTTCATAAGCGCATCCACACCACGCTCCGCGTCAAAACTTTCAAAGCTTGAGGCGTTTGAAAGCAAGAAAGCAAGGAGATCAAGTAAAAAGTAATATATTAATGCATGTAACAGCTAGCTATGATTAATCAATCTTCACTGGAAGCGAGTAACTCATAAAACACGGGAACCATTGCAGACAACGCGTTTGGATTAGTGGTTGGATTGGCTGAGACTAAACTGTGTGAATTGTCATGGACAATTGGCAGTGGCAGTGTTATGTGCTTATAAATTAGTCTCTGACTGCTCTCACTAACCCAATTTTGGTATCGTTAGGCGTGCCCCTGTCGGGATACCCCCTGCCCACCTGGTGAAACGCCTCTCCATCCATCTACTCCGTAGCGTGAGCTTGGCATCGTCCGTCAACATCCCTCATTTTTAACCTTAAAAATGAGGGATGTTG
>Ga0307511_10007860_pt1 | contig 10708 bp, 5 predicted proteins | sample 13_EM_MG_FD_200266 | JGI IMG/M metagenome (GOLD analysis project Ga0307511, IMG submission 200266) | Populus trichocarpa ectomycorrhiza microbial communities from riparian zone in the Pacific Northwest, United States - 13_EM | ecosystem: Host-associated > Plants > Roots > Unclassified | place... | reverse complement strand
CATTTTTGTTAAGCCACCGTAAACTTTACGGTTTAGGATGTGGAACAGTAGTTAAACCCAACTTCTCCACCAAGGTAGTGGACATAACATTAGTGCAACTTTCATTGTCAATAATCATTCCACAAACCTTATCCTGAATCTGACACCTGCTATGAAAGATGTTCTCATGTTGTTCTTCACTAACATCAGTTTGTGCATTCAAAACCCGTTGCACCACTAATAAATCCCCTTTTGTTGGCTCAAAATCTTCTCCATGCTTATCCTTAACTTTTGTTTCGGCCTCATCGCTACTGACCAACTCTCCATGTTTCCCATGCACCACCATAACTCTCTTGTTCGAACATTCAGAAGCAATATGCTCATGCCCCAAACATTTGAAACACTTAATATCTCGTAACCTCTTAGGATGTTAAGGTTCAGTCACCTTTTCTTTACCCTTTGTAAAGTCTGAACTTATACTCCCCTTACTAAACCCCACTTTTTCTTTTTTTAATCAAATGTAAGAAATTTATAGATAAAATGAAACAAAGCTGGAGAACCAACAAGTCAAAATATATACAGATATGAACAGAAAAAAAGGAACAGGCTCCCTTAGAATCAAAAGAGGCTAGGGGAACAAACTCCCACAATAGCCGAATCAAACCTAACCAAAGGAACTAAAAGCTACTTTAGCAGCAATTAAAGAGGCATGCAGGCAATGCACCAGCAAAACCAGCAACACAGTAGCAAGGTAACCGCAACAAAACCCTATAACAACAACTGATGAGGCAAGCAAGCAATGCACTAGAAAAACCAGCAACTAGCAACAAAGTAGCAAGCTAATCGCAACAAAACCCTGGAGCAGGCAAGAACACAGCAAGACTGAAAGCAAAACACAAAACACAACCATCCTGCAATGAAAGCAGGAAATGCACCAAAACAGCCAGCAATAAAAAACAAATCCCAACTTCGAAAGTGAAGAGAAAACAAGCAGGAACCCATAACAGCCAATATCAACCATAAGAGGGCTTTCAACAAGACCAACAGGCACCATAACCAACTACAACCAGAATAGCCATAGTAGTAACTGAGAGAGTAAGCAGGCAATGCACCAGCATAACGACCAGCAACACTGCAACAGGAAAATCTAGGAGAGAACAGGTAGGAAAATTGCACCATCGACAACCTAAAAAGCAAGCCAGCTACAACTAAGGCAACAAACATGACCAAAGAGGAACAACGCAACAAGGCCATAGACAGCAACTGAGAAACCAACAACACTACATCAAGCTAACCTTAGCAACAACTAGAGGGAAGCAGGGGAAGGAAACCAACAAAGAAGACAGGCCTGCAAAAGGCAACATCAAAGCAGCATAGCCAACAAATAGGCAAAACAATCCTAAGCAAAATATTCATAGGAGATACAAATTATGAAAACAGAGGGAACATGCTCTCCCTTGCTAAAGAGAAATAATCCACAAGTACATATAAAAGTTAGAAAGAGGAGGAGGCAACAAAATTTGTGCTGCCCTATGCCTAGAGTCAGCCATAGATGAACTCTTGGTGGGACAACGACCTACTCCATCCAGCTTTCCCTGATGGCCAAGGTTGATGGAAGCAGCAACTCGACTACAAGTTAAATATTGCCTTCAAGGAGGCGGCTCATCTGTGACTAAGTGAAATGGTTCGAAAAGTATGCGAGGGACCCACAAATAATTTCAAAACAGTCTTTTGATTTTTTTAGAATTTTTTGAAATTATTTTGGGTCTTTTTGGCAAAAGCACAAAAAATAAGAAAATTAACATAGTTGGAAAATCAGTAGGGTGTGCTTAAAAAATGTCTTATGGTCGTGTTTGGCAAACACTCCTTAAGAACATAAAAAAAATGTTTTTTTTCTTGACAAGAAATTGATCTTGGCATACACATCCTTATGGAGAATAGACTCAACCCAACCATTTAGGATGGGCTTCATAGCCCAAAAGCCCTAGCTCATAAACAAATCCTAGAAATAGCAACAAAAATTTAAAGATCAAACAAATTTTTTGGCTTGAATGTGATGAAGAACATGAACACGAAGATAAAACCAAGAAAAGTGACTTTGAAAACAAAGCATATTATATCAAATTGAAGGCACAAACATATGTGAAATCAACATTTAAATAAGATTTTGAAGTTATATCATTACAATAATCAAATAAAAGCCATAATTATTTGATTTTTATGCAAAACAATGATGAAAACAAAAATTAAAAGCCTTAAAACAGATGCTTCCAAGTCATAAAAGCCTTAGATTAAAGATCAAAGAGTATGCATGCACATGTACGAACCATTAATCAACCAAAATGACACCGAAATCAATGACCTTAGGGAAAGTTCATTCGAAGAACACCAACCCAGAATTCCTAGCAAAGCTTAAACCCAGAAAAAAGCATCAAAACTTAGAATAAAGGAATTAAGCCTATTCATTCGAGTCACATACAAACATACCTACATACTTCAACCTTCATAAGCAACAAAAAACATGTAAGGACACAAAGATCAAAGTTTATAACCTACTTTCAAAATTCAAACATGTATCTATACTATTTATATTAATCTAAATGCTCATTTAACATCATGAACAACATCAAAATGACCTATATGTACTCTTAAAATTGAACAAAATCACTAGAATGGCCAAACATTGCTATATGTCCTATTTTTTACATATAACCATCAAACTATAAAATATACTTTGTATGTATAAAAAGCAAGTATTTAATAATCAAAAGCATGTCATTAATCAACCATTAAACATCATAAAACAATAACAACCAATCATATAACAAACTTATATTCAAAGCAAATTGAAAATACATGCTAAAAAAATAAACCAAATGAATCATGTCACACTCGGACATCGTGGCGAATTGTTAAAAGTTTTCAGTTTATTTATCGGACAAAGAACGAATATCTGGCATCTCATTCTTTGAGAAAAGGTCTAGTTCAAGGAGTCGCCACCTAGTATTATAGTTACTAGGAACCTTAACTGATCAATAGAGATTCTTTGGTACGAGACTGGTTACGCGAAAAGAAAGATACTATCACCCCTTAAACGTCGTAGCCATTGTTGTTAAAATCGCGAGTCAACATGTATCCAACGTGTAAAATCAGACTAAAACTCGAAAACCAGTAAAATCAGACTTAACTCGTGCAAAATCAGTAAACTTGGTAAACTCGGTCTGATTTTATGAGTTTACTAAATTTGTGATATAAACCAAGTCAGGTCCAAATTTGGCCTTAAAATGTCTGCTGACCAGTTTTGCGAGATTGAGCATACCTTTCAAACCATAAATTGGATAGAGCTAAAATTTTACAGGAAAATATTAGACACACAAAAATATATTGTGGTAGATGTTCAGATCAAATGGAGTTCGGAAACATAATATTTCAGAGGGTCAAAGTTAATAGATGAATCTTGTCAAATATATCAAACTAGACCTTTGTGTACTGTTTGAAACATTTATAGAGCTACCAGTGGAATTTTGCTGTGATTAAAGTTGGGCTGGAAACTAGACATTTAAAGCTTTCCAACAATATATTGTAGGCCCAGTAATTCATTCAGATGAGAAAGAACAACATGTTTGAAATCATGACTTAAATCTGCCAAGAATATGCGAAAATTGAAGATTCGAGCTACATGGAGGAATTTTAACATGAATACTTTTTTTATTATTCTATTTTATTTATTTATTTAATTTTAAATAATTATTTATTAATTTAAATTTTTTTCTAGCACATCAGACATTGTTTAAGGGTTTATTTCATTATTGAATTTGTGTTAGTTAATTACTATTTTAAGCTTATTAGCTTGCAACCCAAAAAGGGTCCATAAGAACTTATTGTGATGAGAACAACCAAGGTGTCACTAGGTTCATGTGTACTCCGTACCATTCAGTAATTCCCCTATATTGAGAAATTTTGTTATCAGATTTTTTCTTTCTCCATGTAATTAATTTATTTATTCATATTATTTATCTCTCTAATTTTATTTAGATCACTCATTAATTATAATATTGTTGACTCTCTTTATCAGATTTTAATGTAATTTAATTTCTTGGATGAAATTGTCAATATATAATTAGTTAAAAAAAATTACTTATGATTTTACGATCCGAGTTTATATTGTATTTTTTATATCGTGTCAAAAAAGCGTTTTTGACAACCTTGGTCCTATTTGAGGTAGACTGCATTGCTAGTTTTGCTTAAAATTGCTAAGAATTTATTCTCCTCTTTTTTTTTTCTTCCCATAATGTTCCCGACTCTAGCGTCAGTGAACATTAACCTACAAATATTTCCAACTCTGGCATTGGTAAATATTGCACAAACCTAGAAGTGTGATATTCTTGACTCTGGTGCTAGTAATTAAGTTTGCAAAATTTTGATTTTTTTATGAAGAAGAAACAATTTTTCTATACCTTTTTTTTGTTACTTTTTTTTATTTACTCTTTTTAGACAAGAATAAAAAAACATTGCACAACAAATTTTCATTTAACAGTAAAGGTTCATGGATTAAGCATATAATAGAAAAAAAAATACGAAAAAGAAAAAAAACAAAGCACAAGGCCCCCCCAAATAAATCAATGAAGATCCCCAAATATTTTCTGCAATTTTCTGATATAAAAAAGGGGCTCGTTTGGCTAGATATCAAAACAAAAGGGGGATAAAAATGCATGGCAAAGGCATAATAGTGTGTTTTGCTAAACACACCCTTAGCAAGCACAATTTAGGCCGGCTAGGCCTGAGGCCCAGACCCGGACCACTCTTCTTCTTTAATTTTTTTTACTGGGCTGGATCTGGCCTAGCCTGGTCACTAGCCCAAGCCAGTGACCTAGTTGGACAGTAGGCACGCTTGAACTAACTCACGTGTGCACTACACAATGCAAAGGTAATTATAATTGCCTTTGCACTGTTTTAAGAAGTTTAAAAATGCAAAATGGGACAGGAGAAAGAAGACTTACCTAGGCGTGCTACTGGAGACGAAGACGCGAGGTGACGGTTCTTTAGCCGATCGATGCTCCCCCCTCTCTGTTTCTATCCTTCCTTCATTTTTTTTGCTCTCTTCCTTCTCTCTACTCTCTCTCTATCTGTGGTTTTTTTTTTGCTATTTTCTTTCGGGTTCCCTCTTGGTTTTTGGTTCTGTCTCCATCCTTTTTTGTATGCATCAGGATCTGTATTTATAATACAAGAGATATAGCATATGAGAAACAAAATCCCAAATAAACTCATTCTCTTTTAAAATTTGAATTTGATTAAGAATCAAATTTGAAAAAAAAAAACTATATCATTATCTTGATGATAAGGAGAGAATGAAAAAAACACATCGTAGTTCCTAGTTTTTCCATAAGTTGACAAATCACACTTTTCATCAAAATAAATCCCTAATCTTTTAATTTTAAATTTTAATCCCCATAAAATTAAATTAAAAGCAAATGGACCAATGAAGGGAGGGGTATTCTTAATGAGTTGTACCCTTCCATCAAGTTGAATAACTTACCTCAAAAGATGATTGTGACTGGTTTTTGTCCCTTTTTGCTTGGTTTAAGCAGATTCGAATGGTCTTTTCCAAGAGCTTTTAACCTCCTTCTCACAATATCTTTTCTTCCCTTTTTTTTCTCTTTTTTTCTCTTTTGTATTTTATTTTTTACTATTGGATTGGTTTTATTCTCAAGGTTTCTTCTCTTGTCGTGTCTTTTTCTCTCTTCAAAAATCCCCCCTTGTCTTCTGTTTTCCTGCTCAGTTTATAGACTCAAAATCATGTAAGTTTTTTTGAAGTTAAAATTATACCTACTATTATAGATTTTGTGTACGATGAAGCAGTAGCTCAACAAACTAGTAGATTGGATTTTGCACCAGGTGCTAAGATTAAGTGCCATAATTCGCTTATGACCTAGGCTTATTCATCGCATCATCACACATAATATTCTTCCTAAAAAAAAGGCATTTTGATGAAGTTACATCCATAGATATATGATTGATATATTGCCTGATTAGAGGTCATGCTGAGGAAGAGCATGAAGAAGAAGAACAACAACATATTGGTGGTGATAATGAGTTTGCTTATATGTTTAAGATTCCACCTAAAACTTCCTCTTCTAAAGATGCTGGTACTATTTTTTGGCGATCTAGGATGGAAGATTATCTACAACATATTAAGGGTGAAGTGCATCATATATGAGAGGATTTGCATGACATGAAGGACATGATGGTTAATTTACTTTCTCGATATCCTCCACCTTAAGCTATTGTACCAAATTTATTTCATGTTTTTATATTTTCTTTATTCTTTATGTTTGTGTATTTATTTCCCTATTTGTAATGGATATTACATTTTGAACATTATGGAATGTTTTTATATTAAATTTCTTTATGGTTTATTATGCTTTCCTTATTACTTTTCGTTGATGACCAAAGGGGAGAGAATAGATATAAAACAATTGATTATATGATTATGGGGGAGAAACATATATTTATAGATTGTTTATAATTGTTAAAGTCTTCAAGGCACTATATTGTAAAATATAGGGTGAAATTCATTTTTTTATATCTATATTTATAACATTAATTGTCATCATAAAAAAAAAGAAGATTGTTGACCTTTGGGTCACATATTAATATTTATATATTTTGAGGAGAACAATTAAATAAAAATGGACTAATGATATGATTGGTTGAGAATAAATTTAAACAAGTTTTTATATGAACATCACATCAACAAGCATGAAGAATTGAATGAAGAAATAAATCAACAAGTACAGGATGCAAAGCAAGTGAAGACTTAGTTTTTAAGGATTTATTTTAGTGAAAATTATATAAATCTTTGTATCTTACGTGATAGCACAAATTAAAATGAATTCAAACACTTCACATTGCATGCATTATAAGATTGATATACATTTAATCGATTTAAGATTCACCAGGTTTAAAACTGTCAAATGTAAGTTTTAAGTTGAACCGGTCAATCATATAAACCAAGTGAACCAATGGACCGCTTGTTCATCAGTGATGAACACTTGAGAATCTACAGGAATCGGTCAACCAATTGTCTTGACTAATATGAACCGGTCGACTATTTTATCTGTTAGAGGAAAAGTAATGAAAATAAAACAATTAATTTTTGCTAGAAACATATATATAGCTTATCTAATTACAAAATTATAAAAACAATAAAAACATATATCATATACAAGCTATCTTAAGAGAAAAATCATTTCAAAATCATTAATCCCTAATTATACTCATATTTGTGCATTAAAAACTTCATATTCTTATACAAGAGTATAAATTTTAATTCTCATAACATTTAAACACTTTTCAATTCATTAAGTGCTATCTTGTGAGATATAGAGAGACTAGGACTTTCAATTGTATTATCTATTCTTTGAATGAGTGTTGTTACATTTCAAACATTTGTAATTCTTCAAGAATTTAAGTGAAAAACTCTAGGTCATTGATGAGGTACATCACCAATGTGAAAAATCTTGTAAAGGATATTTCTTCAAGTGGTGAAAAAGGGCTTGACGGGATTCATCAAGGACATTATAATTTTTGGCTTGGATTAGTAAAGAACACAATACTCAAGACCAATTTGATACTTGAGGTGTGGATGCAAGCTTGCTAAACCACGTTAAAAACTGAGTTTGAAATTTTTATCCATATACTCTTTACTTTAAACATTTTAATTATATTGCTGGTTAATTATGTTTAATTGAGTTAATTGTAAATTTGTTATTATTAGTGGAACGCATAATTTGTTAAAGAATAATATAAATCATATCCTGGAACCATATCCTGGAACCTCACTTAACAGCTTAAGCTATTGGGTTGAGATGGTTCTTTGACATGGTATCAGAGCCTTGATGACCAAGCGGTCACGAGTTCAATCTTACCATCCCTATTTATTTGATAAAAATTAAGCATAAGGTAAAGTGGGCCTGTGCAAGTTTCAAGCCCAAATGGCTTTCACATGAGGGGGTGTGTTAGAGAAAAATATAAATCATATCCTGGAACCTCACCTAACAACTTAAGCTATTTGGTTGAGATGGTTCTTTGATATAATTCACCCCTTAGATGTTATTGTTGCCTTAATCCTAGAACAACATAATGATCATTCATCTTCTCCATCTTTTACTAGTCAGATAACTTGGGCTTGCCTTGCGTCGCATGATTTTTTCTTCAACTACTCCAACAACATAGAAGCTCGACCTTTTAATCTAATAATGATATGTTTCACCTTCATCTGCTCCAAGAACTTTTTGTACTCAAAGACATGTTCAACTTCACAAAGTCAATCAACAAATCCTTTAGAAGCTCTACAAACTCAGGGAGTTTCACCGAAAAAACTAATTTTTCGTTGTAATCACCCCAAACATGAGGCTACCTACTTTGTGCATGCTTATGATATGAGTTCTCAAAACTAGATATGGATCTGCTATCATTCATCTCACAATCCTTTAAATCATGATATCCGTTAAACAAGTTGACTTCCAGAATCTACATTTGCAGGTCTTCAATTATCAGTTAATGAATGTTTCACTATTAGAGAATAACCTCCTTTGTCTAAAAACCATTCCTTCGACCATGACCACATCCTGCTATACGACCTCTAACCATGAAAAAGGACATTTAGGCTTTAATAACAACTAACACACCTATAAACTAGATTAATTAGAATTGAAAGGAAAACTAGGAAGGGTTGAATGAAAAAGGCTTGAGAAAAATAGTAGACATCGTAGATAATCTTTCACGCGAGAAAAATAGAAGCTCTTTATTAATTTATCAAAATACCAAAGCTAAAAAATAAATTAAATATCTCTATTTATACTAGCTCTAGAACTATACTCTAGTCCTTAAAAAGGAAAAAAAATAGTAACAAGTAATTATAAATTTAATATAAAATTCACCAAACATTAGAAAACTACAAAAAAAAAAAAAAAACTAAAAATAACAATCTCCTAAAAATATCCTACACCAGATATTTGGCAAAGAGAAAATTATATAAGAATGCTGCAATGTGGAGCGCACTTATGTTGTTCTGATCTTGCTAGCTTTTCCTGCAAGACAATCGGATACTATCACCGCTGAAAAGAGCTAAAGGCAAGGAATGTAATCCCTTCTTTATCTAAGATAAAAGTAGACGAATCAAGGCAGCACGAAAAAGAAAAGAATTTTCCTTTTTAAACTTTTTGCATATGGAGGAATGCGAGGCAGTTCAAAAGTTGGAGATGGCTAAAATAGAGTAACTAATATATATATATATATACCTGCTATTTCTTTTTTGACAGCGCCTGACCCTCAATTGTTCTCTCCGATTCTGATATTTGAACGGATGCCCTTGGAATATTTAAATCATGATGCTAGTGTAAATGTGGTTGAAAATGTTAATGGTGCTCATGATTACAGGATTGTAATAGATTTGAAAGGTACGTATTTGATTGCCGCTGAGAATTTATAATATAAAAGGCATAATGGTTTTCATTCTGGTAGAAATTTGGTTCATATATATGATGCTGATGGTCTGAATACTTTTCTGGAACTGATTAAAAGTTATTTTTCGTCGTGCTTTCAGATGTGGGATAAAAGGTTGATGAAATATATATTCAGAGATTGTGCAATGTTTAAATTCTGCATTAAGCAGATAACCAACATTTATATAAAGCTAACTTCATTAACATAAGGGAACATATTACACACGAGCTAATCAAAGCTATGAAATACTTAACACAAACAACTTCTACATGGACTACTAAGCATAGAACACACTAGCTAGACTACTAACCAAGCCAATTTTTATTCTTCCATCTTCATAATGAAGTGGTAAATTAAGATTAGTTCTGGTAGGGTTTGAGCATTGGAATGAGTGAGCCACTTAGGTGGAGGGACATGACTTCATTCGTGGAACCCATCAGCTTTCCACCGATAAAAACGGCCGGTACAGGCGCGTTACACCCCAACCTTGTGAGAGCCTTTTCCATTTCCCTGCCTTCAGGGTCTTGGTCAATCTCATAAACCAGAGGGTCCACCCCAATTTCTTGGAAAAGAATTTTGACTGCATAACACAAGCAACATGAGCTCTTGCTGAATATCACTACCCCCTTCTCAGAGGCCAATCCCATCACCTTATCCATGTAATTGTCACTCCTGATTAAGCCTTCTTAGTTTGTGCAGGAGAATGATCGTGAAGAAGTCTTTGGGCTTTCTCTAGAGTTTATTCAGATCCTAAAAACCATCAGACCAAATTCAAATAGAATTGGTTCCAATGGTGAGAGTAGGCAAGAGAGAAAAGGGTTTCAATTAAAGCTGAAGGTTGTTTGAACTTATGCTTTCATGCTAGACTATATATAGAACATTCAAAAGTAGAGGAGCTTTACTTAGATGCCCAAATGGGTGAAAGTTACTTTCAGAGATGGGGACTACAGTGCCTCCATGAGCTGAACAAGTTGACAACCAAATTTTGCTGCACGGTGTATATTGTTCAAGTACTTACGATATTCACAATTTACACATCTATTACAACCATATATGATATATGATATGACAACTAATATTTTCTGAAAAAAAAAATATATAGTTGTTGTCTTCTTAATAAGTTTACAAAACCATTAAATAGATTAAAATATCCTCTCTTTATTAGAAAACAACTAAAAATCTAAAAGCTTAAAGAAAATTAAAACAAAATCCAAATTAAAAC
>Ga0307511_10007859_pt1 | contig 10709 bp, 10 predicted proteins | sample 13_EM_MG_FD_200266 | JGI IMG/M metagenome (GOLD analysis project Ga0307511, IMG submission 200266) | Populus trichocarpa ectomycorrhiza microbial communities from riparian zone in the Pacific Northwest, United States - 13_EM | ecosystem: Host-associated > Plants > Roots > Unclassified | place... | reverse complement strand
CTTGATTTTCTAGCAACTAGAGATCACCAGAATTAAAGTAGGGTTGACGACATGTTGCCTGATATTAAAAAAAAAAAACAATTAAGAGGTGGATGATCAGCCTCTTCATAAAATTAAAAAAAAAAAGCCTAGGAAGTCTGGGTCATCAAAGCATAAGTACCTGGGCCTTTTTTTCTTTTTGTTTTTTTCCCATTTTTTATCCATAACAATTGGATTGTTTTCTTTTTAATTTCATCGTTTAATATTTAGTTGATTATTAATTAGCAACATAATTTGTTTCAGTCATAGTTTTGAAACCCGGCCCGGCGGGTCAACCCGGGACTCGGCCGACCCGGGCCTAGGGCCGGGCCGGGTTTAAGTAAAAAACAGCTGGGGATTTGGCCCGGTGAAACCCGGTTGACCCGGAACCCGGTCGACCCGGGTAAACCCGGCTGAGACCCGACCTTATTTTGTTTGGCAACTGTATTGCTCTTCATCTTCTCGTGGCTACTGCTATAAACTTCTTGTTACCTGGAGAAGTAGCTGGGGTGAACGCGTGAAAACCAGGTGGTGTAACTCGCTCGACGATCACTGACTCAATCGAGATCGGTCCATGATTCGGTAAAGTTGCCTTATAAACACTTATCCAGTTATCTTCTACGCTTCTTCTGTGGAAGTACAAGGTGGATTCTGTGGAAGTACAAGGTGGACTCGTCGACCTAGCTCAACCAATCTCCGTGTTCAACCACCTTAACTCGGTTAGAGCCATCACGAGTCAAGAATATATAGATGTCTGTGCTGAGTTCCTCCACTTCACCGCTCCATCCTCTCTCTCCATAAGAAGCGACAACTGTGTAAACGCCAGAAGGAGAGACTGCAAGGCTAAAATCAGCAATTCCATGTGGGGTGAGTCGCTGAGTCACCCTGGTTGTTAACTCAGTTGCGTACACTGCAGCCCAACTCGTCCTTGGCTCGCCTGGGTTTTCATGTGTTGACATGTATACTAATCTCCATTCACAGTTAAAAACATGAAAACCCAGGCGAGCCAAAGACCGTTTTGGCTTACATCTCTTTCTTTACCAAATAATCTCCAATCACAGTAGGCTTATCCTTCATCGAAATTCCACCTTTTCCATTCAATAAAGGAACCTGTACACGTTTAGAAATTTCAAGGGCTGACCTTGATCCAGCGTATCATCTCTTCCTTCTGGCTCCTATGGCTTATAGATCTTGGGGATGGTTTCCAATAGGCAACCCTGGAAGCGAAGAGACTAAGGAGAAGGGTTACTTTATTGGGATTTTTTTTGGGTTGACCCGGGTTAACCCGGGTCAATCCATCTGACCCGTGACCCGATCATTAGACCGGGTCGACCACCGAGTCGGGTTTAAAAACTATGGTTTCAGTTTGATTTTTTTCCAATTGCCTTAATATTTGGTTGATTCTCAATTTTATAAGTGTCTATTCGAGATAAAAAAAAATTATTGAACCCAATTGAGTCCATGACCCGAATCACAAGTTTGGCTAGTTAACTTCGGTTGGTTAGGAATTGACCTATATAAATTTTTTTATGTTGCATAAATAGTTCTCAATTTATTTAATTAGATATATATATAAACTTTTTTATTTTCACTTTGGATTTCTTATGTACAAAAACACATCGAAAAAGCTTACATATATAATTTTTTTAAGAAAAAAATATTTCGAACCTGCGGCAAAACACAAGTTAAATAACTAGTTAAGTAATGATCTAAAACGCGTGGAGGATCTACTGTGCAAAATGCATTGTGGGTCCCCTCACAAGGCAATGTGGACGGACTATTCATATATACAATTTTGTCACTATGCAAAAAAAGACCCAGTCACATAGGTCCTAATGAAATGGGCCAAGTGGGCTGGCTTGGTTTGCTAGTCCCAACAATGCTTGATCTTTTTTTTCTTTTAATTTTTTAAATTAATGCTTTTTATATATTTTTTTCTCAAATTATATATTTTTTTATTTATATTTAAATTAATAATTATTTTTTTTATTTTGTTGAAAGAGTCTCTTTTAAATGACGATCATTTTTTGATTATTTTGTATACATTTAATTTTTGAAGAAGTTTTCCTGATACATCTATAATTGTTTTTTTTATTTTTAATAAATAAACTTTATTTTTTAAAATAAAAATATTTATTTCCAGATAATATTTCTAATATGTACAGTTTTACATAATATTATTTTTTTTCTTTTATTTTATTCAATCAATTTAATGTTCTTGTTGAATTCTATTATTGTTTGTTTGAATAAAAAATTATTTTAAAAATAAATTTAGCAAGCACAACTGGATAAATATTATATTTTGTGAAATTAAATATCTTGATCTACTTCTATATTTATCTCTTGATTTTTCTAATTTTATTTTTAATTATATTTATGATTTGTTTTTATTTATTAAAATATATAATTCTTGATTTATTTGATTTTATATATATATATAAACTTTTTAGTTTTACGTAGAATTTTTTTAACTATAAAAACATGTAAAAAAAAATTTATTTATACAATTTTTTTTTACGTTAAAAAAAACATATGACCCGGACGAAACACAAGTAAAGCACCTAGTTTTCTCCTAGAAACTGTGATTTCAAGAAAAGAAAACTGTCCGCCTGGATTGTTAAAATCAGAAGAAAAAAAAAATTAAAAACACTGAACTCAGACAGAAGTCACAGAACGTGGCCGTTTTAGACGAACAAACAAAAAAGAAAATCACAGCAAAGCCGAGAAGGAAGGGGCTGCAAAGCCCCCCCAAAAAAATCCACCTTAATAAGCCTGTGTTTGGTCTCTCTCCACACTTTACGATAGCTAGCTGCTAAGCTCCGCAGCGCCTCCTCTCATCCACCGCTACACTCGCTTTTGTTATAAACAAACAAACATACAACCACGGTTTAATTATCCCTGTTTAGGTAGGCGCTCATTCTTTTCTTTGATCTTTCAAATATCTATATAAGAGCTGTCTGTGCTTTTTTGTTGTTCAATTTGAATGAAGAAATGAAAGATTAGTAGATATCAGAGATTCTGGAATCTCTATTACCATCGCTAATTGGGCGTTTCTTATTTGTTAGTTTAGATTCATTTTGAAATATTTTCAATTCGGGTTTTTAATTAAAATGGTGATGAATATTATAATAATAATCTTCAGCTCACTGATTTATTTATTTGAATTTGTGTCCGTATTAGCTTGGCCTCTCTTTAAAAAACCAATCGCTTAGCTTTGCTGAATTAGTGGTTGAATTTACTGTTTCTGATTTGGGTTTAGTTTTGAGTTTGCATGTTAAAAGCTTGGTTTTTTGTTTTATTTTTCTTTCATTTATATTACTGCATCTAAGAATCTAGTCAATGTATTGTTGTGGATTACTATCGGCAATATCGTTATGGGTTTTGAATTGAAGTTGTAAATTCTATCAGATATTGATGTGGTATACATGCCAGAACAGACTGTAGTTGGACTGTAATGGATGTTCAAGCACCTCCAAAGCTAATTCCCAATAATTTCAACGATGATGATGATGATGATGATGGGCCCATAGTTTTCAAGAGGGGTGGTAACTCAACATCGAAGCAGAATCAATTAAACCCTGAAGCGAAGAAACCGTCTTCATCTTCTCAGAATTCCAATGGTCAAAGCTTGAATTTGCAGAAGGGTAAATCGCCTATTCCATCTTCCAATGCATCCCCTATGAAATCTTCTACAGGGAGCCCTAAAGCATCAGCTTCATCTGCCAAGGCATCCCCGTTGAAGTCACCACTGACATATACTAGAGCACTCACTTCTTCAAATGATCAGTTGAAGCAGGCATCTAAACAGGTTGTCTCAAATGCTGTTAAGGAGGAGACGAAATCGATTGTGGATGATGAGGATTCCGAGGATGATAAGCCCTTGAGTTCTAGAATTAAGGGGAGTACAAACAATGTCAATAAAGGGGTTACTGCACCTGCTCATGTCAAGGATGAGCCTTCAGATGATGATGAAGTTCCTTTATCCTCGAGGTTTGCAATGAAGTCAAATGCAGGGACATCAAGTAGTAAGTCTATCAGATCTAGTGAGATAAGACCTTTTCCTTCTAAAAGTCAGCTAAATGGTTCTACTAAAAATGACAAGCAACAGAAATCTTCTGTGGTGCCAACTAAGAGACCTATGGATAATAAGGTTCCTTCAAACCATTCTTCTGCTAAAAAACCAAAACTTTTAGATGCATGTACAACAACAAAAGTTAAGCAAGTTACTGTCAAGGTTGAGCAGAAGGCAGATGATGATGACCACCTTACAATTTCCCAGAGAATGAAGAAGGCGGACTCCTCAGCTAACAAATCATCATTTGCAAAGAAAAAGGTTACAAAAGTTGTTTCTTCGTCATTGAAGAAGACGACTCAGAAGAACAAGAAACAAATGAAAAATTCAAAATATTCAAAGTCAACAAAAGTGCAGCCTGGCTCCAGTGATGGCCAGAAAAAATGGACTACCTTAGTTCACAATGGTGTCATCTTCCCACCTCCATACAAGCCTCATGGGGTTAAGATTCTTTACAAGGGGAAACCAATTGATTTGACTCCTGAACAAGAGGAAGTATGATTCAATTTTATGTTGCTTTATTATGTCCTTTGTGTTGACAAGTTAACCTCTGCTGCTTGCTCCTAGTTTGGTTGATTATTATTATGTACATTAGAAGTTTTCAAATTTGTCCTTGTATGTTTGGTGCTAGATACATTTAAACTTTGATCTTTTAACTGCAGGTTGCAACCATGTTTGCAGTGATGAAAGATACAGACTATGTTCAAAAACCACAATTCCGTCAAAACTTTTGGAACGATTGGCGTAAATTACTAGGGAAAAATCATGTAATACAGAAGCTAGATGACTGTGATTTCAACCCCATATATGAATGGCATCAGCAAGAAAAGGAGAAGAAGAAACAAATGAGTACTGAAGTAAGTTGGTACACATACAACATTGCGTGCGATTGAGATGCAAAACCATATTAGTCTGCAAGAGTGAGCAATTAACATCATTTGCACTTACCCTTGCCTGCCAGCTCATATACTTGGTTTACATTTAGGAGAAATCTTGCCAAGTGTTGCTATTGTTGTGTAAAATTGTGGAATTATATTAATTCCTTTTTCTCTGCCAATGAGCAGGAGGGGATCTTTCCATCCTCTATCTTTAACCAAGCACTAATCATGGAGATTCTGGCAGTTTCAATTGCTTCATGGAAATAACCCTTACCAATTATCACTACCATTCTCTTTGAGAATAAGTTTCATTTAATGTCATTCTCAATGATTATCAGTATTTTCTGTTCATGTAGGAGAAAAAGGTCTTGAAAGAAGAGAAATTGAAGCAAGAGGAGAAGTACATGTGGGCCATTGTTAATGGTGTTAAAGAGAAGGTAACTATCTGTGGATCAAGTGTTTTTATTAGCATTATTTGGGAAATGTTATATATAGAGAACATGTGTATGCATAAGAGTGTGCATGTGCATGTGTGCAAGGAGATTTCTGCTTCGTGGTCATACATTTTAAACAATAATGGGTTTCTTAGTGCAGATTTTATTAATTTAACTCTTTGCATTTTGTTTTAACGCACTTCTCACCTCTTGCATATTAATTGTGCCAATTCTGATCATCTCATTCCAGGTTGGGAATTTCAGAGTAGAACCACCGGGTCTATTTCGAGGACGGGGAGAGCATCCAAAGGTTCCAGTGACTTTTTCTAACCATTAACTGAGACATAGAGCTTTCAGCTTTGACTACATTTTATTTTGATATTCATGGCCACTAATGATTGAATTTGCACTGTCATGTAATTTTTCCCATGAACTGTTGGTATATACCAGATGGGGAAGCTGAAAAGCCGAATTCGTCCCAGTGACATTACTATAAATATTGGAAAGGATGCACCTATCCCGGAATGTCCTATTCCTGGTGAAAGGTTTGGTTTCTTACTAACTCTTTCAAATTGGGGGAGAATAGAAGGGAGACATTTCTTTAGCTTCTGTTGGTAAATTAGTACTGTTTGGGTTAGTGGAAACTTGTGAAAATTTTGCAGGTGGAAAGAAGTGAAGCATGATAATACTGTTACATGGTTGGCGTTCTGGAATGATCCAATCAATCCAAAAGAATTCAAGTATGTATTCTTAGCTGCGAGCAGTTCCTTGAAGGGGCAAAGTGACAAGGAGAAATACGAGAAAGCAAGGAAGTTGAAGGTACTGATTTATGAGCTTACGGTTGTTGTAACTTGTGATATGATTGAGGAACTTGTCTTTAGCTTCTGTATTTTGAGTGCAGGACTATATACACAACATCAGAGCAGCTTACACAAAGGATTTTGCAAGTAAAGATATTACGAAGCGGCAAATAGCAGTGGCAACCTATCTTATTGATAAGCTAGCTCTGAGGGCGGGTAATGAGAAGGTATAACAACCAACAAAACAAGTTTCTTGAACCCTTGGCAGTTGATTTGGGCCTTTTAGATTGGATATAACACCTTTTTATTTGGAGAATGTATTCTTGCCTTGTCATTGGAATTTCCTTTCACAAAGGAGGGTAGAATGTTTAAAGACAAATGAGGCTTTTACTCGCATAACAAACCTGGTGCTTCAAATTGACAAGTTAATTTCAGCCTTTGGGTGTGAATATGGTCTGCAGAAAGCCAAATGATAAGAATGGATTCAGGCCTCAAACTAGTTTGATTTTTCTGAATCACATTCAGTTTATCAATTATCACATCCTCCAAATTTAAATGCCACTGTTGCTTTTCAAAATGCCTGGACTCTTTTTTATCTTCCCCTTTCTACATGGCAACTCAGCCTTGAGCAGATCATATGCATGTGTTTTTGGACTACAATTTAGTTTTAATTCTGCTATGTGGTTTTCTAGGGTGAGGTGGTGAAGTGAAACCAACAGCTATTTTTTGAATTGTGCAATAATTGAAACATATTATCGGGCTGTAGGAATTTAAAATTGCATTTGATTCCAAGGAATATCACCAAAAGTCATGGACCTCTTCCTAGGATAATTGAAACCCATCAAATATTTTTCATGGACCTAATCACCTGAAAAATGTATTCAGTATGTGTTTTATTTTTCTTGTTAGAACTTAGCAAGTGTTTCCAAAACACATTTTGTTATGCTGGTTTGTGTTTGCTTCTTATTGGGTTCCCAGCCGAGCAGTGTTGAGATTTCCCGTAGGAATTAGTTTTATTGATCATATATGCATTTTGAGTGAGAACGTCATCAAATTTTCTTCATTCTGTGATTGGCTGCCTATAGGATGATGATGAAGCTGATACTGTTGGTTGCTGCACATTAAAAGTAGCAAATGTTGAGTGCATCCCTCCAAATAAGCTGAAGGTATGGTGGTTTTATTTTTATGGACAGTAGATTTTTAAGTGAAGTATCATGGTTTTGAGTTGCCTAAATTTGATTGGCTATATACTTACTTTAACCTTTCTAGTGAATTGCTAGCATTAATACTTGCTTCTGATTGACCCTTCAGTTTGACTTCCTTGGTAAAGATTCAATTCGATATGAAAACACGGTCGAGGTTGAGCTTCCTGTGTACAAGGCAATTGGACATTTTCAAGTTGGTGAGTAAATGGCAGTTAAGATTAGGTTACTAAAATCTTATAGCAGGACTGATGAGCAATTTTTTCTTCTTCAGCAAAAAAGCAAACTGATGATCTTTTTGACTCACTGGATACATCTAAACTAAATGCTCACCTAAAAGAACTCATGCCTGGCCTCACAGCAAAAGTTTTTCGTACATACAATGCATCAATTACATTGGATGAAAAGGTAAGTTTCAAGCTGAGATCAATTACTACATTGAAGTTGTATAATCAACTTCGTATGGGCCACTTGGAAGCATGTGAATTTACATGCTGTTGGGGTAATATTTGGCGTGTAAACAGTTATATGAGGAAACAGAAGATGGTGATGTTGCTGAAAAAATTGTCATTTACAACCAAGCAAACAAACAGGTAAAGCCAGTTTGTGGCCAGAAACCTTTTTTGGACTTTTGGTAGTGTTTTTTAGCTGCAGCTCTTGCACCTATAATGATGGCTTCTTTTTTTCTGCAGGTTGCAATCATTTGTAATCATCAACGAACCATTTCAAAATCTCATGATGCACAAATGTCAAGATTGACTGAGAAAATTGAGGAACTTAAGGTAATTAATTTTAGAACTCTACCAGAAATTTTTGGCCCTCATTTTTTGAGAAATTTGGAGAAAATCTAACTTGAGGAATTCCTGGTTGCGTTTTACTATTCTCTCTTCTTTGAATGCATGGATTTATTATGATAGTGTGTAGATTCCCAAGCCAACTCTTTCTTCGGCATACTGTTGCCCTTTGCATATTGGAAACTTGCCCATACCTTCTTACTGCTTATTGTGTTTGTGGAGTCCATGCTTTAAGCTGACTCATGTTTTGCTTGCAGAGCACGCTTAAGGAGTTGAAAACTGATCTGGACAGGGCCAAAAAGGGGAAGCCCCCATTGAAGGGTGCAGATGGAAAGCAAAAGAGGAGCTTGACTCCTGAAGCGTAATATAACTTTTGCCCCTGTTCTCGGGTATTTTGTGTATACTTGATGGTTCTTAATGATTCTTGGGATTGATTTTCAGAATAGAGAAGAAGATAGCAACAACCAATCAAAAGATTGAGAAAATGGAAATGGCCATGAAGACCAAAGAGGATCTGAAAACAGTGGCATTGGGGACGTCCAAGATTAACTACCTTGATCCTAGGATCACAGTTGCGTGGTGCAAGCGGCATGAAGTTCCTATTGATAAGGTGAACTGCTTCTGAAATTATTTATGGGATGAAATAATTTAACCAACAGTTATGCTTTACTTCTGTTTATCGTTTTCTTCTATTTGGTACTGAGGCCGTGACTGTCCAAGCTTATCATATGCTTTTGTTACAGATATTCAACAAGTCTCTCTTAGCAAAGTTTACCTGGGCGATGGACGTTGACCCCCAATTCAGATTCTGATCGCGGGAAGTAACGGTTGTTTTTCAAATCCCTCCGCCCCCGGCCACCCACCAAAAGAAAAAAGGTAGAGAGAGAGAGAGAGAGGGAGGGAGAGGCGAATCCATGTTCTTCTCTCTCTCTCTCTGTCATCACAGTTTATGCACATTTTTCTAAAATTAATGTTGTATGTTCGTCTAATCTAATCATTGGGTAAATTTTCCCTTTCTTCATACTGCTCCTCTTGTTTAAACCATTCAATGGTGAAAAGAAGTTGCAGCGAGAATTGTTTACTTGCACCTTCGACATTCGGGTACTAACAGTATAAATGTAGAAGATACACTGAATGCCTCAAACCGAGTAAAATTTTTATTTTTTATTTCATCGCCGCCTGCTATCTTTTTTTATCCTTGTTAATTGTTAGAGCTAGAACGAGCTTGTTAAATATAGACGATAACTTGCTGGTGAAAAACCATGAAGGACATTAATTTTGTAAGTGATCTGTTATAGACTCGTTATTATGATCGTTATTATGGTTATATAACAGCGTTACCCTCTCATTACCACAGCCTTATAATTTTGTTTCATTTCCCGTTCTTTTATTATTATTATTATTATTTTAGGAGATTAATGTAATTCTTGGAATACCCTTAAAATAAATTATGAGAAAAATCAAAACGTAATAAACATAAAAATATATGTAATTAACATTATTGAACTATTTCTCGTAGATATTTCATTATTTCTGATCTGGGATTCATATAGATAGGCATGCAATCGTCTAATAGTTCATAGTTACGTATAGAAAATCAAAGTGGTTTTTTTATTTAAATCTTTAATTTATGTTGCATATATTTATTTATTTATTTATGTTACTATTTAGAACCCAAAAAATTCAATTTTTTTTTTTTTTGCTAAAATTTAATATGTTTTGTATGTTTTAGATCGTTTTGATGTGCTGATGTCAAAAATGATTTTTAAAAAATGAAAAAGATCATTGGCATGCATTTCGGCACAAAAAGTTATTTGAAAAGCAACTGCAACCACATTGTCAAATACACTCTTAGGAGGTGTATCTCTAATACTGTTTTTTATCATTAAGTTGAAAATTATTCTTAAAAAAGATAAATTATTTAGAACCTTGTTTATTTTAGTGGTAGTAACACTTTATTATCTTATTTTTCATATAAATTAAAAAAAAATCCTCAATTGATGGGGTTAGTGTTTACAATTTTTACATTACTAATAGAATCATATCCCATTTTAATTATTAAGCATTCAAACACAATAAAAAAAAAAACAGGGAAGGAAAGATTGCATCACAATACATAGTGGTTTAGTTTGATGTCTAGTCCAACTCTTTGAACTATTAATTTGAGTATTTCTACTATATCACGGTCTTTTTTGTTACAATAAATCCTTTTTATGAGCTTAAAATTTAGATCCTGTTTATTTTTACGTTTTAAAAGTTTTTTTTAAAACAAATTAATTTTTTTTGTTTTTTTCTTTTTTTTTAAATTAATATTTTTTATGTTTTCAGATCATTTTGATGCGCTAATGTCAAAAATAATTTTTAAAAAACATTATTTTGATACATTTTCAAGTAAAAAATACTTTAAAAAACAACCACAACCACACTTTCAAATATCTTCTTAATCACTCAAGCTCTTTAGAGCTCATTAACAATTACCTCGAGTGGTTAAAATATCGTTTTTACTTTAAT
>Ga0307511_10007858_pt1 | contig 10710 bp, 5 predicted proteins | sample 13_EM_MG_FD_200266 | JGI IMG/M metagenome (GOLD analysis project Ga0307511, IMG submission 200266) | Populus trichocarpa ectomycorrhiza microbial communities from riparian zone in the Pacific Northwest, United States - 13_EM | ecosystem: Host-associated > Plants > Roots > Unclassified | place... | reverse complement strand
CTGTCGGGTTCGCTGCTCGGTTCGCTGCAGGCGCGGCGCCTGACCTGGCGCGACAAGGGCCTGGAGGTGGAGGCGCGCGATGTGCGCTTCCTCTGGTCGCCCGGCATGCTTACCGGCCGTCGCGTGGTGGTCAACCAGGTTTACGTCGGCGTGCTGAACCTCGTGCTGCCGCCGCCCGATGGCAAGCCGGTCAGCTTGCCGGCGAGCCTGGCGTTGCCGGTCCAGGTGCAGCTGGTGCAGGCGGACATTGCCGCGCTCAATGTGCGCAACGGGGCGACCGACATCGTCGGGCTCACGGGCTTGCGCTTTGCCTATCGCGGCAATGCCGGTGCGCATGAGCTGGAACTGGCGCGCCTGGCTTCTCCGGTGGGCAGCTTGCAAGGCAGCCTGCGCATGAACGCCGCGCAGCCGTTCGCGGTGGCGGGCCGGCTCAACGCGCTGCCGAAATTCACCGGTGTTGGCGCCACGGAAGTAAGCCTGACCGGCGACCTCAAGGACTTGCGCGCGCTGGCGCGCATCGCTCTTACCAGCCAGGCAAGCGCGGGCCAGGCCACCGCGACCCTGCGCCTGGCGCCGTTTGAGAACGCGCCGCTCAAGCAGTTGATCGTCAGCGGCAAGGGTATCAACCTGGCGCAGTTCAGTGCCGCCTTGCCGGCCACCGCGCTCGATCTGGACGTGCTGGGCGAGGGCCGCGAGGGCGGATTGACCGGTGAGTTCGCGCTGACCAACGCCAAGGCCGGCACGATTGACAAGGCGCTGCTGCCGCTCAAGGAAGCAGCAGGCCATTTCGCCGGTGACGCCAAGCTGCTCAAGCTTGCCGATATGAAGCTGGACTTCGGCAGCGGCGGGCAGTTCACCGGCAGCGGCAGCGTGGAGGCGGCGGGGCTGAACCTGGATCTGCAGACACGCAACTTCAACCTGCGCGGCCTGCACGGCGCGCTGCGCCCCTCGCAATTGGCCGGGCGCATCCAGGCGCGCGCCGAGGGCAAGCAGCAGGCCGTCACCGCCGATCTCGCGCAAGGCAAGCTGCGCGTCCTGCTCGATGCCCTGCACGCCGGCGATGACCTGACCATCAACAAGGCCGAGCTGCGCTCCGGCGGCGCCGTCTTCACCGCGCAGGCCGCGATCAATCTCACCGGCAACAAGCCCTTCACCGCCACCGGCAAGCTCGCCAGCTTCAGTCCCGCCGCGTTCGGGGACTTTCCGAATGCGGCGATCAACTCGACCCTGAGTTTCAAGGGCCAGCTCGCGCCTGACTGGCGCAGCGCGGTTGAACTGCGTATCACCGACAGCCGCCTGCGCGGCCAGCCCCTGGTGGGGGAGGCGAAGCTCAACGCGACGGCGCAGCGCATCAGCGAAGTGGATGCGCGCTTTGATGTCGGCGGCAACAAGCTCAATGCGCGCGGCGCGCTGGGCAAGCCAGGTGACTCGCTGGCCTTGCATATCGACGCGCCGCGCCTGGCGGCCGCCGCGCCGTTGTGGTCGGGCAGCGTGCGCGGCGATGGCACGCTGCGTGGCGCGTTCACCCGGCCCGCGGTCGCGCTCAAGCTGGATGCGCGCGACATCAGGGGACCAGGCGAGCGCCGCATCGCCGAACTCACCGGGCAGGTGGAGATCGGCGAAGGCGCGGACCGTGCCGTGATGATCGACCTGAAGGCGCACGGCCTGGCGGTCGCAGGTGTGACTCTGGAAGCGGCAACGCTCGCCGTCAAGGGTAGCGTCTCCAGCCACGGCATCGTCGCCAGTGCGCAGCAGGTGGGGCAGGTCGATTTCAACGCGCGCGCCGAAGGCGGCTGGCATGACAGGAACGGCTGGCAGGGACGGATAAGCCAGCTGGAGAATCGCGGCAGCTTCCCCGTCAAGCTTGGGAGCGCGGTGCCGGTTTCGGTCGGGCGCGACAGCTTTTCACTTGGGCGCGCCGAGCTGCAACTCTCGCCCGGCAGCCTGCGCTGCGACGAACTGGTCTGGAAGGACGGCAAGCTGACCAGCCGCGGCAGCATGGCCGGCATCCCCGCGGCCTGGGTGCTGAACCGGGTGGCGGACGCGAGTGTGATCGAATCGACCCTGACCCTGGCGGGACAATGGAGCGTGCGCACCGACGAGCATGTCAATGCCACGCTGGACCTGGCGCGCGACGCCGGCGACCTCACCATCATCAGCAGCGTGCCGGGCGAACCGCGCCTGCCGCTGGGCTTGACCCGCCTGGCGCTCAAGGGCAGCGTGGAACAGGAGCGCGTGCATGCCGAGCTGGAGCTCGTCTCCGGGCGGCTGGGCGACGCCAGGGCGGTGGTCGATACGCAGCTGTCGCAGCGCGGCGCGCGCTGGGGATTTGCCGGTGACACGCCGCTGAAGGCCAGCCTGCACGCCGGCATCCGCTCGATCGCGCCGCTGCTGCCGCTGGCGAGCGCCGAGATCGCCGCCGAGGGGCGCGTGCAGGTCGACATGGTGGCCGACGGCACGGTCGCCAAGCCCGGCTTGAAAGGCACCATCGCCGGAGACGAGTTGCGCATCGAGTCGCCCGCCTACGGCCTGTTCTGGCGCAAGGGCAGCCTGCGCGCCACCTTTGACGAACGCAGTCTGCAGTTGAACGAGCTGCTGTTCTCCGCCGGCCCCGGCAAGCTCGCCGCCACCGGCAGCGCGCGCCTGGGCGGCGGCGAGACGCAGAGCAACCTGCAGTGGAAGGCCGAGCAGTTCGCCGTGCTGGCGCGCCCCGACGTGCGCCTGACCGTGACCGGCGAGGGCAGCCTGGCGCTGCAGGGCCAGCGCCTGCTGGTACGCGGCAATGCGCGCGCCGACAGCGGCGCGGTCGAGCTGCTCAGCGCGATTCCGAAACTGGGCGATGACGTGCTGGTGGTCAGGCGTGGCGCCAAGCCGGCGCCGCCGGCGGCGCGCGCGGCGGGCACGCGCATCGCGAGCGACATCGATGTGACCTTTGACCTGGGCGACAAGGTGACGGTGGTGGGCAAGGGCTTGGATGCGCGGGTGGCCGGCAGCATCCGCCTGCGCGGCAGCGGCGCCAACCTGAATGCCGACGGCACCATCCGCATCACCCAGGGCGAATACCAGGCCTACGGGCGGCGCCTGCAGATCGAGCGCGGCACGCTGGTGTTCGCCGGGCCGGTGGACAACCCGGCGGTGAATATCCGCGCCATGCGCAAGAACCAGGTGGTCGAGGCCGGGGTGGAAGTGACGGGCACGGCGCGAAACCCGCAGGTGACCCTGGTCTCCAACCCCGACGTGGCGGAGAACGAAAAGCTCTCCTGGCTGGTGCTGGGCCACGGCACCGACAGTACCAAGGGCGGCGATATCACGCTCTTGCAGGCCGCGCAGGCGGCCTTGGGCGCGGTGCTGGCCGACAAGAGCGGCGCCGACTCGCTCAAGCGCCAGTTCACCAAGGCAGTCGGCCTGGACGAGATCCGCATCAAGGGCGGCGCCGAGACGGCCAGCCAGACCTTGGAGCTGGGCGCGCGCCTCTCCGAGCGCATCTACGTCACCTACGAGCAGGGCCTGGCGGCGGCCAGCCGCGCGCTACGGCTGAACTTCGTGCTGACGCCGCGCTGGACCCTGCGGGCCGAGAACGGCGCGACCAGCGCGGTGGACCTGTTCTACACGCTGTCGTTCGATTGAGCACCCGGCACCAGTGATTGCACGTGACGTGCAATCACGGCGTTCTCGGCTGCCGGAATTACCCTCACTTCGATGGAAGAGCCGGGCGCGCTGATCAGGCCTTGACCGGCCTGGTTCAAGGTTTCGTCCAGGCGCAGGCCGGTCCACGCCAGATGGCCGCAAACTTGCGCGCGTGTGGCGGTATCGTGCTCGCCGATGCCGCCGGTGAACACCAGAGAATCCAGGCCGCCCAGGGAAGTGGCCTGCGCCGCCACCTGCCTGGCGACCGACAGGCAGAACATCCGGACCGCCAGTTGGGCGTCCGCCTGCGTCGAGGCGCGCAGCACGCGCATATCGCTGCCCGCGCCCGAGATGCCGGCCAGACCCGAATGGCGCATCACCATGTCTTCCAGTTCGTCGTAATCGAGGTTGCGGGAGCGGGCCAGCCAGAGCAGGGCGCCGGGGTCGAGGTCGCCGCTGCGCGTGCCCATGATGATGCCGCCGGCCGGCGTCAGGCCCATCGAGGTGTCGATGGATAGTCCATGCCTGATCGCGGTCAGGCTGGCGCCGCTGCCCAGGTGGGCGACGATCAGGCGCGGCGGCACGGCATCGAGCTGCGTCAGGATGGATTCACAAGACAGGCCATGAAAGCCGTAGCGCCGCAGGCCCTGCGCGCGCAGTTCGCGCGGCAGGGGCAACACGCGCGCCTCATCGGGCAGGTCGGCATGAAAGGCCGTGTCCAGGCAGGCCGCCTGGGGCAGGCCGGGGTAGGTGGCGCGCGCCGCGTCGATCACGCCGAGGGCGGCCGGCACGTGCAGGGGCGCGAACACCGCCGCCGCGTGCAACTGCGCCAGCACCTTCGCATCGATCAGGGTGTGGCGCAGCAGTTGCGCGCCGCCGTGTACCAGGCGGTGGCCGATCGCCTGCGGTGTCGGGTAGGCGCCGCCTTGCGTAATGAAGGCCTGGATGCGCCGCAGGGCGGCCTGAGCTCCGGCGAAGTCGGTCTGTTCATCCAGCAGGATGGCGCCGGCGGCATCGGTGAAGTGCAGGCGGCCGGGCTTGCCGATCGCCTCCGCATGGGCTTCGAACAACGGGACGGGGAGGCTGGCGCCAGCGCGGTACAGGCCGCACTTGAGCGAGGAGGAGCCGGTGTTGAACACCAGCACATGCATGGCGCCGCCCGCGGCCGGGCTCATTGCCAGCGCCAGTTCGCCACTTCGGGCAGGTCCTCGCCATGCTCGCTGACGTAGGCGCGATGGCGGGCGATGCTTTGCTCGTAGCGCTTCCCGGCTTCTTCGACTTGCGGCTTCAGGCGCGGCACGCGGGCGATTACATCGAGCGCCAACTGATAGCGGTCCAGATTGTTCAGCACCACCATGTCGAAGGGCGTGGTGGTGGTGCCTTCCTCCTTGTAGCCGCGCACGTGGAAGTTGTCGTGGTTGCGGCGCCGGTAGGTGAGCTTGTGGACCACGCCGGGGTAGCCGTGGAAGGCGAAGATCACCGGTTTGTCCTGGGTGAACAGCGCGTCGAAGTCGGCATCCGACAGGCCGTGCGGATGCTCGCTGGGCGATTGCAGCGCCATCAGGTCGACCACGTTCACCACGCGCAGGCGCAGGTCGGGCACGTAGCCGCGCAGCAGGGTGACGGCGGCCAGGGCTTCGAGGGTGGGCACGTCGCCGGCGCAGGCGAGCACGGCTTCCGGCCCGTCTTCACCCTCGTCCTCAATCTTGCCCAGCCGCGCCCAGTCCCAGGCGCTCGCGCCTTTGCGGCAATGCGCGACGGCGTCTTCGATGGGCAGCCACTGCCAGGCGGGCTGCTTGCCGGCGATGATCAGGTTGACGTAGTTGCGGCTCTTCAGGCAATGGTCGGCCACCGAAAGCAGGGTGTTGCCGTCCGGCGGCAGGTAGATGCGCACCACGTCGGATTTCTTGTTGGCGACGTGGTCGATGAAGCCGGGGTCCTGGTGCGAGAAGCCGTTGTGGTCCTGGCGCCAGACGTGCGAGGTGAGCAGGTAGTTGAGCGAGGCGACCGGCTTGCGCCAGGGGATGTGGCGGGTGCTCTTGAGCCACTTGGCACGCTGGTTGAACATCGAGTCGATGATGTGGATGAAGGCCTCGTAGCAGCTGAACAAGCCGTGGCGGCCGGTCAGCAGGTAGCCCTCCAGCCAGCCTTCGCACAGGTGTTCGCTCAGCACCTCCATCACCCGGCCATTGGCGTCGAGGTCCGTATCGTTCTCCGCTGTCTGCGCCATCCAGGCCTTGCCGCTGATCTCGAACACGTCCTGCAGGCGGTTCGAGGCGGTCTCGTCCGGGCCGAACAGGCGGAAGTTGGCGTTGCGAAGGTTGCGCTTCATCACCTCGCGCAGGAACTTGCCGAGCACGCGGGTGGACTCGGCCCGCGTGCTGCCGGGCGAGGGCAGGGCCACCGCGAAGTCGCGGAAGTCGGGCAACTCCAGCGGCACCAGCAGTTCGCCGCCGTTGGCGTGCGGGTTGGCGCCCATGCGCCGTGTGCCGGTGGGCGCGAGGGCGGCGATTTCGGGCAACAGGGTGCCCTGCGCGTCGAACAGCGCGTCGGGCTCGTAGCCGCGCATCCAGGCTTCGAGGGCCCGCAGGTGTTCGGGCGTTTTCACTTCGCCGATCGGCACCTGGTGGGCACGCCAGGTGCCTTCGACCGGCAGGCCGTCCACGGTCTTGGGGCCGGTCCAGCCCTTCGGGCTGACCAGCACGATCATCGGCCAGCGCGGGCGGCGCGGCGCATGCGCCTCCACGTCGCGCGCTTCGTACTGGATCGCCTGGATGCGGGCAAGCGCGGTGTCGAGCGCCGCGGCGAAGGCCTGGTGCATGGCCATCGGCTCGCTGCCTTCGACAAAAATCGGTTCGTGGCCGTAGCCGCGCATCAGGTCGGCCAGTTCATCGCGGCCGATGCGGGCCAGCACCGTGGGGTTGGCGATCTTGTAGCCGTTCAGGTGCAGGATCGGCAGCACCGCGCCGTCGCGCGCCGGGTTGAGGAATTTATTCGAATGCCAGCTCGCCGCCAGCGGCCCGGTCTCGGCTTCGCCGTCGCCGATGACGCAGGTCACGATCAGGTCCGGATTGTCGAAGGCCGCGCCGTAGGCGTGGGCGAGGGAATAGCCGAGTTCGCCGCCTTCGTGGATCGAGCCGGGCGTTTCCGGCGCGACGTGGCTGGGGATGCCGTAGGGCCAGGAGAATTGCCTGAACAGCTTCGCGATGCCGGCGCGGTCCGGCGTGATGGCGGGGTAGCGTTCGGTGTAGCTGCCTTCGAGATAGGTGTTGGCGACCAGGCCGGGACCGCCGTGCCCGGGGCCGGCGATGTAGATCATGTTCAGGTCGTGCGCGCGGATCAGGCGGTTCAGGTGCACGTAGATGAAGTTCAGCCCCGGCGTCGTGCCCCAGTGGCCGAGCAGGCGCGGCTTGACGTGCTCCAGGCGCAGCGGCTCCTCCAGGAGGGCGTTGTCGCGCAGGTAAATCTGCCCGACCGAGAGATAGTTCGCGGCACGCCACCAGGCATGCATCTTGTCCAGCAGATCCCGCGGCAAGGCGTTGCTCATTGCGTGCTCCATGTGTTCGCATGCGCGTCCTGCGTTGGAACGCGGCTGCGCCACAAGGTTGCACGCAAAAGCGGGCATCGCTTTTGCGGCAGGTCAAACAGCCGCCGGTGGCGGCCCGCGTCAGTGCGTCCGCCGGTCCGGCATCAGCACCATGACAACGGCGCCGACCACCAGTACGCCCACGCCGACCAGCGCGCCGACCTTCACGTAGGCCAGGCTGGAGTAGAGCAGGTAGGCGCAGGCGGCGCAGAACAGGATGGGCACCACCGGGTAGAGCGGCACGCGGAACGGGCGTTCCGCGTTCGGCTCGCGCGAACGCAGGATGAACAGCGAGATGCCGGTGAGCAGGAAGAAGAACCAGAACACCGGCGCGGTGTAGTCGACCATGCTGGAGAAGCCTTCACGCGTGACCGTGCCCAGCACGATCAGCACCAGCGCAATTGCCGCCTGCACCAGCAGGGCGCGGCGCGGGCTGTCGGAGGCGGCGTGCCACTGGCCCAGCCAGCCCAGCGCGGGCCAGTCGCGGCCGGTGGAGTAGGCGCTGCGCGCGCCGACGATCACCGTGGAGTTGATCGAGGTCAGCGCCGAGGTCGCGACCATCGCCGAGAGCAGCTTGGCGCCTGGCTCGCCCCAGTTGGCGGCCTTGATCAGGTCCGCGCCGACCGCCTGGGAACTTGCCATGCCTGCCAGGCCCAGGCCGTACAGGTAGGCCAGGTTGACCGCCAGGTAAAGCACCGTCAGCACGGCGATGCTGATGATCAGGGTGCGTGCCAGCACGCGCTTGTCGCCGGCCACCTCGGCCGACACGTACGCGGCCTCGTTCCAGCCGCCGAAGGTGAGCAGCACCATGACCATCGCGAAGCCGAATCCCGGGCCGATCTGCAGGCCGAAAAGCGGGCCGCTGGCGGCGCCCGCCGCGGCGACGGGCGCGGGCGGGGCGCCGGGGCTCATGATGGCGGCGGCGATGATCACGAACAGGCCCAGCACCTCCACGCTGGTGAGCCAGTTCTGCGTGGTGGCGCTCTGGCGCGTGCCCAGGTAGTTGATGCCGGTCAGCAGCACCACGATCAGCATGGCGTAGATGGTCGGCCCGTATTCGCCCAGCGAGATGATCTGGTTGCAGTAGTCGCCGAACACGAAGCCGAGCAATGCGATCGAGCCGGTGGCGATCACGGTGATGCGTGCCCAGGCGAACAGGAAGGCCAGGCGCTTGCCGTAGGCGCGCAGCAGGAAGTGGTAGTCGCCGCCCGCGCTGGGGAAGGCGCAGGCCAGCTCGGCGTAGCACAGTGCGCCTATCATCGAGATCACCCCGCCCAGCACCCAGGCGAGGATCATCGCCGCGGTGCTGCCGGCGGCGCCTGCCACGAGAGAGGGCGCCTTGAAGATGCCGGCGCCGACGACGATGCCGACGGTCAGGAAGATGGCGTCCTTGAGGGTGAGGACGCGCGCCGGCGCCCCCGTTGCGGGGGTGGGGGAATTCATCGATTCGAAGGTTTCAGGTGGATGATGGGGAGAACTGCTGGTGGGTGACGTTCCTGGGTGCCGTTTTGGCGTGCCGGGTTTACGAGCGGGTTTGCGTACGGGCTTGTGTGACGCTAGTCGCCGGTGCGGACTGCCTCGAACGGCACGGGTTTGCCGTTGCCGCTCTTTACGTGGCCGGTGATTTTCGTGCCGGCCACCGTGCCTTCGAACTCGTGCAGGGCGCCGCGATCGTCGAGCAGGGCGAAGCGGATCTGGTCGGCGCGCAGGCGTGGCTCGCGCAGGCCGGAACGGCCGTTGGCGACCGCGTGGGTGCCAGAAATCTTCTGGAAGGTCTGCTTGAGCGCCATGTCGAATTCGCGCGCGCCGGCGCTTGATGCCGTGGGGGTCCTGACCTTCCAGGTGCCGGCCACTTCGGCGGGCACCAGCCAGAAGTGGGTCTGGCGGCCCGCCAGGTCGGCGGTTTCGTCCGGCTCCCAGTCACCCATGTCGAACTGGTGCGAGGCGATGCGTGTGCCCGGCTTCATCTTCAGCAGGGTGGGGCGCAACTGCAGGTTGAGGGTGGGCAGCAGGTACATGGTGACGACCGTGGCGTTCGAGAAGTCGGTCTTGAAGATGTCCGCCTCCTCAAAGCTGACGCGGTCGGCCACGCCGGCACGGGTGGCCTCGCGCTTGGACAGGGCCACCATGTCAGGGTTGAACTCCAGGCCGCGCGAGCGCGCGCCGAAGTCCTTGGCGGCGGCGATCGCGACGCGGCCGTCGCCCGAGCCCAGGTCCACCACCAGATCGCGCGGGGTCACCTGGGTCATGCGCAGCATGCGCTCGATGATCATCGGCGGGGTCGGCACCCAGATCACGTCCTTGCCGTCCTGCCCCACCTGCGGGGTGTACTCGGCGGGCTTGGCCGGCTGCGCCTGCGCGAAGCTGGCGGCGCACAGGCAGGCCAGCGCCGTGGCGCGCAGGAAGGCGAGGGCGGTTTGCTGGCGGATTTGTTGTTGTACAGGCGTTGAGGTCATCGTTTGTCTCCTGAGGTCGGGGTACGCCAAAGATACAAATCGTTGATGCCCGCGTGGACGACGCGCTCGGGCTTGCGCTCGCCCATCGGGAATTTATGCGAGACGATGCGCGCGCCGGGCTTGAGTTCCTTCACAAACTTCGGCCACAGCCGCAGGTTGATCGACTCGGAGAGGTAGAGCATCACCACCGTGGCGTCGCGGAAGTCCATCTCGAACAGGTCGCCCTGCTCGATGCGCACCCGGCCCTCCACCCCGGCGCGGCGCGCCTCCACCCGCGCCGTCTCCACCAGCTTCTCGTCGATCTCCACGCCCACCCCGCGCGCCCCGCGCAGCTGCGCCGCGGCGATGACGATGCGCCCATCCCCGCAGCCCAGATCGTAGACCACGTCGTCGGCCTTCACCTCGGCCAGGTCGAGCATGGCGCGCACCGTATCGTTCGGGCTGACCACGAAAGGGACTTCGATGGTGCGCACCGGCGCGCCGTCCCCGGTGACCAGGTTGGTCTGGGCGCGCACCGGGGCCGGCAACAGTGCCGGCAGCGCGCCGCCCATGGCGGCCATACCGAGACCGGCGCAGAGGCGGCGCCGGGAAAACAGGGGAGACGGGACCATTGATGCCAAGCCGGTTCGTTTGTTGGCCGCCATTCTACGGAATTGTCCGCCGCGCGAGACAACTTTTCGCGGCGCGTTGCGCGCCCGCGCCCGGCTGCCCGTCGCCCGGCTCTCCAGGTGTCGGCCTTGCGCCGCCGCCTTGTCGCCATGCCGCTACGTGCCTCGCCCGCTTTGCGCCGCTCCCGGTCGGCGCTTCATTCCCGAGGCCATGCCCGAGTCGCTTATCCCCGCTGCTTCGCTGGTGTCCCGTCGATCCTGGTCCGGCCTCGACCCGCCCCTGACCCCGGCCGGCCCCGACCTCCGGCACCGACCTCAGCAACCCGGCCCAAGCAACCCGGCCCAAGCAACCCCGCCCAGGCAACCCGGCCCAGGCAACCCCAGCCCCCGCCCCCGGCAACCCCGACCCCACAAAACCCGATCCCACAAAACC
>Ga0307511_10007857_pt1 | contig 10711 bp, 6 predicted proteins | sample 13_EM_MG_FD_200266 | JGI IMG/M metagenome (GOLD analysis project Ga0307511, IMG submission 200266) | Populus trichocarpa ectomycorrhiza microbial communities from riparian zone in the Pacific Northwest, United States - 13_EM | ecosystem: Host-associated > Plants > Roots > Unclassified | place... | reverse complement strand
TTGTTTTATGTTTCTGTTATCATTGTAAATCTGGGGTATGCCCCTTATAATGTTTGTATCTTCTTCTTTTAATACATATGTCAACTTACCAAAAAAAAAGATAAGTGTGAGTTTTGGCTCCAGCAAGTGGTATTTTTGGGTCATGTAATATCCGCAGAAGGAATGCTTGTGGATCCAAGAAAGGTTGAGGCCGTGTTAAAATGGGAAGGCCTACCAATGTGACAGAAATCCGGAGCTTCTTGGGCCTTGTTGAATATTACCGGAGGTTTATTGAGGGGTTCTCCACCATAGCATCACCTTTAACTAAGCTGACCCGCAAGGAAGTCAGGTTTGTTTGGTCGGAAGAGTATGAAGCAAGCTTTCGAGAACTGAAAAAGAGGCTCACTTCTACTCCTGTGCTGGCCCTTCCATCGGGGACAGAAGGGTTTAGGGTATATAGTAATGCCTCAAAAAGGGGTCTGAGATGTGTATTGATGCAACATAGATGTGTGATTGCTTATGTATCAAGATAGCTAAAGTCGCATGAGGTGAATTGCCCGATGCATGACCTAGAACTTGCAGTGGTGGTGTTTGCCTTAAGAGTATGGAGACATTATTTGTATGGGACACAAGTTCAAATCTTTACAGACCATAAAAGTTTGAAGTATTTGATGTCACATAAGGAGTTGAACATGCGGCAGAGAAGATGGGTAGAGTTAATAAAAGATTATGATTGCGTTATTGACTACCATCCTGGTAAGGCTAATGTAGTAGCCGATGCCTTGAGTAGGAAGGGAAAAATAGTGATGAATGATATGGAGCTTAAGGAATAGGAAAGTATAGTGGAATTAAAGAAAATGGGCTTGCAGCTAAGTGTATAGTGGAATTAAGGAGTTGATCTGTGCTTCGAGACAAGGTCTTGGTGGCTCAACAAGCAGATGGAAAAGTAAAAGAGATCAAGGAGAGGGTAAACAAGGATACAGAGACATCATTTCAAATGTTATCCGATGGGCTAATAGCTATGGGTAGGCGAATTTATTTGCCTGAGGATAAGGCTTTGAAAGATAAAGTTTTAAGAGAAGCTCATGAATCTCGATTTGCTACTCATCCTGGAAGTACAAAGATGTATAGGGATTTAAAGGAATATTACTGGTGGCCAAATATGAAGAGGGAAATATCAGAATTTGTGTCGAATTGTGAGATCTGTCAACAAGTAAAGATAGAACACCAGAAACCTGCAGGGGAATTACAGTCATTATCAATTCTGGAATGGAAATGGGAGGATATTTCTATGGATTTTGTGATGGGATTAACCAGGGGAAAGAAGGGGAATGAAAGCCATATGGGTGGTCGTGGATCGACTAACAAAATCTGCTTTGTTTTTGCCTATGAAGATGTCTGATTCGGTGGATAAGCTGGCAAAATTGTATGTAAATGAAGTAATCAAACTTCATGGAGTGCCAGTTTCAATTATATCAGATCGGGATCCAAGGTTCACATCGAGGTTGTGGCCTAACTTACAACAGGCAATGGGGACAAAGTTGAATCTGAGCACGACATTTCATCCTCAAACGGATGGTCAATCTAAAAGGACCATTCAAACTCTAGAGGATCTCCTAAGGTCCTATGTGCTGGAGTTTGGAGGGAATTGGGAGGATCTTCTGCCATTGGTTGAGTTTACTTATAATAATAGCCATCAAACTACTATTGGTATGTCTCCATATGAAGCATTGTATGGGAGGAAATGTCGTACCACAATTTGTTTGGAGGAAGTACAAGAAAGGAAGCTTTTGGGACATGAAATGGTGCAACTAACAACTGACAAGGTGAGGGTGATCAAAAAGAGGATGAAGGAAACCCAGGATAGACAAAAAAGTTATGCAGATCGCCGAAGAAGGCCCTTGGAATTCCAAGTGGGGGATAAAGTATTTTTGAATGTGGCTCATTGGAAAGGCATCATTTGATTTGGAGTAAAAGGGAAAGTAGCCCCGAGATATATTGGCCCTTTTGAGATTAAGGAAAGAATCGGGCCTGTTGCCTATCAATTAGAATTACATGTATATTTGGATAAGATTCATAATGTGTTCCATGTGTCATTCCTGCGAAAGGCCAAGATAGACCCCTCACGGGTATTGCCACAGGTTCCTATGAAGATTAAAGGGGATCTAACCATGAAAACTAAGCCGTCAAGATCTTAGATTGAGATGAGAAGTTGTTGAGGAATAAGAGAGTTCCCTTGGTGAGAGTATTATGGAGAAGCTCTCGAATAAAAGATGAAGAAACTTGAATTTCGAGGATGAAATTTTTTTTATTAGGAGGGGAGAATGTAAATCTCGGGGAAATTAAGGATGGATTAAATTAAAGAAAATAAACTAAACTAAAAAGAAGTTGGGGCAAAACGAATACACTTAAAGAAAATGGGGCCTAAATGCAAATATGAATAATCATAGAGCATAAATACCAAAAACAAATCTGCAACTATCGTGAAGAAAGAAGAGAGGGAGTTTTGGTATCTATTTTTACAAATCAAGAGAGAAACACCAAATTTCAAGAACCCATCCAAGATTAAGGGTTATAGGTAGAATAAACACTGGTGGGCAAGGGATTAACAAGAAAAATTGAACAAGAAGAGAAGAGGGGAGGGCCGACTGTCATTAGAAAGAAAAGGAGGGATCGAGACCTTGATTCGTACCGGGTAAGATATTCTAAACATAGTCTTATGAGTTGTTTTAAAGTCGATTATGAATTGATGCATGGATGTTAAATTATAGATTTGAATTCTATAACTCTAGATCTAGTTAAAAATCTAATAAGAGGTCAGACAGTAACAGTTTAAAAATGAGACAGTATTAGTTGGACAGTAACAGTCCAAGTGTTTGTTGATGAGCAATGTTGACCATCTTAAAGGCAGAACTAGGTTCTCCTTTATTCATAGAACTTGTAGCCTCATGTCTTAGCTTTCCAACGAGACTAATCTAAATAAATATTATGGTTGATAGGTGTGAGAATATTTGTGGAAATTGAAACCCAAGATGATTGGGTCGGGATTTAAGTTATGAGATGCAAGTTATTAGAAGTGTAAATAGCTTACATGTCGATAACTTGGGACCTTTCGGTGTAGGGGGGACTCCGTCGAAATTTTGGAAGATTTTAATACGAAAACCATGAATATATATATATGAAAAAAATTAATTACTCTGTTTTTCGGTGGACATGAGATTGTTGTTTTTATCCCGGAATGGGGGATGTTACAGCAATACTCATGTGATTTCACAATACAATATCCTCATAAAAAAGAATACCTCATACAAACATTCATAACATCATGTTTACTCGTTCATACATTCACATCCATGTTCCATTACAATTATCGATACAAATCATTTCATAAGTGTTGAATGGCAACTACATAATTAGTATAATCGTTCCCTACTTGATACATAACACCTAAAACATGCGAATATATAGTTCTAAAAATGTGTAAGCCGTAGAATGGATTTCCTCACGCACATTGTTGGTGTGACGTCCCTATTATAGCACAAGTTAATTTCAAGCATTATGAATAATTTAAAACATAGCAATAGATAGCTAAAGGAGTATAATGTTATTTTTCATTCATGGCCTAAAAGAGTATAATTCTTTCATTTCTCTTTACTTACATAATGTCGCCCTTACGATTTCATCTATTACCGATGCTAATTACAATATTCAAACCTGGTCATCCATCTCGTATGTCGTTAACCGAATCTAGTCCTTGAACTCAAACCACTCATCACTCTAGGATGCCCTTAGTCGAAGATTTTCATCAACTACAATCCGCCCATCCCTCTAGGATACCATTAGCCGAAGTTAATCATCAAACATAACCCAGTCATCCTCTAGGATGCCATTAGCTGAAGTTAATGATAATACACATTCAAACATTCCACAATAGTAGATCTTTCATAATACTTATTCAAAACATTCTGTAATAGTTTAACAAACATTATAACACAATATTATGTCCTTCATAGTACTCATACAACATTCCATAACAGCTCCACATTCACTATATCACAATAATGGATCCTTCGTAATACTCATACAAGCATTCCATAACAGGTTAACATTCACTATATCATAATAACGAATCCTTCGTAATACTCATACAAGCATTCCATAACAGGTTAACATTCACTATATCATAATAACGAATCCTTCGTAATACTCATACAAGCATTCTGTAACAGTTTAGCATTCATTATATCACAATAATAGATCCTTCGTAATACTCATACAAGCATTCCGTAACAATTTAATATTTACTATATCACAATAGTTAATCCTTCATAATACTCACATAAGCGTTCCATAACAGTTTAACATTCACTATATCACAATAATGTATCCTTCGTAATACTCATACAAGCATTCCATAACAATTTAACATACAATATATCATAATAGTAGAGCCTTCGTAATAAATTCACTTCAAAACTAATGTTATACTAGAAGGGGTGGAAGTCACCTACATGTTCCTCCAGTAGGGTGTCCCTGTCCGGTTGCAGGTCCAATTCTGATCGCACCACCTGATACATCAATGGTCATAAATTCGCACATTTGCATTCGCTAATCACATAACTCGTCACCATACATATTTCAAGAATACACATGTTCACATTTAAGTCTTCCACATATTACACAATCATACAATGAAATCGTTACAGGTATTTAAGTCAATTCTAATATGAAAGTTTGTCATAGAATTTAGCAGTAAAAACTGATTTGCAGGTGACGCAAAATTCAGCAGCGAAAACTGACTCACTGGTGGACCAAAATTCGGTAGTGAAAACTGACTCACTGGTGACATAGAATTTGTCAGCGAAAACTAATTCACTAGTGACATAAAATTCGACTGAGAAAACTAACTTGCTGCTAGCACAAAATTCGGAAGCGAAAAATGACTTGTTGATGACATAGAATTTGGCAGTGAAAAGTGACTCACTGGTGATACCGAATTCGACAGAAATCATGAGCGCACATAAGCTACTACTGACTTAGAAATCATTGACAAAAATTGAGTTGTTGCCAACCCAAAAATCATCAACGCTACATAGTTCTACAACTGATGCTGAAATACGCGCACACAAGCTACTACTAACTCAAAAATCATTGACGAAAATTGAGTCGCTACCGACCAAGAAATCATTAACGCAACCCATGTCGTATCCGATTCAGAAATCGACAACAGTGATGAAGTCATTTCTGATTTTACTCTTTCCCTCAACTAAACATAAAGCCTACGTTAGTTCCCCCCCTCATAACTTACCCCCAACCAAGTTTGATCTTATAAAGAAATCAATCTCATTCAAAGTTTTATCATAAGACCATCAACAATGCATAACCAATTCTCAACATACATATCCTTCCAAGGAATCCTTTAATCATCACTTTAAGTTCTCAATGGTATTATCCAAAATTCATCAACACTATTAGTAGTAATTCAACAACACGTAACAAGTTCCACATCCATGTTATTTCACGTCAATCTAAGGATGTTCATCATGTAAGATTTCTTCATTATTCCTAATCTTACCCGGAGCATATTTGCCTCTTTCTTTCAATCTTTCGCATGCATTTCATCAAGTCTAACATAATAATGTTCCTAATAACATGTCATGCTCATACATATAACCATTAGATTCCTAAATAAACAAGTTCATTCATTCCACACACAAATTCAAGGCATTAACATGGTATGATTTTAGTTTTAGCTTCCACATGCTTCTAAGGTTCAAATGACAATACAATTTTGTACATAACATCTTTATAACACATTTTCACATAATTGGTTCAATCACATATGCATAAATCTTTTCATCAACACAAGCCTAGGTTTTGTTTTGGTTCTAGCATGATCTAAGACTATAACATGGTCATAATCTATACATTTCATCACAAGAAATTCGTATTCTGTCCAGCCTTCACTATGGTCAGCCCTCCCCTAGGTTCATACCTTCAAAACCGTTCATGTTTCTTAAGTAAAGGGTCTGTGCAAGTGTTCTTTCGTTCTTTGTTCTATTTAGGTTAGTCCATTTAGTCATAATTCCTTGAGTTAAAGAGAACACTACCCCTTCTATTTTCAGGTTTCCCCCCCCTCTCCTTTGCCCAAACCATGAGGGAACACTCAACCAAGGAGATGATATTGGTTTTACCTCACGTTTGTAACAGCCCTTGTGAAGGTTTTGGTGGTTTGTTTTTCTTCCTTCTTTTGGTTTTCCTCCTTTCCCTCATGCAGCTCCAGTCGGCTTTCTACTCTCGTCCTTCTTCCATGGCTTTGGTTTCCTCTTTTTTTCCCAACTCTTTCCTCACTTTATACTCAAAAGGTTTGCATGCAAATTGGTCTGGTTCAGTTCTTCTTGGGAAGGGGTGTGTGTGTTGCAGCAATGGTTGTTGCCGGTCCTAGGAAAGGTATATGTTCCCTCTTCCTCCTTGTTTTCGGTCACTACTCCTTCTCTCTAACTCTCTTCTCACTCAGCACCTAAAGAGGTTTGCATGTAACTGGGGTTTTGTTAAGTTTTCTTTGGGAAAGAGGAAGAGAAGCAAGAGCATGCAGCTGAGCATAAGTAGCAGCTACAGTCGGTTTTTGGGAAGAGGAAGGGTCACCTTCTCTCTCCCCCTTGTATTTATACCCCCTCTTTAATGAGATGGGGGTGTTTAGATGGTGGTCAAGGCTGTCCTTATCCCTCTTTTGGTTTATTTTGGGGATGATTTCTATTCCTATTTATCCCTAGGATAGGTCGGCCCCCCTCCTCTAGGTTTTCTCTAAGGTTAGTCGTTTTGTTTCGGTAGATTTTTTTTTTTAGTATAGGCCAGCCTTTTGCTTATATTTTTGTTGGGCTTTACACTTTTGATGTTGATAATGACATACTCTTTGATTTTGGCTCTGGTTAAAGAAAACATAATTACAACTAAAGATGGTTCTTACTTTACCTTCAGAGACAATACTAGTTACCGTACGTACTTATATATGTGTAATATTAGACACAAATATTGGCATTAAGAATAGAATGACAAAAAATATAACCTGAGGCAATTGGATATCATTGATAATGTGCTCAACACTTTGTAAGCAACTTCAATTACAAATTCAAAATTTTGTTTGCATAAAAAGATTTTAATATAGATGTGTTATGAAGCTTCAAAGTATAAATTTGATGTCTGATTTAATAAAATATGCAAGATATATCTAGAACATAAAAATAGCTTGATCGTAAAATGAAAGAAAGATAAGCACTTTATTATGATGAAGGTAATCAGTATGGCAATATGAAAATTAATCTGTGAAAAGCCTTTAACCACATCTTGAATGGTGCACGTGTAATGTCTATTTCTACTTTAGTCTAAATGACCTTTCATAGGAGTAATGCTTATTTTACTGAACAAAGATACAACTAACTTCAATGCACGTGGGATATAATAGCTTCTAACTATACAAGTAGAATTAACAACAGGTAGGGATAGACTAAGAGATCATGTAAACCCCAAGATATATTAAAAATAATAATATAATAGAAATTATGGTATAATGAAATGAAATAAGAAAAAGAAAAGAAAACGAGTTAAAGATGATAAAGGAAGAAAGGTTATGGCTGAAAATGTCCATGTTTCCAAAAAAAAAAAATGGTTTAGCCATTTTGTGAAATGGCTAGACCAATTTAATAAAACAGACGAAATGTTTCTCAAAACGGTCAGACTATTTTGGCTAGTATGCCTTTTATAACCTGACGATGTGCAACAATATAGAAAAGAGCATTTTCAATTCTTCTTCCTTCATTTCACCTTGAAGGGCTGGAAAGTAAGTTTAGGAGTGAAAAGAGAGGGTTTTGAAAGAGAAAAACACATCCATACTAGAAATTAAGAAAGATTAAAGAGAGGGAAATTTGAGTTAGAAAGAGAGAGAGAGTGAAGAAAGAAGAGGAAAAAGGGAGAAGCCTTGGAAAATTTCAACTAGTTGATTTTCAAAATATATCTTGTAACCAAGTAAGATGTTTGAAACCCCTTTATACCAATTTAAATTAGAGTTAAGTGATTTTGAGCAAAATTGATCAAAATTGAATTAGGGGTTCTTAAGATGAAATTGAGGGAAAAAGGGATTTCATAGAAATTGAGTTTCTAGGTTCCTTTAAGAATGTAATAGGAGTAAAATCATGTTAAAATAATAAAGAAATTTTGATGGGTAGGAAGCCCTAGGGGCTGGCCATAAAGAGAACAAAAGGGGGAAGTTTCACATTTACAATATTGTCCATTAATTATGTTACAAATATGTGTATGATCATGCAAATAATGATTTTTTATGGAGTTTAATTATTGAAATGATGAAATGTTGAATAATTGAATGGTTAGGTATAAAAGGATGAAATTGCAATTTTTTAGAGAAAGTATTAATTATTTGAAAATAATCCAACTCATGTTTTGTCATTTTATTGTAGCGAGTTGGATAGACAACAACCTAGAAATGCATGTGTTACCAAAATTGCATTGTAATTAAATTGGTGGTTTAATTATTTCTTACATAAAAAATGTTTATAATAAATTGAATTGTTGATGTTGTAATAGGTGTTATGGACTTTTTATTCCTAGGATGTCCTTATAGCTGCTCTTCTAATTTGCACAATGAGCAGTGATAATTGGACTTTAATGGTCCTCCTAATATCTGTGGACATCAATGGCCCCTTAATATTTATGGAGTTGGTTGAGTAGCATTACCTAGATCGTGTGATAAGACATGTCACACCTGACATCACGATGACGTACTTTATTTCCTAGAAGGGAAAGACGTTTTGGGTTGAGAAAGGAGGAAAGGTCTGAAACTTATAAAAGGAAGTTGTCACCTATTATAGTCACTTGAAACCTTAAGAAGTCTTTAGAGTTTTTCAAGAGATGAAATATGAGACTTCAAACTGAGTATAGTTATTACTATTACACTAGAGATGTGTTGTGGTTGTTCTTAGTTTGTTTGGACTAAAAAAATGACAAGTTAATACTAACTATAAGGGTGAAGTTATGGTTTCCATTATTCTCGAAGATGATGTTATTTGCTTGTTAGTTTCTTCCTTTAAGAGAGAAGACCTCCCTCTTCTCTTATATTTCTCATATTTTCTCTCTTTCTTTATCTTATTTATTTTCTTTCTATCCTTCTCTACCATCTCTTTATTTCCTTTCTTTCACCTTTGCTCTCTTGTTTTTTTCTCTCGAGTAGGGTTTGAGAGGAGTATTTATAGGCAAGTGATAAGGGTTTTGTCGTCCTTGATCTTTATAAAGACATTATAACCTTAAATCTCTCTCAAACCTTGTCTCCTTCTCTGCCACAAATTGGCTTAAAAAGTACTAGAATATTGTTGTATTCTACAGGTTTGTTCACAAGCTTTGCAGGGTTTTTGGTTGGCTTAGGCATAACATTTATAAGATGAAGACAAAAAAAAAAGGAATATAAGTGAGGTACGAGGTCAGGTGCGAGGAGAAGAGTGCTTCTTGTCTATGATGGTGGGTAAAACAACAGATCAAATGGGAAAAAAAAGACCACTCAAGGTTGTTTCTTAAATAACCAAAAACTATATGAAAAAAATAACATGATAGGCAACAAGTCATTTTTTTTAAAAGACAGGACGAACGACACACCATTCTCTTTTGGAAATAGGGTTTCATGTTCTTTTAAAATAAAATGATGTCATTTTTAGCATTTTCAAATTGGTCACGGTACTTCATTGTGCTTTTTATTTTAGTCATTGACTTTTGAAGATCTTCAATTCGGTCCTAAATTGGGTTTAAAAAAAAATTCCTTTCAATTTCACCCTTGATCACTCTTAATTTGGTCCTTACATCTATGCAAACTTTATAATATGGTCTTTGGTTCTCAAGTTATGTAATTTTGGCCAAATCAGCTCTTTATTCTAAAATTCTTTTTAATTAAGTCCCTAATTGAAACAAAAAATATCCTCCTAGTTCAAGTGCCTTTTCAATTTAGTCCTTGGACCTTTAATCTTTTTTTTTTGTTAAATTGACTTTTATTTTTTATTTTTTCTTTAATTAGGCCACTGAATAAATTAATTTAGCCAATTTTGCAATAAATTACAATATTGCTCCTTAATTAGGCCCTTAATTGAATGAATTTGTAAATCCCGAGATAATCAAGATTGGATTAAATTAAAGAAAATAAACTAAACTAAAAAGAAGTGGGGGCAAAACGAATATACTTAAGGAAAATGGGGCCTAAATGCAAATAAAACTAATTATAGAGCATAAATACTAGTCTTCTTACCAAAAACAAATTTGCAACTATCGTGAAGAAAGAAGAGAGGGAGTTTTGGTATCTATTTTTACAGATCAAGAGAGAAACACCAAATTTCAAGAACCCATCCAAGATTAAGGGTTATAGGTAAAAATAAACACAAGTGGGCAAGGAATTAACAAGAAAAATTGAACAAGAAGCGAAGAGGGGAGGGTCGGCTGTCATTAGAAAGAAAAGGAGGGATCGAGACCTTGATTCGTAACAAACGACATTGCACTTGGTCACATTATTTTATCAAAAGGAATTGAGGTTGACATATCTAAAATCGAGTTAATTGCTAACTTGCCAACATCAAAATCTGTTAAAGATGTTAGATCATTCTTAGGACATGCTGGTTTTTATAGAAGGTTCATCAAAGATTTTAGTGTGATATCTAAGCCCTTGAGTAACCTTCTAACAAAG
>Ga0307511_10007856_pt1 | contig 10712 bp, 10 predicted proteins | sample 13_EM_MG_FD_200266 | JGI IMG/M metagenome (GOLD analysis project Ga0307511, IMG submission 200266) | Populus trichocarpa ectomycorrhiza microbial communities from riparian zone in the Pacific Northwest, United States - 13_EM | ecosystem: Host-associated > Plants > Roots > Unclassified | place... | reverse complement strand
ATTGGAGAGGGGGGGTTCTCTGCCTCCAGCTGCTTGCAACTGGAATTTTGCCCTCTCCCGTGGTCGCAGGATGTTTCTCAGCGTGAATTTATAAGCAGAAGAAAGGGAGGACGTAGTCTGGTTGAGGGAAGACAGCATTCATTTCCCAACGAGGAGGGATAGTTGAATCAGTGGGATTGGATTCTTGCTTTTCGAGCTGTACCATGAGTGTGTTTTGATTGCATTGCTGGTATCTCTGAAGGATCGAGATGAATAGAAACATCATAACACACGAGACCAATCTTGACATGTGCTGCGTGTCGCTCTCAACATTCCGAGTTTAGAGTTCCCACAACTCTGAAAAATTATATAATTTTCTTTTGCAACATACGTTGCTTTCGCCGTCCAGACGGCCTAGTCTTATAAGTCAATCCAACCATCCTCTTTCCCACTAGACCCGTCCCACTACTGTCCCACTACTTCTCCACCTTGCCCCCTTTCGTGCCAGTGCTTTTCTGCCTACGAACCCGGGGTGTTTCTTTTTCGACGTAACAAAAGCTAGGGCGCCCTCATACAGTGCAGCATCAAGATCTCACATATCACAGAGGTCGTGGACGCTCAGCTGTGTGCCGCTAGTAGCATACAAGTCCAATCCCCCACTCGACATCTCGCTGGGGGTGCCTCGAATAAACCACCTCGTGCCGTGCCAAATTGCGATTGTTTCGCAGGCACACCTGAGGTAGTATTTGAGGACGTTATTCTTGCCGCCCCTCTTTTTTCCCGGGCTTCAGGTTCCTTTGCCCCAGCACGCCTTTGTTAGCTTGCACGGCCCAAGGGTTTGAAAGAAACAGCGGGCAAGATCTAGACATACTAAGGATCTAGCATTCCCCCACTAGGAGTCGGCTTGGGGCAGGAACAGGCTTAGCACCGTCGAGGAGCCTGACTTCCAGTCCCCACCTTGCCTCCGCTCTAATCCCAAAGCCACCGGAAGGGTCACCCTCCTTCAGGTTCCACCGCTTGCCCGCAGCGCTGCTGCTAGTACTACTACTCCCCTCCTCGCCCTCCTGCCGGTCCACTGCCACGAGTGGGTGAGTGTTCAGTTCTTTAGACTGCCCCTAATACCGCCCGGAAGCACGCTGGGACGCAAGGCGCACACTCGACGAGCACGCTCACGCTGTCTGCTACGCAACCTACCTAACCCTCGCTCATTGACTCGCCTGCGACAACCTTTGCGTTACTGCATTGCATCTTGCACGAGTACCGCCGTGTACTTGTAAGTACCTCCCACTGCGCTGCTATTCCACCCAGTAGGCTGCCTATCTACACTCGCCCGCCCGCAAATCTATATATTTTTTTTTGGCCCCAATTTTCTTTTGGCCTTTCCTTCGTCATCCGTCGAGCTACTTTTAGCCACCCTTCTCTTTTCCTCCCACTATCCCCCTCCTCACACGCACCCACACCAGCCGTCACCTCACTCTTCCCACCACCGCAAAAGTCAGCGCCTCTTACCCCCCTCCTCCGGGTCCCACTGGCACTAGCACTGGCTCTCGGAGGGCTTTGATCGGGTACGAGACCTACTGTCAAAGGAGAAAAAACTAGCCCTCGAACCACTCTTTCCAAACATTAAAAAACCAATCTTTACCCTTTCCCTCTAATTTCACACACCGGACTCTCACAAACCTTGCCTTAACGCAGTCACCCCGTTCTAACAAGAAAAAGGAATTCCCAGGTCCACACTACTACCCGTAGCCTCCTGATCGGAATACCTTCGAGAGGCTCTGCTTCCATCCCCACTACAGCCTAACAAAGAAGTACCCTCAGCTATCTGCTGCTGCATCGCTAGTACACCGTTGCACAACTCTACACAGACGACGCATCGAAAAAAGCAAGCATTCACACACTATCGGGGTCTCGACCAATACGATAGGTAGACGTGCATTGGGTATCGACAAGTGACTTGATATGTCAATTGCCTTCTCACAACTGCCATCGGTCCACCATCAGCCTGGCTATTCTGCTACGCCTTACACCCCACAACAGTACAACAGTCATATGGATAGGGGGAATACCGACTACAACCAGTCCGGTTTGAACTCGTCCAGTGCAACCAGTGCATCGAACTCGTACCCCCCATACTCGAACCCTCAAGCCGAACCCGCCACGTCCGAACAGCAATCTGCGACATACCAACAACCAACCCAAGAAGTGAGATCTGCACAGAGCTATCCCGCGTCTGCCACCGCCCCAGCTGATTACAACATTAATTATCAACGAACAAATTTCCCGCAAGACTCCCATCGCGGTTATCAAGAACAACGTTATCCTCCTACTTCTAACAGTCCAAGTGCAGGTATGAACCAATCTGCTTCTCCCTTGCCACCCCTGGCACATGGTGGCCTTCATCGTCGTCCCGCACATCCTGAATCTTCTGAAGATCCTAGCATCACGGCCGCTACGAACCCTTCGTACCCTCCCCACCCTCAAGCGGCTTATTATAATCAACCACCACCAGATATGTCGCAGGCATACCCACAACAGCCTGGAGGGCCTCCACCTCAATGGCGTCCAGATCAGTGGGCTCAACAAGGCTATCCCCCTCCACAGTTTCCGTACGGCGCGCACCCCGGTGCACCTCCCGTCTCTGCCCCCCCCCCCGCTGGTGCCATACCAGCTCCTCGAACTCCGGTAGTTGATAAGGCGCGTCGGAAACGACATTCCAACGAGACCGCGACACTGTCACAGGTTTATTCCTTCATTCCGATTCCCGGTGCTCAGCAGCACAAGCGTCCCAGACGTCGCTATGAAGAAATTGAGCGTATGTACAAGTGCGGATGGCAAGGCTGTGAAAAGGCGTATGGTACACTGAATCATCTGAATGCGCATGTAACAATGCAAGCTCACGGTGCGAAGCGTACACCTGAAGGTTAGTTTATCCCCGCGCGTTGCTCTACAATTCTTAGCGTTGTTTTTAAACTACACGCTAGATCACACTTGAGGATAACATGGAACGCGTTCCTTCCCCTTACAATCACGCGTTACAACCTTTCTTTCACTAGTGCTAACATTTATCACGTGAACAGAGTTCAAAGAGATTAGGAAGGAGTGGAAAGCCCGCAAGAAGGAGGAAGAAAATGCGAGGAAGGCACAAGACGAGGCAGAAAGGTCCCGCCAATCTGAGCAAGCCGACCAGCAGCCTCAACAGCCTGCTGCTTCCACCGCAGCTTATCCCAATGTACCGCCGAGGCAGCTCCCTCCAATTGCCTACCAGCCTCAGGGCGTTGGTGCTCCCGTTCATTACGCCAATGCTCCGACATCAGGTATCGAACTCCAGGGATACGCTCCAACTGCCCCCATCTACTCTGCTCAACCGTACCCACCATCTCCCTACAATCATATCCCCGGTCAACCTTACCAAGGTACTAGGCAACAGCCTGCTAACAATGAGGATGATGCCGATGCGGAAGCTGATCCAGATGTTCCCCCCGGATACAACAACCAATGACCTTTCTCTTCCGGCTGTATAATGGCTACATTGCCCCCCCAAGTCGCAATGATGAGATGAAGTGATGCCTTTTTCCTTTGGGGGTATGACTTTTCTTTTTTTCCCCCTTTTTTTCCCACCCTTTTTTATCTTTCATGTGGGGGGCATATGGGGTTTGCCCCTCACATGCAACCGCGTCGATGCATTGTGTGGCCCTTTGATTGATTGCACTTCTCTGTCTATCTTTTTTGCTCATACACTTCGATTCTTGTGTCATTCTTGGAAGGTATTAGTAGTATTTTCACCTAACGGCATACGCTAGCCTCATCCCCGTGGACACGTGGTTATCGTGTTTTTGCATCGTCAATGTGTCTGTATTATTTTTTATTTTTTTCGATTTCCGTTCTCTGGAGAAGGTCCCATTCAAAGTTGATTCCAACGAGAAGAGATCTTGATTTTAGACTGGGGTGCATGTTCCTGGCGAGTCGTTGATAGCAAAAAAGTACTGTCCTAGGGAAAAGGATAAGAGGGATAGGGACAGAGACAGAGACTCGATATTGGAACGGAGAAGGAGGGGCGCAGAGTTATTCCGTTAGCGAAATTCACCTTCACTACAGACCCTTCTTCCTTTTCCATAATGCACTTCGAGTCACGTCTCTCGATTAATTTGGGCATTTTCTTTCTGTTTGAGTCTGGGTTTCATACATTGTTCCACGATGCCTCTTGCTCTTCCTCTAATCTCAAGACCCTATGATAAACACTTTGCTTACTATGCTTTCATAGCTTGTACAGGTCATGAGTTATATATTTACACCTTTTCTTGTTGCCTTCATCTCTGTCTACCCGATCTCTCTTTCGTGATATTTTGTGCAAAGTTATTTACATCTTGTTAATCCTTTTCATCCCGTAAATAAAAACCCCTTTGTTTCCTGTTAGCTACCTCTCTGTTCTCCCCTATACAAACAAGCCTGTCGTATATACTCTGTACCTATGTCACACTTCACAAGCACCACCAGAATCACCGCATGTATATATACCTCCAGGTTCTTATTCCTCTAGCTGATGTGTGGAGTGGAGAACGAGAAAAGACAAAAAAAAAGACCTTTCCCCCAGTATACCATGTAAACAAATAGCTCGTGTTTCGCGAACGTGTGTACTTTTCCAAAATAATAACCTGACGCCAAAGTGCAGCCGTTCCCACCGACTTGTTTCTACACGCTTAGTGACACTAACAGCATACAACCATGAAAACCGGGTTGATTTGGTCGCTAACCTCTAGCTTCAGGAACGAGACAACGATTGAAGGTTTGCCTTAACAACTTTACTCCCTTCAGCCTAGTTGTCTCCTTCCACGCAAGCACTTTGGGGCCTCACATGACTCGAATTCCACCAAACCGAGCGATCAACAAGGTTCAAGGATAGAATACATGCAAACGTTTCTGCGTTGTTTGTGGCTATGGGTTAGGGGAATGGGGAAGAGGCTAGTGAAAAAAGAAAATTCGAAACGAAGACGGGAAAAAGGAAGAGTTGTGTGGGTCTGATCTTCTGATTGGCCAAGAGAGCCTCTTTGGTGTGCCTGTCATTTTATTAGCATGCATGGCCAACCCTCTTCATTTCTATTCCTTTGCCTAGCTACATGATGCCGAGAAAATACCCCAAACTGCACATTAGAAACGTCCATTTCGAAAAAGAGGGCTATGCGGGGGTTGAACGTGTTCGGCTCACGGCACCTCTTGTGCAAAGGGGAAGTGGTATCGTGGGTATACGAGGGAGGGAGGGGCTGATAAAGGAGAACTCAGGACGAAACTGATGCTCCCATGGCATGGGGTATATCGCAATACATAATCAGCCTGCATACCAGCTCATCCGACGGTAGCTCCTTGGTTCACGCTTGTGCGCCTTGAGGGGAAATTTGGTCGGCATGGAGGCCGTCATCAGAGGGGTAGGACACAAGACAATTCGATATGGTGCGCATCTTCGGGGGTCACGTTTGCGGAGCTAGGATGCTTTAAGCCTGATGCAGATAAGGTGATTGGGGGGTGGCTTGGAGCGAACATGGAAAAGTAATTACGGACACGGAAGAGTTAGCAGGAAGTTCGTTGGTTGAATCAGTGCAGGTGGGCTTCAATTATGGGAAGGGAGTTACGGAATCTTCGCAAACTCATTGAATCTTGCTATCGACAACACTCTCTGCTGATGTCCAGTCTGGGCAGATTCTAGGCAGGTCAACCATAAAAGTGATCAGACTAACAAAAGTGAACACATGCAGATACCTGTGCTGCAGTGCTGCAGAACATACATATAAGGACCCAGGTGCATGTTATGTAGTCGGTTCCAATCGATTTCTTCTTTGCTTGTTATTTACTTTTGGGCCCCCACTTCCACCTCACCTCATTCTGCATTCACAGGCTCGCTTTCACCGTAGAGTACAGCTCAATGACAGCAAGACTGGAATAATCAGCCACTTTCGGTCTCCATTAAGATTTCTTTCGGGGGAATCTTTTGTAAGGAGCTTTATTACTCGCGTCGAACCTCCCATCACGGCAACCGTTGAGTTTGCTGTGCTTGGCTTACTCCATCAAACGGCAATCTTTGCTTCGCGAAGGGGTTGGGTGGATGAGGGGGTTGGCATTGCCGAACTTTACCCAGCCGTAACCAGACTAACCCAGAGGCGCTCTCCCCACTATGCTCGAATTCATCCAAGATCACCATCAAGGTTCTGCGATACTGAGGTTTACACTGTGCGCGGTATCTCCGAGGCATTGTGGTGGTGGATGCTCTCGGAAAATGCTTCTGTAATCCCTACGGCACGGAATTGCCTTTAGTGCACCGGGACCGTGAATAGCGAATGAGTACGGAATGTGACCTGTATCGAGGAAGAAGTAAACTGTGACACGAGGTTTCATAAAGCAATGCGCTGTGATCAATATTGTGTCATGGATGCAGCCTGAGGTTGTTTGTGGCCCGGAAGATATCGATTGTAGGTGCAGTTTGTCCCATCAAAAGTCTAGGAAAGCGAGTAATCGAGCGAGATGCTGCTTCCCAGTACATAGTGACGTTGTTCAAGCAACGTTTAGCATCTGAGGTGCGCACCAGTCGCCAGTTCACCCAGCACCGTTTCAGAGTTTCCGATTCCTTCTGCCTGTGGGAGTGAGGTCAATTCTGCCCACCAGTCTTTTCCTCCTCCCCCTCTCATGCATCCATCCCAACTTCAATCCAAAAAATATGGACTTATGAGATCAATACTCTACAATGTCCCCCCACCCTGGTTCCAAGAGTTTGCTGTCCTAAGCCGGATACCAGCCATTCATGAGCACACCTCGCTTGCCACCTCCTGCTCCTCCACGACGGGGGTCGCCGGATGAGAGCAATGCCTCGGTCCTGCAAGGCGAAAAGGGAAGAGATTTTATATTTCCGCAATTGGGAGGAATAGCCTCTAGTGTACGTCACCTAATCCTGGCTCATGGTGTTTCCATTACCATGACAAACCGTGCACGCCCCTTTTGTTGATCTGTCAAGTGCAGAGGCGGATATGCTACTGTGGGATTTTATGATGTGTTGCGTTGAGAGTTGCGCTGCATAGGACCTATTGGCCGTTGTTCAACAGTGGCAGAATGCTCGATGTTACTCGTCTGGTTAGGGAGCCAATCGGCAAGGATCTCCCATAGGATCCCGTTCCTCTGGGGTTTCATTGGTTAAACTACTTATACCCAGTTTGCCTTTTGGAAGGGTTTTATCTGTCCCAAGCAGGACAGGAGTTTGGAACCTGAAGGGGAGAAAGGAGGGTAACAAATGCCTCCTGCAAGGTGGGGACCTCGTCTGCTAGAGGGTGGGGTCATCTTTTTTGTATGCATACGCACCCCTGTTCAAAAAGAAATCTTGCAATTTTTATCTCTTTATCACACCGGGTACCTTAACCAAACTGGGAATCCATCAGGTAAGAATAATTATATTGTTCTGGGTATCCACCCATGGAGACGGCTTCCCCATGGCCAGGCCTGGTCCATGGTTACGGGGTTTGGCTATGGAAGGACGCCGAAGGCGGGGGTGTGAAAATTTCTGATTACCTTTGGCTTTACTGTCATCGGCTGAAAGATTGCATGATGTTATCGGAAGAGATTGCACACCACATCAGCAGACACTTCTCCAGACTCAGCAATAATGGGTGAATGTCATGAATGTGCGTCATATGTAAATTGAATGGATCAAGCAGACTGTTCATTTGGCAGCATATGCGGCCAGTCAGCACGAATTGCCTGCGTTCTAGGTTTCCGTTCGGGGATTTGCACGGAACTGATTGATCCCATTTCCGCGGGGACGTGGATGTAGTCCCGGTTGTAGCACTTTAGCAGGCAAAAGAAAGAGAAGACGAGTCGGAGCTCCCGGTGAGAAGGACAACGCAGAGCAACGCAGGGGAAGTGGACCCTGCGATTCTGCTATATCTTCGTTAATTTTGATATTTTACAGTCGAATATTAGTTTGGAACTGGACTAAGAAAGGCCTCCGGATCTCAAGTAGTGGTGTCATTCCCCTCCTGTCATAGACGCATATAAGCTAATGCAACAGGAAAGCTTGAATTTCGACGAAAGGGTCTAGATCTAAGAGCCCTCTCTCGTTAGGGACTCCGCACTATTATGATTCCCATGGGCTAAAAGTTCGCCGGGAGTACTAAAAGAGCAATCACTCAACGGCCTTACCTCTAGCAACAGAGAGCGCTTCTCCTCATTCAGCATAATGATACGCAGCTATTCCAAGCATGGCAATATTTATCGACACAGCGACGCTCTCAAATCAGCTTTACCGGAAGGTACCAGCCGGATGGACACATACACGCCTTGCAACCTGGGATGCATATTTGAGCCCAGGATATGGGCAGCTGTTTAACTTCTTCAAGAGGGTCAAGGGAGCTAATATATGCAGGTATGCGGAAATGGGCCTGGAAGCTCCGAGGAAAGGCATCCTGGTTCGCTCAGAATTTCAGGGTCCAGGCTGTGGTTGGATGGTAGTGCTGATGTACCTACGGGTAAGCTAAGAGATACAGTGGTTGCTGTGAATCCTTGTGTTGCGTGTGGATGCTCTGTGCTAAGGCTAAATTCGTCGCCGGTCGACTACATAAGGAAGCAGAAGTACCAGATGTACATTATACCCTAGGAAAGGCCGATTGGGTACATAGGGGTACATGTGCTCGGCGATGTAATTTGTTCGATCAGGTGTTCTGTACTGAAGTCGGTTTGCAGGGAATACGAGGGTACATCGATCACTTCTACTTTTTTGGCGAATGAGAGGCTGGTGACTCCAAGGACTACACACTGCATCGCATCGGATACCTCACTGAAGCTCTTGCTTGAAGGACGCTCGAGCCTCAGTGGGGGGATGGTAGTGAATGATTCTGTGCAGCTTCCTTCTATACCCGAGTTGCCGCCGACACACGTAAGTGTGTCACTTCATTGCCATAAATACTGCGGGAGGATGTCTGCTGACGACTGGGCAGGGGAGCTGGATATCGTAAGAGAACCAATAGAAGGCTCACCCGGTCTCCAAGAGACAAAGGAAAACTCCGTTACATGGACATGGGGTTAAGATTTTGGTTGAGATTACACCTTTCCGACGTCAATCAATCAATATCTCCAAGCCAACCAGTCTCATGTCCCATCACGTGATCAAGATGTATCGGACCAAGGCCCAGGAGATGTTTATTGGAGGCCTCAGTCGCACTCTGGCATTCCACGTTGGGCTGGACATCGCCACCGGTCGTAATATGGTTTCGCTGGCCGATGAGAAAGGGGATACGATTGTCCGATATAATGAGATCTGGTATCTGGATGAAACGGGTGGACTGGAGAAGAGCTCGAGATATCGATGAATAGTGATGATGTTGCATGGTAGGGTTGGTGGTACAAGGCACCAGGCTCTCCCATTGCTAGTGCTGTACAACCGCGGGAGCTAGTAACTGCTAACTGCAGGAAGCTACTTGAGTTGTTTGGGGTAAGGTACTTTTAGGTACATGATGATACTTGCTACAGTTATTAACCTTTAATTTGGCGATTTGTTGCTACCTAACTAGTCTTGGCTACAATACCACTGTCACAACGCAGGCCGTTATCTAATTTCATTGTGGACTAGGGCCTGGTCACTTTTCCATATCAGCATCGTTAATATATTCACTCTGCACTAGCTAACAAAAACATCCCTAGGATGTTAATGCATACTGACCTTCAGATACCACATCTCGAGCTTGAGGCACGACGAGCACGAGGCTACCCTGATATCTTTGCGTTAGCCCCATCCCATATACCTGGTTTTTAACTTGTGCATACATATATACATGACACCTTCAGCCTTGTCTTGTGTTTTGCAGCTTTGGTGCACATGTTTCCTTATATTTAATCTCCGGTGATACCCATATGCTCTGGTGACTGATCTCGTGACTTTATTTATATCTTTATATCTGTGGGGTTACGTATACATTGACTGGGCTATGTTTGTCTCGTATTTTGTGTCATATATTATGGTCTTATGTTACTTACACAGCCTGTGATATATCCGTGGATAGCCTTGAAATATTATATTGGGATTAAGTCACTCACTGCGCTCATTACGTGAGTATGACTTGACCCGTAGAATATATATATGAGTTGGGTATGTCCACCCGAAGGGATTACCTCGATAAGTTTTTTTCCTGGGCATCGAGAACAGCTTTTCCCTCTGTGCTCGGAAAATAAGTACTGTAGGTGAGTACTCAGCTTCATACACTTACATTAACATTCGCACTGCATTCTATATAGATCTACACGTTTCCCAGTGGACTGGAACCGGGGCGGGAACTAGCAGGAGCTAACATTAGTTCGCGAAAGAATGGGACTAACAGTCCAACCCTGCCGCGCTCGGGACGTGATGGCGGCAACAGCTACATGAGAAGGTTGGGCTCGGCTGTGGACGCGGATCCGGGTGGGTACGGGTGCGGCTCCCGATGGGATATACTGTTCAGGTACAGGGAGGGATCGGAAACATGGATACTTATTATATTACTCGCGAGGAACCGTCGGACTATTCTACTGGGTCAAAAGTTCGTTGCCCTATATTTGTTGTTGATACCTGAGTGGTTCGGGAACTTCTGGTCCGGAGATACAGTCAGGTGGCAAAAAGAATTGGACGCTTCCCTGCAAAAAGAGGCCCAAACGCTGCATATTTGAGACTTTTGTATGGGTTTAAGGGATGACATACGTTGCATTTGTATGCAGCGTCCAGTTCT
>Ga0307511_10007854_pt1 | contig 10713 bp, 6 predicted proteins | sample 13_EM_MG_FD_200266 | JGI IMG/M metagenome (GOLD analysis project Ga0307511, IMG submission 200266) | Populus trichocarpa ectomycorrhiza microbial communities from riparian zone in the Pacific Northwest, United States - 13_EM | ecosystem: Host-associated > Plants > Roots > Unclassified | place... | reverse complement strand
CATAACTAGAGTGCTATAGCTAGCGAGTGGCAGCAAATATATATCAGGGTGTATACGAGTGGTTCGGGCAGCACTATGACATTAATTAGCCATGACCTATGTTGCAGGTAATAGAAATATCCTTAAAGTCATTAGTAAAGATCTGGAGGAGAAGAGTAGAACATGAGATTGACAGTTCGGTTGGGCATGTAGGAAATACTCTCGGGCGAATGCAAGGCTGAACGGAAGGTCGATCATGGGCAAAAAGGGCAACTCTGAATTATGCGGGTATGAACTGGGATGCCCAGAAAGGCAAGTTTGAATTATGGATCGAAGGATATAAGGAGCGAGATCCAGCGTGGAATAAGAGGAAGACACCAGGACACTAGAACCATAGCATTAAGACTATAGCGATCTCTAGATAGCCCTGACGAATATATCTACCTCTCTCAGGATTCCTCCGCTCGTAACCTCGTAATCTTACAGGGCAACCCATTCGGCAATTACTTACTCGTCTTCCCTTATTATCAGTTAGCCTTTAAGTCATTAACCATTAATGAGTAGTACTTAATACATTCGAGGCTGCCATTACCTAGTTTACGGGGGGTGGATGGTGTAGCCAAAAAGATTTTCTAACAGCCAAGGAGCATGGGTTTGTCCTAAAGAGGTTCCCCCTGTTGTCTTCTTAGTCAGACACTCTACGGAGTTAAGTCTTGGCTAAGCCCCAAATGGTCTTGGTAGTAGGGGTGCGTTTCTGGGGGGCTCGTCATAGCCTAAGGCTGAATACGAGTAATGACTTTAAAAAAAAAAAAAAAATTACCTAGTTTACAATATGTACTACCGTATCACTTACGGCACAGGTAAGCTCATATATCATGCATTGTTCTAACCCACTCACTAATAGATAATGAGGCCTTAAGTAATAGAAACATATATGTATATTATTAGTCAAAAGAGAGCCTCAGAGGGTCTCAGATGTATTAAGTACTACTCATTAATGGTTAATGATTTAAAGGCTAACTGATAATAAGGGAAGACGAGTAAGTAATTGCCGAATGGGTTGCCCAACCGAACTGTCAATCTCATGTTCTACTCTTCTCCCCCAGATCTTTACTAATGACTTTAAGGATATTTCTATTACCTGCAACATAGGTCATGGCTAATTAATGTCATAGTGCTGCCCGAACCACTCGTATACACCCTGATACCTGAACTATGTATATTTGCTGCCACTCGCTAGCTATAGCACTCTAGTTATGAGCTTTTAATGTAAACTATGCCAGGACTTAACGAAGGTTTTGAACAGGGGGCAACTGGAACGGTCGAGGGGCTAGATTATCCTGGTGGGTCGCTACCTGGGGATGCGTTCTCATGCCATATTCGTCTTTCCTTTTATGTTATACATAGTCATTGGTGGTTCGGTTGCACAATTCATCTATAGATTTATACTGCACGCGTAACTTATTGTAGTCCGGTTGTTATTCATGGTTCGACTCAGCAACAGATTTATGCTGCAAGCGCACTTATCATAGCCCGACTGCATGCATTTATTGGTGGTTCGGTTGAACGATCTAGCAATAGATTTATGCTGCATGCGTCACTTATTGCCTGCATTTCTTGGTGGTTTGGTTGAACTATTCAGCAATATTGGTGAATCGGTCGCGTTAACGACAGTCTGTACGCAATTGGTGGTTCGGTCAACCGAACTGTAAATAGCGCCCGATTGCCAAATCGTCAAGATTGGCGTATCGGCCAGAACAGCTGCATGCTTAACACACTTGTCTTGCGACTAGAATTCAATGGCAAGCCCTTTGATCATGACGAAATGTAAGTATATAAATGAGGCTAAAAGGAACCGTTGTCCATCCCGACATATCAGAGCTCAATGCAAAACCAATCGTTGTTCACTGACCAACGATCTATGCATGGATGTCTATCGTACAATAAGCTATTGTCGTGCATGTAGCTTGCAGGTTACATGTTTTTCATTAGCTAGTCTGTTTGATAATTGTCAACGATTATTGATGTCATGAGTTTCTCTTGGTTACCTCGTGCCTTACGCATGTGATTGCAACGTGAATGCGGCCATATTCCGGGGTTCGTGATGGTACCCACGGGACCGCATGTAGAAATGAGTTTATTTGAAAAAAAACGCACCCCGCATTTACAATCAAACCTATTAGCACTAGCTAGGGACAATTAGATTGGTAGAACCCCTTGGCTTCTACAGGAGGATTGGGACCGACGAAAACATTTCCAGGTCACAGAATAACACTGAGTATTACAAATGCCAATCAAATGCGAACGAGAGCCAATACCGATTATATTATTGTAACAGGCAATACGCTAGTATCAACATCAGAGATACCCCAATTGAACAAGTGGTAGAAGGCCCAGTAATTATACCGTGTAATCCTACGAGTAAGAAACGTATCCTAGTCAATACAGATGACTGTTTTACAAGCATACCCTCCCTCCGGACGGGCAAATATATGCTTATAACCAATATATTATGTTATGGGAAGGTAGGTACGTAGGGGACTAAGTAGCGGGGGGTAAAACAGACTGCGAAATAATCCTATAAACCCAAGGAGTACCTAGAAAGTAGAAGAGAGTGTGCATTATACAGCTGTACTTGCCATTCTGAATGGCCATAAAAACTATTTGGGCCTTTTGCATTTCTACTGTCCAATGATTTGCATAATCGACAACCGCTTGTGAAACAGTCGATCGCATCCTTACTAATGATGCGGTATTACCTCACTCCACCTTGCCCGTACATAAACAGCTTCCCTGGCCTCTGTTCCTGCCCTAGACTTCGCATCATCCAAGAGGCTTTCCTACTCGCGCAGAAAGCCACATTTTATAAAAAGTTAATCATTTACTAAGGGTAACATGAAGTTTGCAATCACCGCCACTATTGCATCTCTTGCTCTTGCAACTTTGGGGTTTGGGGCTCCAGCTCACGCCCCTGCTGTGGCTGGGCATCCCTCCCCCAACACGGATGACGACTGGCAGAGGAAGGTGGCGTGGGATGGCAAAACGGGTTCTGTAAGTTTTTTGTTCTGTGGTCTTTTGAAGACACACCATATTTACTGATGAGTAGAAGGGCGAGTGATTTGCAGGGCTCCAGACAGGAAAGGTTGCTTGGCAAGAGAACTCACCCTACACTCTATATCTGTCCTGCATAGCGAGTAGTCCTTGCTGTCTCATGCCTACTAATCAGTGATTGCTAACTCAATGATTCATCGGTGACTTTCAGTCTGACGGACGCATAGGCTGCTCCCAATCTCTTCTGGTCTGGCCCATGCATCAGGCTAGTTCTTGGGAGCTCGCACAGATTGGGAGGGTCTCGACGCCCCGGTCTGGGCGAAGGAGGGGCAGGATTACCCGTACGACGCTATAGAAGCCTTTTTCAGTTACATCTTTCTTCAGTTATCCTAGCTTTTGAGTTATTCAGCTAGTTACTCCCTTCGGTTTTTCAGGTCATGGACAGTATGGTTTTTTCCCTTTCGGCGAATTTTACGATTTGTTTATCTCTCGTTCGGCGGTTATGTTATTTTATTGTATTGTGTATTCAACCGCGTGGGCTACCCACCACAGCGAGTGAAATCATGATATTGTCCTGGGATGCCTTCCATGGCTTGATCAGGGTATCTTCATTTTATTCTTCAAAAACCGCTACTATCCAGATGAGGTATTAGTCAATAGGCAGTGATCTGACGCACAAGGTAGATCCGAAAACCAAGTATTACTGGAATCGCCAAGCTCACGAGCACAGTATCACACCGGAGCGATACCGTATGCTAGGCTAAAGAATTTCAGAAAATCAAATAGAAATGATAGCCATACGAACTAGACCTCCGCCTTTTACCTATCGTGCTTCCGCCCTACCATACATGACGATGCCTGTCTCCTTCTCCGTCATCTTTACGATTAATTACCGTGACGGGTTATGTACCTACACGACAAAAGCAGAGTTATTTTTGGGGTTTTGGGGTTATGGAGGTAGGGAGGTGGGATGGTTGCCGATTTGGGCGTGTGAATGGTAGAAGCAGATGGGCAAGGCCTCTCATCATGGACAACTGGGAGCCAGTCCCATCACAAGCTGCGTTAGAGGAAGCTTGGGTATTTTCTTACTGATAAATATTTAAGTACGGGTTTAATATAAAGCGACAGTGAAGTTCGCTGTATGACAAACCTCCGATATAGGATACTTTGACTCGGTCCCGCCGGAATTTGTATGGCTCACGGTATCTTAGGTATTAGTTTCGTAAACCTTATATCGCGATCGAGTCCGTAATCAGACAAGTGCATCCACTCACGTGAGCTTGACGACCTGCCCTGATAAGGTTAGCTCATTCGGAAGCGCCTTCCATCTATGTTGGTGCACTACCCTGCTTTTTGTTTTTTATATAGCAATGACGACATGCTTATTTATTATGGGGATTCAAACAGTCACTATGTCCTCCGGACTGTAGACTTTTAAATAGTAAGAGGTCAGAAGCTACTGATTGCAAGGTAAACTTGTGGCTGCCTATCGACTATGGGGCCCCAGGGACCGAAACGTTAATCTCCCCCAGCAGTGAATGAAATATCATAACAGAGTAACAAAATAGAACTACAAACACCTTAAGCAGTAGGAAATTGTCCGGTATAGATGGCCTCGACCATATCTTACGCATCTCAGTCGCCTTGATGCTCCCAGCTATATTAACCGTTGGCATAGTAGTAGTATGCGAGATTCGCACCTTGAGTCAAGTGCCCCACGCCTGATATAAATTGCTATCTCAATGCTCCTAACCTCAACATGGTGTTGTGATGTATAGAAAAGTTTCGAACACTACTCGTTCTCGTGCCAAGACTATGCGCTCTATCCCCCCGGTCGCGCTTCCTTCTACGTTAGTCGGTAAGCTCACGTGATGCGAATCTCCCATCCCGCAAACCATCTCCACGCCCATCCGCTCAGCACGTTCATCATGTCTCCTCGGAGTGGTGTGGGGCGGTGGCAGCTTTCCTCAATTAACGGGGGTTTCCCTATATTTATTGAGTCATATATTCCGTGTACATAGGCGTGGCTGGTACGGCCGGTAGGTTGGACAATCCAGCCGGGTAGGATGCGTGCCCCCCGCCATATACGTAGTATCAATACGAGTACTGATCCAGTAGGAAATAAAAACAAAAACACTTCATTACTGGAGCGTCAAGGGTCTATCTTAGCAACTCCTGATTGTCTCACTAGTGGAGGGATATATTGTAGGACACTGGGTGGCACAACTGAGCCATTGCCCCTTCATGTGTGGGGGACACATATGAGAATCTAGAGCTGTGGCAGAAGCAGTGAAAGTTTAGATGTCGGTGTATTGTTTGCCAATTCTTCATCTTAATTTAACGGAGTCGATCTAGGGGTAGAGAGTACCCTAGCGGTGGGACAATCCTATAAGAAGACCCGGGTATGCACTTCTGAATACAAGTAACGATTTACCGAAAACTAGAAACTCTTTTGGATAAGGTAAATCATTGGTGCTTCTGGTTTCTGAGGGTATTAGACTTATACTACTGTTGCTATAGCGGCATAAACTTATGCTGTCCGATGATATTTACGACTACCTTAAACTAACATGATAACCCATCTAGCTCAAGTAACTAGACTACATGCTAATTAATACCCCTAGAGTTGCTGTAATCTGGATATATTTCAGGTTTGAACTCACACCTATGTGTTAGCTGCACCGGACATTCCGACTAGAGAATACATACACATACATACACATACATACCCACAACAAGATCATACACCAGACCGACTATAGATCGGGAAGCGCTGTTAAAACAGCAGGTTGAATACACTTAGGGTAGTTGTAGAATAATTTACTAGTGGAATAATATTAATTTCTTAAATGCCTTCCGTAGTGGGTTATGTGGCTCCATCTTCCGCGGGATTGCCCTTTCTCTGCTTCGGAATGGTACTGACTGCGGTGCTGTAGGAGTAATTACAACTGCTATTCGTTGGCTAACTGTGTCCATCATTGCCTGAGGTGTAGGTGCTCTCACGGCTGTCATCGGTTTCGGCTAATCATTATATTCGTCAAAATGGGGGCAATAGAAATAGTGTTGACGCTTAGTACTACATAGTGAAAGAAGCTGTATTGTTCATATAGGATAACTGTGACATTGTATATACACTAGCCAAGCTCCCACGTAACAACATACTCCTATCAATTGTTTTTCACATGTAGAGTCAACTGTAATGCATGGGACATAATTCACGTCACAGGCAATATTTTGCATAATGAATTGAATTTCCTTCGATGAAGATCGAGTCCCCAGACTAGAAGGAACATACACAATAAAGTATCTAGTGTGAGGCTCGAGTACCTAACTCTCGGAAAGGATTCTGCATGAATATTAAACTGCAACATGAGAGAATCTGTACATCTGAATGAGCAAAGGGTCATGACAAATATAAACGAAAATGGAGAGAATGAAGAGAACCCGCCACCTCCTCACCCCCTCGTCCGGGCCTCGAGCATCGATAGGAATGTACTATGGCGAGCTGGCCGCTACCTCAGATGCAGCTGGGCTTAGGTGAGCAGCTCGTTCGTTCGGATTTATTCTTCTAAACTTTGAGTCTAACAAGTCCACGACATCCTGATGCCCTTCATGTTCTGCCAAGTCGCGGGGTCGCGCGCCCTCGCTGTTCGTCAAATCAGGATTGGCCCCTAGATCCAAGAGAAGTTTTACGGTTTCCAGTTTGCCCAGGCATGCAGCGGCGCCAAGGGCAGAGCCACAGGCGCCACTGGTGAGATTCAACTCTGCGCCTCGATCCAAGAGAAGCCTGATGATCTCCGGCTTCCCTAGAAATGTAGTAGCACCTAGAGCACTACCAAGCAAACCACCAGTGAGATTAACATGCGCACCTCGATCTAGGAGAAGTGAAGCAGTGTCCAAATTGCCCACAAATGCAGCGGCGCCTAAGGCTGTTCCAAAAGTACCACCAGTGAGATTGACGTCCGCACCTCGATCTAGGAGAACTTTAACGGTCTCTAGGTGGCCTTTGCATGCAGCGGCACCTAAAGCTGTGCCATAATCACCACTTATTAGATTGACATCCGCACCTCGATCTAGGAGAACTTTAACGGTTTCTAGGTGGCCTTCACATGCAGCGGCACCTAAGGCTGTTCCAAAATCACCGCTAATGAGATTGACGTCCGCGCCTCGATCAAGGAGGAATCTGACAGTCTCCAGAGTACCCATGTGCGCAGCAACACCTAGCGCAGTACCATAATTACCACCCGTAAGATTGACATCAGCACCTCGATCCAGGAAGAGTGCGACAAGTTCTAGGCTCCAGCTGCAAACAGCAGCACCTAGGGCAGTACCAAAATGACCACCACTAAGATTGATATCGGCGCCTCGATCCAGGAGAAGTGTGACAACTGTTAGTTCGCCCTGCTCGTCATCCTGGTCGTCATCCTGGTCGTCATCCTCGCAGCCAAAAAGATCACTATAATCACGAGTGAGAGTGACCTCCGCAGCTGGATGCAGGATATCTCGGTCGATCTCCATCGTCCCTAGCAATGCAGCAGCACCTAGGGCGGTACCAAAAACACCACAAGTGAGATCCACATGTGCGCCCCGATCGAGGAGAAGTGTGACTACCTCTAGGTTACGCATGAATGCAGCAGCACCTAAGGCAGTACCATAAAGCCCACCAGTGAGATTGACATTCGCACCTCGATCTAGGAGAAATGTCACAGCCTCCAGATTATTCATGTATGCAGCGACACCTAGTGCAGTACCGTATTCACCACCAATGATATTGACATCCGCGCATCGATCCAGGAGGAGTGTGGCGATGCCCAGGTTGCCTACGAATGTAGCAGCGCCTAGGGCAGTACCATAATCACCGCCGGTAAGATTGACGTCCGCGCCTCGGTCTAGGAGAAGTGTGACATTTTCCAGCTTGCCGCGATATGCCGCAGCGCCTAGGGCAGAACCATAAACACCACCAGGGAGATTGACATCCGCGCCTCGATCTAAGAGAAGCTTGATTATGCTGGATTTGCCGTCCGCAGAGGCGATGTACAAGCCGTTCTGAAGATGGTTTGTTTCAAAGCCCCCTTTTAACATTTCCGCTACAATCCATGGTGTTCCATGGGTGCAAGCAACCTCTAGCAATGAAACACCGTCATCATTCTGGACCTTCATGTCATTCCCTTCCGCGTGCCAAAGCCAGCTCACCAACTCTCCTAGACCGGCGAATGCCGCAGAAAACGCGGGACATAGAGGGGTTGAGGGTACGCAATGTGGATTAAAAAAAAATAACTCTTTGCCTAGCACCCAATCTGCCCACTTGATATAGCTGGCGGATACCTGCTTGAAAGAACCGAAAAAGCTGTCTAGGAGGGGGATCCCCATGTCATCCTTGGTGACCTTAGCATTTACCGTGGATAGCAGAAGATCTTGATATGATCGGCAATGCTTGTACCAGTTATGGGCGGCGTACTCGTAAAGGGGTGACCCCCGAGATGATTGCAGGGCCCACAAACAAGACTCGGACACAAACCACTGCGAGTCGATGACACTGACATCCCATATTTCGTTGCGAGTCTCGAGGTATTCTTGAACCGAGAGGTGTGAAAATCGAACTACATCTAACCTTGTATCCAGTAGCAGTAGGCCTTCACAGGACTGTATCAGCAGCTCCACCACTAATGTCGACTCTAGCGATGTTGCAGAACTGTCCACAGATATAGCTGGGTTGAGCTCTGCCGCCGCTACGAGCTCTCCGGGCTTCAGAGGACGTTCAGAAACCAACACCCACTTTAAGGTCCGTATGGCTAAGTCGAAGTTGCAATCCGGTTGACACTTTATAGATTTAATAATCTCATCGTAGACCCCGGTCAGACCTTTAGGAAGCCTCCCAAGGCGAGCGCGAATATCCGAATCACGCAATAGTTTGCAAAGCTCGCGTAGTTGCCAGTCGACCCATAGAAACCTAAATCGTAGACATAGGTCAGGAACAAATCTTATTTTGCTGGGAGTACATATATGTATATGTATATATAACCTTACATTCCGTTGGCGCCTCCTAAAATAGTTTCCTCCATACACTGTCTGAGCTCTTGAGACACGTTTCCTCGAAGTAGCCTCTTTTCTTGAATTGCTAAATTGAGTTCCTGCCGCGTGTAGTTCTCAATATCCTCGGCGTTGTCTCTGGCTTCGATACAGACATGTGGCAACTCCTGTAAGCGAGTTTCAATATCTAGGTTATGACGACTGGATATGAACACCTTGCAGGGACATTTCGTTTTCTTTATTACAGAAAGTAAACCTCGCAGCAAGTGACTGCGGACTTCCTCTGAACACTCATCCAGAGCATCTAGTACAACTGCCGGATGTTGAAAGCATTCAACCAAGCGAACTAAGAGGGTAATGCTAGAGTCAAAGTTGAGCTGACGGCGAGAACATGGGTCTATCTGTTCCTTATTGTAGGCCTCCAAAGCTGCGGTATTGATGCGACTATGGCTGGCGGTTTTGATTGTATCTACCGGAGGACAAGCCAGTTGTTTAATCAAGGAGAACAGGATCTTATCTCTGTCTCGGCGGTCTGCTTCATCTCGTTTGCAATAAAAGTATGCAACTTTATCAAACTGAATTCTGCTCTTAGAATTGAGATGCTCAATTGTAGCGGAACTAGATGGACAAGTTCGTCATCCCATGAACCAATGTGATATGTGAGATGAACAAGGTATTAGTAGTTACTCACACGAGCTTGGTTTTTCCGGCGCCAGCTGATCAAATTTAAAGATAATTAGCGCTCGCGATCGGGGTTGGCCCAGGCCACTTTAGGCAGGCTGACTTACGAATCCCATGGAGCCATAATATCGCTGGCGATGTGGAATCCTCCCAACTCGTAAACTCCTTTCTCTTGAATAGCCATGTCCCAGTATGTTCAACCCGCCCCTCACATGCAAGGTCATGGTGGCTTTGGTAGGGGATAGTGGAAAACCATTGTAGGATAGTGATCCTCCTATTTTCTAAAAGTAGCCATAATAATCAACGTGTGTGAATTACTAGTTGGGATTTCTCTCGTACTCACCTTCAATATCCTTGTATATCAGGTCCACATTTCTATCGGTCTTTGAGATAACAGGCACAAAATCTGATAGGAGTTCCCGAAGTTTAATATGTGAAATTTAATTCCGTCCCTGGCTAGTATTTTGGGGATAGCTGCTCACGATTTCGGAGTACTAATCTCCAATATCCTTGCATATCTCGTCAACGTTTCGATCGATCTTAGAGATGTTTCTATCCAACCTTGAAATAATAGGAATGAAATCCTTCAGAAGTTCCTGGAGTTTGTAAAACTCGGCTAAATCGGTCACGGTTTAGCATCCAGGCACAAGAAATAAACCGAAAAGTACTACCTCTGTTGTGCTCACGTGTAGCTGAATGATCTGCACTCGGGTGTTACTACACAACTGATGATTGCAGAGAGAATTTGAAAGCTCATACAGCAGTTTTCAATAGCTATAACAGCAGAATCAAGCATGGACTCTGGTTCGTCAATTGCCCTTATCTCCGCCCAAGTATTTCCTACTAGGCACAATTAGCCTTGCTACTACATGAGCGTACTGGCTTAGAGAGGTGAACGGCAGGCGAGTCTACCCTGGAATACCCTGATCAATCGACAGCAATACAGAGGTGTATAGAGTGAGTAACCCCTTG
>Ga0307511_10007852_pt1 | contig 10713 bp, 11 predicted proteins | sample 13_EM_MG_FD_200266 | JGI IMG/M metagenome (GOLD analysis project Ga0307511, IMG submission 200266) | Populus trichocarpa ectomycorrhiza microbial communities from riparian zone in the Pacific Northwest, United States - 13_EM | ecosystem: Host-associated > Plants > Roots > Unclassified | place... | reverse complement strand
TTTTTATCGATTCATGGGGGGGGGGGAGCCGGCGGAAGGGAACGACAGAATATGGTTCAGGGGGGCTTTTGTACTTGACAACCCGCGTTGAACTCTTTTTCTTTCTTAATTTTTTTGTTGAGGTTTATACCCTCATCCCAAGGCTAAGAGGTGACCATATTGTACTCTACTATAACTGGAATCAAAGTGCCAGACAAGTGTCTTTGGTAATTAGTTCAGGACATAGTAATCCCAAGAGTGGATTGAGGGGGCCCCCGGAAGGCACTCGGGAGGCATTCCGCACGGGTAATAGGATTCTTCGTAGTCGATACCGTCTTGATGTGTGAACCCCCTACCGACCATTCCTGTCTGGTATTCTCTCATGGCGCCATCCACTTTCTTTTTGAATACTTAGACCCATTTGGTATCCTCCAGGCTGGTTTCTTACTTATAATAGGGGCGGTCCGGCTCGTTTTTTCAAGTGTGCGTAGTCGGTGATATTGCATGAGGGGTCATAGACGCCTTGCTCATTAAGGGTTAGATTATTCAACCGTTGTGTCTCACTACATTGCCCCACATACTGAAACTGATCCATTGTGCGCTTTGGCTTCACTCCTGGGGTCATTCTGAACGTCTTCCAGTCTGCTGGTGGTATGGTGGGTGGTTGCAGTGCCGCACTTGTACCGTCCGTCGCTCTGGGAGGATTTTCCGATTTTATTGCCTTGATTGTGACTTCCTCACTGTCGGAATCGTCGTCGGATTCTACCTTGGTATTGTTGACCTTTTCTTTCAGCCGCTCATACACATCTTCTGTAGTTCAGCCCCCCAGCCCATGCTCACGATATAATCACACCTTTTCCCATTGCCCTTATTTTCAACCATCATTTTTAGCCCAACTGGGTTCTCTTGAGTCGCTTCTTCTTCTTCCCTACGACGTCCTTTTTGTCGCCGTACAGGAATGCGGAGATAGGGTTGGCTAACGATATCTTTCCACGCGTATGAACTGTTCGTTCGCAGATTCCAGGCTAGCGTATTGTGGGCCTGCGTAAGGGTCATGAGGAGGAATTAGCATTTTGCATCATCATGCTGAGATATATCCTTGGGAGCCGTTTTCGAAAGCCTTTTTGGTGAATTCTCCAGTGGGTAGCATCGCTTTCATGAACCCCCCTCCGTCGCAAATTCGTCGATATGTTCTTCCATGCTCTGAACTCGGGTATTGAGTGCTTGAGGCTGGAGCCTTCAGCTATCGTAATGCTAGTGCATCCTCCGGTTGCCATGTCCCATACCGTGCGGTCGTCCATGACATAGTACATGGTCATAGCCATTTCCACCGAGAATATCAATTCCTTGTAGATATATTGCCCGGTAAGCTGCGTTTCAATCTTAGGAATGGATCCAGCGGAATACGTAGATATTTTTGCTGGATGTGGAGGGCCCGTTGGGTTTCTTGGAGGCATTGGTACTCTGGATGACGGAGGTCGTGAGCCTTGTTCTGCGTCTAACTCTCAGACTTGGGTTTCTTGTCCCCTGCCTAGCAGCCTGTCGTCAGGTTGGTCACACCAGTGCTGTAGACAGTACACCTAGGCTGTATGCCTCGCCAAACTTCAGTAACCGTGCCTATGCGCAACGTGCTCCCCGAATGACTTCCTTGCTCATCCCGCCCACCATTTACCCGCCTATGCATCGAATCCGGGTGTGATACTCTCTGCAGTACGCTTAAAACGGCGGTTTCGTTAAGGTATCGGGGTGATTGTGGTCATGGTTCCCTCGGAGCGACGCCGTGGCCTGACCGTGCATCATTTTGTTCCTCGTCGCGTGCTTCTTCCTACCTGCGACCCGGATTCAGGTTCTGGCATTGTTGGTGTGAGTATGGCGCTCGGCGTCTGTGCGGTACTGGTCCTCCCTGAGGGTACGTAGGGATCAATCCGTTTATGTCAGCCTCCGTGTCATCATCTCGTGTGTGGCCAGTCCGTGCCACCAGGTACATTCCTTGGTCGGTCGAGTAGCGGAGGGAATTGTCTGAGGTGAAAGATGGGGGATTAGAGAATGGGAATTGACCGCCGCCAATCAAGAACTCTTGGCATTCATCGGCTTAACAGTAAAAGGTGCCAACCAGAATGCAAGTAGCAGTGTGAGTTTGTCTTAGAAAGTTCAATACTTATTCCAGCGTATATTTACGCACCTTCACTGTTACACGCTTACTCTGACTCTAGCCTCCCCAGTTACCTTGTCCTCGTGACCCGCTTTGAGCCGTGACTGCCTAATTGGGACCCTTGCTCTGTCCCAGTACCGTAACCAGACTATCAGTAACGAAGCGAACAGGGGGTCTCAATCCAACCGATAGCATCGTACTCCAAACTTCCAGATTAGTTAGAATTCAAATGCGGAATTTGTAGCGAGACTTGTGGCAACCAGACTGCGAAATTTAGGGCAGCAGTGCGTAAGTATAATATGTACTAGTAATCGGCAATAACTACGTAATGGCCTTTAGTTACCGACAGTTAAAAGACTAAATATAACCACCGGATAGATATGGTGGGGACATTTGAAAATGGCCTAGTCCCGTCCTAGAATAGAAACGTTTTCTCTTAGGGATGGCTACAAGGATAGATAAACACCTGAGAGTCTAGCCGGTAGCTGTTCAACAATTAAAAGTTCCAGAAACGATGTTTGAGGAACGCCCACTAAGAAGCCCGTGAACATTGCCGCCTAACTCAACATCTCTGACCCCCGTCCCCTACAAGCATGGATATTCAGGTCACAGAACATTTACTCTTCATCGTTGTATGAGCAGTTAGTGTGGTTTCAGATAACACTACGTGACCTGAATCTAATTAAACGGTAGGGATCAACAACAAACTGGGTGAGCATGAGTCAACATGAGCTCACACAGTGATGGCCTGACTAACGTTACTAGTACCAGAGCAGCCTATACCTCACATCGCCGGGGTCAGCCCATCCACTATATCACGAGACCCAGAGCGGCAATCTTCCACGAAACTGATGGCATCGCGATCTTTGTATATATGGCGACACGAGGCGGTCATTGACGCACAAGCTATGGGCACCCGGTTGGTACGAACATGGAGAGTGGCGGCTTTGCGACGAAGGCAGAGACGCTGAGCCAAACGTCAACCAGTCCATTCTGCACCTCAACAAACCCCGCACCCACTATGGGTTGGTAGTGGCTGTATCAGATCGACATAGCCCTCGACCGCTTCCATGGCTACGGAGGGATACAGCACGCAGCCCACCTCAGGGCTGCATGAGAATTAGCGGACGGCTAGGGGAAATCTCAGGAAGAGGTATGGAGGGACTGGGAATGGTGAGCGCAAGTGGCGGGAATAACCCCCCCCCCCCCCTCTCCTTGGTTCTCCAGATATATATACATAACAGATCAGGGCTAGTACGGCCCAGTGGATGGGTGATCTGACCGGGTTTCCACTCGATGGTGTGTACCCCCACCATATGCTTAGTGTCAATATGGGTACTTACCAACCAAAAACAAAAAGAGGCATTCCACAAACAAGACCATAGGTTACCTATGTCTATTATACAGTTCGTATACTGATGCTCTCGAAAACTGAAGAAATTGAATGGCGTCAAGGCCGGTTGATGGAGTTATTTGTACTGGGTGTCAATAATATTGACGGAGACTTAGATACTCCTTACCCTGGCAAACATGATGGTACTGATGCAGGGGTTCTGGTAAACGAACGTGTTCCCGTCAATGATATCCATTTCAATTGCAATTTGAGTTTGTTGTCAGGCTAGGAGACAAACAGGTGTTCTTTGTGGAAGCTAAAAAGCGAAACATACGACAGGATAAAATGTGTCCGTACATCAAACTCAAGCGATTTCGAATCCTTCGGACACGTTAAACGACGCACGGCTTAAAATCACCTTGGATTCAAAGCTGTGGCAGACAAGGAGTCGATGAGTTGTGTATATGGAATTGTTACGGACCACAATTGGTGGGTCTTTTTGCGGGCTGTTGATAAAGAGAATAGCTAGGGGGCATTGGGTACTTAAGAAGGGCTTGGGGCGTATTGCTAGGAAATATATACGCCATGTGTTCCGTTTAAGAAGGCTTTCTGTGTTTTATGATTTGGGAAAGTGTGGGAACACCGAATTGTGAATGCAACACGTGCACACGAACCTGGGATCGTATTGATCCAGGCGGGCCGAATGGGTATCTCGAACAGTTATTATAGGTTCTGATTTGAAGTAATACCGTCTTTCGTTCTATGGCTGTGTCATGACAGATATCACCTGTTGAACTCGATTTATCATAGTATTGTGTGTTCGGTTGTTATCCATATTTCTTCGTATATATACGACTCACTTTCCGCCCTTTGTAATAAAAGCATGATCTCCCTCTGGATCACGCTAGAGTATGAGAGAAGTTTTAAAAACTAATACCCTATATTGTGATGTAAGCGTGGTTTCACAAGCCCACCGCAAGTTACATGTGCATCCATCGCAGCCTAGCGCACCATCAGGGGTGCAAGATGAACGGAAGCATCTCAAGGAAATAAATATCCATCCTGAAGATGTAGAGATTCGTTGACATGAATGAATCGAGGGATTGCAAAATGTAATGACCGATATTTACCGACAGTCTCCGGACTCAGGGTGGCAAAACAGAGTGCCGGACAAGGCAGAGTGACGGACTTCTGTGCCTTAACGTTACCGGGCGCTGTCACACGCACAAGGTGGAAGTATAGGTAATCTTTGGGACGACAAGTACGCGGGTACAAGAGGGACCACAACGCGCGTGTCATGAGATTTGACAGCCTGAAACAGTGTGTATGTGTGTATGCGTCACTGCCACTACACGCGGTTGCCAATCGGGCCGCCTATGAGTCATGGACTGTATACTGTGGATCACGGGCTTACGTAGTCTGGTTGGGCTTATTCACTGCACAGGATCGAAGGGTCAGGTTTATCCGGTTATCGAGCTCATTAGGGAACAGGACCCACCATCTACTTCTCTCTTCTACCTTCCCCACGCAACGTCTTGTATCTTACTCGTTACTCTTGTGATAGTCCTATACTATCAGAGTTAAGCTTCGGGCAGAAGATTCCCCTCGTGTTCATAGCGGGTCAGTAACCTCATGTGAGGAAGGATGCATCCACCCGAGAGTCTAATGAGTTATTCATTCAACAAATCAGTACCGGCACATGAACACAATCTTCACAAACTAAAATTTCCGTCTCAGCAATCAACATAAATACCCCTTCTGCACCCACTCCCCAAGCCAGACAGCTACCATTCGTTTCCAATCCCCATGCTTGTGCGGCAGTCTCGAGGTAAGTAAATTACTATCCTGCATTTGCACATTTGAGACTAATGTGAATACTATAGGCAGGACATATCGAATCCATGGCCGAAGACAATCCTTAATTTAAAACCGGTTAAAATCGTTTAAAAGTCTAAAAAATTAAAAAGATTTACTCCCAACTTGCTGCACCTCCTGCTCAGCACCACCGTTGCAATCGACTTTGCACGGGACAGGGCATCCCTCGCCCAGTCCTCGCCTGGGCACGAGCCCTAAAATATACGGTACAAGCTCGACCCCAGGCCTGTCCTGGTGTTACCAATGTTGATTCACTCGTGTGAACGGGAATCAAGCAATGGAAACATCACCTGACGGAGCCGCTGTTACCCCCCCTGAATATGGACCCTCACTGGCAGTCTTTGAAGTTTTGTCAGTGGTCTTGGCCTATGATAAAACCGCAAGCGCACAACTTCTAGGCGGGTACGGTGAAGTCGTCTGCTGGTAGTGCGAAAGGCCTTAAACTGCTGTGCCGGATACTGTCAGAGCTTGAGGCTATGGCAGGTCAAACCTTCGGGGTTTGATGGACTGGCAAGCGCAAAACTTGAATGCTTCAGCAATCCCACAGAACAAACCCCAACGCTTATGCGAGATTCCGAAGAAAAACAGACTTCACCAAAACCCGAAGGTCCATCTCCTCCACTCGCCACCTCCTGAGTTATCCCTCCCTCAAATCGCCATCAACCAATTCGGATCCCAGCTTTGGGTCCTGGCTAAGTAAGCTTGATGGAGCTGGGACAATACATTATCCTGGTTTTGGGGGCAGAGACCATGGATGTACGCTGCTCGTTGCCTCTCCCGCACCAGCTCTGCCTCACCTACCACAACCGTCTGGGACTCAATGACCTCCTTATTCCCTGGCTTAAAGGAAAACAAAACACCCCTGCAAGCATCCCCGCATCCTGATCCACTCTTTCAGACTGCGGGACTCCGACAGAAATTTCAGATCCAATTTTACCACATGTAGCACAACCGGCCCCGCCCCACCAGATTCACGGCAATTTATCCGCACCGGTTCAATGATCTCTTCATTGGCCCGCTAGGATTAAAGGAAAACAACACACCAGATGCCGGACATATGTGGAATCGAGGAAATCATCCCAGTTGCAACCAAATTGCGCTCTGGTTGGTATTGCATTCTTCTACCGCGTGGCTATATACTTCCGTAGGTATATTATGTAGAGTGGAATGAAAATGTGGATAGGGCGGGGGAGACGCAATAGTTTGTTGTTATGGTTAAAGGGGGGGGTTGTAGAAGTGAGAGAATAGTGCGGACTTTACTAGTGGGGAGGGCAGGATGTTGTATGTACTGCTCGGTGTGGGGGGGAATTGCAATACATTTCTGTGCGCAACAAGGAGTGGCCTAGCTTGACAACCTCTTTACAACTTCCATAGAATATGTACATGTATTGATTGATGCTTTCATATGCTATGAAGTTTTCATATAAATGCAACAATGGCAGGGTTCCTTTGGCTGAGGTTTTATTTTGAAATAATGAACAACTGTATGCTAGCATTGGGCGAGTGATTGTACGCCCACAACTCTTGGTTACTTAGTACCTGATTCACTCGCAGATTGGCCAATCCTATTGGAAACAAAGTGAGCTTTCCAGAATGGTCACCAAACAAGTGCATTACTATTCTATTGGGTATTCACTTCACGGCTATGATTATCAATTGAAGACCCAAGTCCCAATCCCAGGTTCGCAAGAAAGTTAACCTTACAGACTAGTCAACCACAAAAGCCATTAGTTTTGAGTTTGGTATTAGGTAGATTTAATACGAGGCTAGGATTAGATTATAATTTACGGATTTTACGCCGGATCGGATTAAACTTCGGGGTGTCCATCAAACTACAGGGCATGAAATCACCTACAACCACAGTGGGCAGTTGGTGCATCCGGTGGGTACATCCGGTATACCATCTGGCCTCATATGGTATGCGAAGGAGAGTATCTAGGTCATTGTGATAACGTCTTGTCTACATACAGAGCTAAGTGAAGAGTCTTCAAAAATGGCTTACCCGAGCTTCAAATGTTCCTTGCTCCTAGCGAGAAATAGCGTTAACAGAAGCATAACTTTCAGTTGCCCTATGTCAGAGACTTGAGGTATGGGTAGAAGGATAGATTGTATTATTCTCATCATCTACATCGGCGGCATATGGCCTCCTATATATACATAGATGGACTCTTTGGTTACATGAATATATGTTCATCCTGTAAGTCATGCCCAACATGGCTATTATGCCTATGCTCGCCCCACATAGATGTAGTATCGCCCCACATGCTTCTTCTCATAGATGTCATGTATATGTAGTTGAGAGAGTATTTCTTTTACAACCTAGACATACAAGCCTATCCTCCTCTTCACTTGAATATCCACGTTTTAGGCTCTTCATCCTCGTGCCTTGAACGGTGTCTTTTCTATACGGAGAATGTGTGGGCATCTGTGATAAAGTCGGGGTAGACAAGTTCCACATGTATTGCAAATTAGAGAATATTCCAATAGCCTTTTCTCATGGTTTCTAATAGTCTTTGCCTATCTCGGGAAATACGGTCAGCGGAAGCATATTTTCCAGGTAAATAGCACATACAATCCAACAAAGAAGCCGATCGGCTCCACCTGAACATCCAACTTTCAGCCCCTTCTCTCTCGTGCCTTGGACTGTGTCTTTGGGGTAACTAACACCATATTGTCTAGGTAACCAGAACATACAAGCCAACCTATATGTTGATTGGCTTCAATTGATTATCCTCGTCTCAGTTCCTCCCGATCTTTAACATCAAATCCAGGGGTGCTTCGGGTGTACCGTCTGGCTCCACACGACATGCGGTATGCGAAGCAGAATGTGTGGTTTCAGTGATAACCTCGGGTTGATCAGGGTCTACATATATAGCCAACTGAAGAGCCTTCAGATAGACTGTCCTCCGAGCTTTAAATATTCCTTCCTCCTAAGGAGAAATGGCGTTAGCAGAAGCCTATTCCTCTTGTCAATAGCACATACAGGCCAACTCAAAACCCGATCGGCTTCACCGGAAAATCTACGTTTCAGCTTCGTTATCCTCATGTTTTGGACCGTGTCTGTTCGGTAACGAGAATTAGGGTTAGCAGCACCATATCTTCAAAGTAAACAGCACATACAAGCAATTCAGATGTTGATCTGCTTCACTGGAATATCGGCGTTTAAGTCTCTTCATATCTTCCATTAAATCTAGTGGGTGCATCCGGTGTACCATCTGGCACCACAGGGTATGCGAAGCAGAAGCAGGATGCGTGGTATCTGTGATAACGTCGGGTTCAACTGAGTCTGCATATATGGCGAACTGAGGAGCCTCCAGATAGACTATTCTCCGAGCTTCAAATATTCCGTGCTCCTAAGGAGCAATTGCGTTAGCAGAAGCACATCCTCCCGGCAACTAGTCCATACAAGCCAATTCCGAAGTTGATCGGCTTCAAGTGAATATTCTCGTTTCATTTCTTTCATTCTGTTCATTCTCTTGCCCTAGGCTATATCTTTTCGATAGCGATAAATAGCGTTGGGAGAAGCATAAGGGGAGACAGCGAATTAGTCGCTCTTTGCACGGTGTGATCTCAATGTGTTGGCTATATTTTACATTAAATTCCGTAGGTGCATGCGGTGTACCATCTGGCGTCATACGGTATGGGAAAGGAAATGTGTAGGCCGAGGTGATGCCATCGGATTGATCTAGGTCTGCATATATAGTTAACTGAAAAGCTCTCAGATAGCCTTTTCTGACAGGCTCAGATATTCCTGGCTCCTAAGGGTGCTACAAGAAGCATATATTCAGGGTAGATAGCACATACAAGCCAATTCAGCAGCCGTTTGGCAGGAAATGCGTTTTAGCTTATTGGTCTCTTTGAACAATAGAGTTGGGAGGGATATGCTAGAACCGAGTATAAAAGAAATACGAACCTGGCTTGTCGGTGCAAGGTTAGATTGTTCGTAGTAGACGCGAGAGCTTCGGAGGTTGTTGGGAACACCCGTTGAGCTCTGGGAGAGGTTAGCGGGCGGAGCTTTTTCATATGGCTTGGCGTTGGAAGTACCCTGACAATCTACACTTCCATGTTGGGCTATAGTATTCCTATTTTACCTCTAGTCTGGTTGGCACAAGCTTCGGTGGAAGTGGGCGGAAGTGGGCTTAAAAGCTGTGTACGAGTTTGAGGAAAAATTTATGAACTGCATAAGAGCCCTGGGTCATGCAGTCAAGGGGATATCCTGATATATGGCTAATACATGAATGGGCCAGGTATTGAATTAGAATCATGTGATTTCCTGGAGCCTGGGTACATTTCCTGCCCCTCCAACTCCATGAAAAAACTAGTCTGGTTTGCTGCAACAATGAAGTCCACCAACACCTCACGGGGTGATGGGTGGGTGATAATTGAGGACATACCCAAAGTAAGGGTCCAGGGTGGGATTGCAACATCGCGAGTGAAGGTTCAAACTTGAGCAATTTTCACCTGATTACAATGGGAGGGGCTCAGAACGGACGTTCAAGTCCATACAATCATGCATCAGCTGCGAGCGAGGTGCTGCGTACATAGCTAATAGGGTTATCCTGGTAAACCTGCTCCTAAGACTTCCTCCATGCCCCATCCCCACCCATTTTGGGTATGTACTCATGTATTATTAATCACCCCGTGAGGGTTACCTAGACTGGAATTTATGGTACCCTCACTGTGTCAGGGGCAGGAAATGTACTCAGGCACTGCCCAATGACAGCATTCCGATTGAATACCTGGTCATGTGTCCACTTCATGTATAGGAGACGAGATGTCTCGAGACTTTGCGATATCAGTTCTTGGCACATAATATCCTTGTTATAGTGGCTTACGTTATCCGAGAAGAGTAAAAGCCTCGAGACGTCTCGTGCCTAGGCCTATGAATTATGTATTACCAATATCTAAAGTTGCCCCCGTGACCCCATCAACCAGGGCCCTTATGCCTTTCATAAATTATGCCCCGAACTCGTACCCCCACCTAAACTTCCATAGTGGCGGCGTGTTGCACCACACCGCCGTATATAGTATGATCCAGCTACAACCTCGGTCTGCTTTTCGGCCTCACGCCTTAGGCGCACGGTGAATCTTGAATCTTCCGCTACAACAATTTAGGAAATTCAAGCCCAAAGCGGTAGCGCTCACTCCTGTCCGCCCTCCCTCCCTCCGTCGCTCCGGCCCCCTGCCCCTCCTCCCTCTGTCCCTCCTCCCTGTGTCCCTCTGCCCCCCCCTCCCTCCTGGTCTAGAAATGTTCCGAGCGAGCGGCCGCGAGAAGAGCGAGCGCATGGAAGGGCAGGCAGCCTTGGGAAGGGCAGGCAGCCTTGGGAAGGGCAGGCAGCCTTGGGAAGGGCAGGCAGCCTTGGGAAGGGCAGGC
>Ga0307511_10007849_pt1 | contig 10714 bp, 10 predicted proteins | sample 13_EM_MG_FD_200266 | JGI IMG/M metagenome (GOLD analysis project Ga0307511, IMG submission 200266) | Populus trichocarpa ectomycorrhiza microbial communities from riparian zone in the Pacific Northwest, United States - 13_EM | ecosystem: Host-associated > Plants > Roots > Unclassified | place... | reverse complement strand
TGTTCGTTAGCGAATTCAGCTACAGAGGAGGACTTGGCAGCAATGTCGAAGTCTATGTCCCATGTGGAGTCACCATTTCCGTTTAGTCACACGCGCTGCAAAAGTCACGTAGGTTCTTCTGGGAAACAGCCCAATCGCAACTTGGACTGGATGGATTTCGATGAAAACGAACAGCGAAAACGAACAGTGGTAGTCGAGGTCGGTCCTGGTTTGTGATCCCAGGTATCAAATTGTTGATTTTAATTTTGCAGCGGCTAGAATTTGTGGAAGCAAAGCCATTCCTAAATTGCTGGTAGCCCGGATAGAGCTTAGACAAGTCAGGCATTACAGCTGTACAGCTGGCTCCTGTCTTGTTGATGCTTTGCATTGTTCTTTGAAAGTGCTGCCACGTGGGACGTCATCACTACTACACACTGCTACATACATACATACATACATACCTAGGCCTACTACTGTAGCAGCTGTGGAAATCTCATTCATCTCGCATCGCTCGATGTCTGTCCCACCACCCACAGTGAACGTACACACACCCAGGACGTCATTCGTCATCATCCACTCATGTAAGTGCCAGTGACATATATCATCCCATCCCATCAATCTCATCGTAGTCAGCGACGAGGCTTTGCAGCAACTCTGTGATAAGCTCACTCGAAAAACTCGCACCGAATTTCGCAACAAGCGCGTAGGCCCCGGGTGGATTAAATATTTCTGGAACGACACAATATGGAATCTGGATGATGGTACTGCTTCGAGTTTTACGGTCAGACTCTTGATATTCAGTGGTTCACAGACAATGATTACACGATTCTCGGCTGGCGACAAAAATCTGCATTGAATAACATTTCAAGCGGCAGTGTAACCGAGCAAGCTACTTTGCACATTCACGATCCGTCCGGGCAGATGCCAGAGTCCTCGGAATATCGAAATCCATCGTTCTACCTCTTTCAGCCGTCTAAGGTCCCCTCGCCTTCCGTACACGTAGACAATGACAATAGTGGCAAACCTCGAAAGACGAAAGGTAGTAATCCCGGCGCTGAAGGTACTGGCGTTGCTAAGCATCGAAGGGACTTTGAGAAGTTTCATGATGAAAATGGTGTGCGGACCGTCATGGGAAGCATTGGTCCAGTTAATGACGGTGTGTGCACATACATCACGGGAAGTGCCCCACTCATGACCTGTACAGTGCGAATGTTGCTAAGGAAAGGATATCGACACGTGTATATGTCACGGAAGTTCGCCCTGAAACATGGATTTATACCTGCAGACGCAGCTCCAGGACATTACGGGTACGGCGGCCTTGTCAATCTGGGGAAGTGGCCCATCACTCTTCAAGTTTCTGAGCCTTTCCCATCACCTGGTGAGGTTTTTCCGTCGGATCTGTCCGGTGCACTGAGGTCGACCACTGAAGATGTGTCACGGTCGCACAAATCTAAGGCTGTTTCCATTCCAGTATACCTCTCTGAGGAGCCCCATTTTGACGTTGTACTTGGACGGTCGTTTTTCGACTGTAGACAGATAAAAACGTCTCCTGTTGACCCGACTGAGGTTATTTGTTTGGACACGGGGGAGAAGATTGAGTGTGAGTTAGTCGTGTTGAAGGATGGCAGGGGCGAGATTGTCTTGGTGACTTGAGGTGCCAACTCATGTTTGTGTGTAGTAGCATGTCATTACCCTGTACTATTTAGGTTTGGTCGCAATAAACTGGTACTAGTGCACCGCTGTGCTCCTGAAGTACTATACTTCCTAGCAGGTGAGTCATGTTCCATCGTTCAATTATTAGTCACCTCCCATAAATTCTGGCATTCAGCAGGTCCAGTGTCCAGCCTTGCTCAGATGCCAGTGACTCGATCAGCTACACGCGCAACTCCTGCGATAATTGGAGCTCTAACATCCGCCTCTGCTAAACGAAAAGCAATCGCTTCTTCGCCTTCTTCGACTTCCAAGGCAAAGAAGCCAAAACATTCCATTCCGGAGCAACCTGTTGTTGAGGGCGCGCTTGATTCAGTTCTACCCAAAGCTCCCTTATCGGATAGGGACAATGACCAGCCAATGGTTGACCTGGTGCTTGACTTTTCGTTCGAAGATGCCAAAGCACACCTCATCAATGTTGACCCACGGTTTGCGGAATTGTTCAAGCGGCTGAAGTGTAAGCCATTCCAACACCTCGAACAGGTTCACCCATTCCGGTGCGTATTCGGTCGTAGACAGTCGTAGGTCGACTCAGTTGTTGAATTTAAAGTTCTCTTGTGCAATCGATCCTGTGAGCTTCATCCTGATAAAAATACGTACACCATTTGAAGATTTTTTCTTTGCCAGCGGGCAACAGATTTCCTGGCTCGCCGCCAGGTCAATCAATCACAGATTTCTGCGCCTTTATGATCCCACCTTACCGGAGAAGCCAGGGGATTACTCGTGCGCACTGTTACTGACTCTTCTCGGCCGCCACTATCCTCATCTCTCTCTTTTGTATCTATCATGGATAGCCGCGTTAAGTCACCTGCATCGTTCTTCCCCAGTCCTCACCAGGTAGCACAAACTGATATCGCGATGCTCAAGTCAGCGGGGTTGAGCACACGCAAAGCTGAGTATGGTATGAAGTCCTAGTTTCTCATTCATATTTTGTGTAGACCGTTTTTGACGTCATTCGCAACTTTGCGGCCGTTATTCCGCTTTGTAGTTAAAGACCTAGCTACTAGGTTTGCTGATGGGCGGCTTTCTTCGGCTAAGCTCCTCGATGCGAACGACGAAGAACTACTTCAGATGTTGACCGAAGTTAGGGGCATAGGAAAGGTGAGCCAGATGTATTCCCGTTCTTCCCCATCCTTTGCTAGGCCGCGCTTCCTCTCATGCCCATTCCTCATGAATTCGCTCTGTTACCGTTTGGACACAGTGGACGGTCGATATGTTTGCCATCTTCACCCTCCGTCGACAAAATATATTACCTGTGGGTGATCTTGGTGTCCAGAGAGGTATGGTACGGTGGTTTGGAGGTGCTGGGTTCAAAATCAAGTCGGATAAAGCGGAGGGAGATGGTGGTTCACAAGAAGGCTTCAAGTCGGCTGATAATCCAGGGCCTGCCGATCACGGCGATTCAAAGACGAATTATTCCGGCGTAGGGACGGTGAATACCACTCTGAGGAGCGATGAAGCTTCTGGAGATCCCTCGCCGCAAGGTCTTTTCATGTCGATGGCCTCATTGCGTAATAACGAGGAAGCTGATACCCTTCCTACTTTCACCAATCGTGCTGAGGTATCCCCTCTCTTCTCCTCTTCTCCGTTCTGGCATAACCGGTTGCAGACTACTTCCAACACCCCATCGGGCCACGCTTCTCGCTTTCCGATATCCCCCCTTCCACAGCCTTTCACACCGTCGATAAATAAGATATTAGAAGGTGGTTTTTCCGAAGGGGACTCGAAGCGTTCGAGTACCAAGCCTTGGGAGAAACAGCTCCCCAATGGTCTTACAACTACCATGTTGAAGAATAGACTGACCAGCAAGAAAGTCAAGTATGTAACTCGTTCTGGCTAGTTGCATCGCAATGATAATTATGTGATGACTGAACTCGATCACTCCACAGAGGCGCCCTCCTGACACCACAAGAGATGGAGGCTCTTGCTGCAGCATGGGTGCCTTACCGAAGTTTGGGTGCGTTCGAGTTCTAATCGTGGTTGACCGCAAGTTGATTTGTGCATTTCAAAAGCGGTCTATTATATGTGGGCACTTGTTGATAAGGATTGAGATCTAGTTAGTCAGATAATGGACATCATCAATTACCTTTCTTGTCTAGTTCTCATACCATGTTGCATGTGCTCCCTAAAATTTTTCATTATACGTCAGGGTATGGTAGGTTCTCACAAGTGACTCCAGAAACCTCATACGTATGTAGACACATTGTGGTCACTGTAACGAAGTGTAAATTAAATTGGAAGCTCTTAGAGCAGTTCATCTTTCGTCTTGAGAAAAAGAATCTGTAATGAGAAGGTCCTAGATCGTGAAGCAGTATGTCAATAATATATACAAAGGAGTATACATTACCACCGGAAAGTAAGTGGAATGAGTCCACAAAGTGGGAAATAGAGGCACAAGGGACTCACCTCGGGTGCAAAAGGCCATGCATCGAAGGCGCGCACGACAGCTGCCCAGTCTTTGACCTCCATCTTGCGCACCAACTTCTGAACATCAGCATGGGTAGGATGGTCCACTGGTAGAGAAGGATCTGTGAGGCGGGAAAGAAGGACAGAGGAACCAGGTGCTAAGTGGCTAAGTGGTGCAAGCACGGACGTAAATAGGTGAAAGGCATACAAACAGAGCAACAAACCCAATAGCACGTTTCAAATTAGTGGACTTTAGGACAAATAGTTTGCGCAAACAGTAGTCCCACTTGTCAAGCATTCCTTTCTCAATAATCTATTCCCGACTTCCATGAAACTCTCGATCAGCGCACAGAAATGAAACCATACCTGTTCCGCCAACGGACTCATAGTCACAGCAGTCATGGGGGGAACCTTCAATGATCTGTCATTGGGAGTGCTCGAGGGCCAGAAATGTTTGTCGCATGGGAGTAATGTATCCGGTGAGAGAGGTTCAGCAAAAGATGCTACAGCTTGAGCAATGACAGAAAGTTTGCAACGATTAAATGATTCTGTTGAGGCTGACACACGCTGGGAAGGATATGAAAACCGCAAAAGTAATGACGCTCGAAATTTTACCTCCCATAGCCAGTCATGCATCACGTAACTCATTGGAACGCGCCCATACTGAAACAACCAGCTACCATCTGGAATAAGTCGCAGGAGCTGCGCAAGGAGCTGCTCTCCGTATACAGAAGTTGGCAGATGCGCGATAAAGTGCAGATGTGGATGGACTAACAACAGACATCAGAAGATCTGCAATGCATCATCATAAAGGAACACGCCATACGCTTATCCCATGGAACAATGTCAATGCCATTCAGGGAGCCGCGGCATTCCAGGTCTTGATAACTATCCCAGGAGAAACCGTCTAGTGGGAGAACTTCTACTCGGGGATCTGCTTCTTGTAGTGGCTAAAATACTCATGTAAATTTTTAAAAGACAGGAATGCGATATCACGTACTCGGAGAAATTCGAGGTATGGTTCCAGATGTTCCAGAACAATTATTTTGCGGACGCGTTCCTTGGGCAAATTCATCAACGCACGCGTTAGTACACCGGGGCCTGACAGGTGAAAATAAATTACACTAGAATATCGATGTAAAGAAGTGTCATACCTGCAAATGCCTCCACAATCACTTTATCCTTGCATCCCGCCGGAATGAAGGCCTCGGCAACACGCGCAGCTGATTCATGGTTGCGCAACAACACTCGGTGCTTGAAAGCTGCCCCGGTTGTTGGGAAAGCAACCCTCCACTCATGTTCCGCTGGAAGATGGAACTTGTCTTCAGAAGCGTAAGTCGGCTTGCAGTGTCTTCGATGCGTTCTCGATGGGATTATTATAGAACTACACTCGACGTTGTTGCTGGACGATGTTGAGGGCGTTGAATGGCCAACCGCAAATTTCTGAGGAGCTTGCCTAGATGTACTCTTCATCTTGCTACAGAATTTTGCTGTTGACGAAAATCGACGGCAGACAGACATACTAAGTTGGGAGTAACCAAGAAAACCACATTTATTACTATTACATAAGTACCATAATTGTTCCAAGTGGCTGTGCACAATAATCATCGGATCGAAGTTGATCAAAAGGGGTCTACATACATAAAACAAAACCTCGCAATGCGCATCGTTCCAGGTTCAATGCGTCCCACCAGCAGACAGGGCGGGTTGTTTTGTTTCATAATATTGTGGTTCGCAATCCTAATTATTGCAGATATGCCTTGCCCAGATACAATCATCAAACAATTTGAGCTTGTCGATCGCTTCACAAAGGACGAGTGGGAATACTGGCCCATACGCCTCGCTGATCCATCTCTTCCCCCATGAGGAATACTTCCAAGTTGCTGCTCATTTTAAGGACCCTGAATCCATCGACATCGTATACATTATATCCAAAGTTGTTCGAAAGCCGATTCCGAGATGCGCGAAAAATTCTTTTCCCTCGCTGACAGAAGCCTTAGCGGGCCATTATTGCATACTCTTTGCTACCGTGGAAGATCTGCCAATGCCACCCAGCCATTTTGTGAATTAAACACCCAAATGGAACCCGCGAAAGATATGCATTCCAGTGTCGGACAAGATGCGTGCAATGCTCCAACCAGACTAGTAAGCACGGTTTGATCCGAAAATGCTCCCTCGGGCGTGCGAGACATGAGCGTGATAGAACGCAAGTACTCAAATCCGGACACAAAAGCAGTCAAATTTCGAAGGAAGTCCTGAAATATGAGTAAGTTTCTTAGTGGATCACCAATGGGAAATGGCCTACAAGAGTGAATGAACCTTGTCCGCCGTAAAGCACGAACGAATCCAACCTGGATATATTTTGGGGAATAGTAATGAGTGCACTCAGCAACTTGATCGGATTCGAAACATCGACGATCATTTGCACTGAAGACACTGGTCCAGTCGAAAAGGATAATATCCGGAATATAGTCCACACAACGTCGTCATCCATGATTTCTGGTTGCAAGAGGGGAATTTCTACTCCTTGAACAGCACGAAGCGGAACCACCGCAGCCAATATAAGCGATGTCGCGGATATTTGGGAAATTTTACAAAGTGCGCTAGGAGGAAGGACAGTACCCTTGACGAAGGGACCTCCAAACATAGCGTTTCGAAGTTCGCTTTGTTCCTCCATCCACTTGACGAGGTCTGCGTCCCAGTGAAGCGTCGTATTAAGGGAACGCAGTCTGAACGGGCATCCATGAAAATATTTCGCATAGGGACCATCGAGTAGTAGAGTCAAGTCTTTCAGTGCTAGCATACTGTGGAGCGCGCGACTTAAGACGGAAAGATAATTGCTGCACATGTCGAAAATGCGTGTCAGATCGCAGATGGTCAGTCGACATGTGATTGAAGAGAGATTGGGATAGGCAACAAGCATTTTGAGGCAGGGTATGACTTGCAGCGGGGGCGGCTCGGGATCCTTGTACAGCACCCTCTCAGCAACAAGATGCACCGTTCTGTTGGTCCTCAAAATGCTTGCAAGGTCAGAAGGACCAAGGAATGTCATGATTTCAAATACGAGTTCCGTTGGAAGACGCGTTACTGGATCGTCATGAAAAACGAGGGCGACTAGATGACAAGGAAAAGGCACCTTACAAGGGAAAGAGTCACAGTCTGGACTCGTATGAGACGGACTTCTCGACGGTGATGTAGTATCAGGAGTCGTGTTCGCAGGTAAATCTTTACCTACACAATCACATTCCCCATAGGTGAGGTACATGAGCGCGTAAGAGTAGTCTTCCGCAAGCGCATCGCCAAGCGTAGACATTTACAGTCGTTCCTTGTCTTCCTTGGAGTCTGCCTAGTACTAGGAGCTATCATAGTAGGACTACATCTGACTACATATGTACAACCATACCATTACATAATCATTAGCAGTTGCACCCACGTACATGGTACATTGAAGTGTCATGCCTGTGTCACCACGACGGTCTCGCCGTCGCTTCTCCTCTGCATCAGTTGGTCCAACCTGGAATCCCTCACATCCTTCAGTTTCGACATCGATGGTCGGGACCCGTGGTCGACGGGGAAGGTCGTCTTCTGTTGGAGCGCACACAATGGAAGATGCATTGGATACCAAGACGAGCCATGAATACAGTCGCAGTTCTGCTGAATTCAGCGACCACGACTCAACTGCACAACGTGCTATCTCAGAGGAAGTCAGTGTGCGACATCTCGCTTACGCGTCACTTCCGCCGACACCGATTCTTCCGTCCCCTCCTGCATCTCCGCCTCCAATAGACCGGAGGACATTGCAGGAACCACTGGTGAACCAGATGGACGACCCTCTGTTTTCTCTATGGGACTATCTTCGTGAGGAGCTACTAGCAACCGATTTTGACTCTCACCAAGAACTCAAATGGGAAAGAGTCAGTAACTTCTTGAGTATCCCATACGCGATCGAAAAGGCATGTGCTCACCCCTTAGTTATGCCGTCTATTTTGTTGACTTATTCAGATCGTTGGCTTTGGATTTATTCTGTGCTTGGACTCATTCCTTTACACATTCACCATCCTTCCGATCCGATTCACCCTTGCCATATTCCGTCTGTTTGATAATATGTTCTCTTTATCTACTAAGTCGCGCCTTCCTCCTTCTCAGAAAGCCGACATCCTACGCACATTACTAGTCGTGGTGTCCGTCACTGTATTGCTACCGCTGACAGACGCTAGCAAGATTTATCACTCTATTCGTGGCCAGGACACCATAAAGTTATATGTTATTTTCAACTCCTTGGAAGTGCGCAATTCTCTTTCAAGTTGTCAATCAATGCTACTGACTTTAAATGGGAAAAAAGATTGCTGACAGGCTCTGTGCATCGATCGGCCAGGACATCCTTGATTGCTTGTTTTCGCGTTCCACTCTGGAAACGGTTTCTCGTGGGACACCAGTGACATCCCACATACTTCGCCCATATGTTTATTTCGTCTTAGCGACGCTGTATGTTGGTAAGTGCGTTGGCCATGGTTTTACCATGCCTTTTGACCATCTGCTAGCATGCCATACGCTCGTTATGCTGTACCAACTTCTTTCGCTGAACGTTGCTGTGAACTCGTATGACCACGCTCTTCTTACTCTTCTGATGTCGAACCAATTTGTCGAGATCAAAGGCTGTGTCTTCAAGAAATTCGAAAAGGACAACCTTTTCCAGATCACTTGTGCAGATATTGTGGAACGCTTCACATTGTCCTTAATGCTTCTTGTTGTCGCGTTCCGCAATCTGATCGAACTCAGCGGATCAGAGTTTGATTTCTCTGGCGGCTTCGTAATGCCCAAAAGCTTTGGTTGGTTCAGAGGGAACAATGTATTATGGACAATATCCTACGTGCGTTCTTTTATGCTGACAACAATCTTGGCATGCCAAATCATCTTCAGCCTGTGTTGACAGTTTTAGTGTCCGAAATGCTGGTCGACTGGCTGAAACATGCATTCATCACCAAGTTTAATCATATTCGTCCTTCGGTATACGAACGGTATATCGATGTTCTGTGTCGTGACTTAGCGAGTGGAAGCGCGGTTGGTAGATTAGGCGCACGCAAGGTTTTCCTTCAGTTGTTTCTGCATTTTTGTGAAATTCAATTGGAATACTAGCATTCATATGTCGATCAATCTCCTTTGGTCGCGCGTCGTCTGGGGTTTGCCTCAGTCCCTCTGGCTGTTCTTGCGATCCTCATCGGATTTCAATCGCTTAACCTTGTACTCTCTCACCACCTTTACGGCGAATGGAGATTGCATACTCTGGGTCAAATGTCATCCGCGGAAGCCCTTTATCTCGTCAAATGCTTTGCAATAGGTCTAGCGTTTTGGTTATGGTGCGTGTATCTTCGGTTGCGATGACATAGTGCACTAGAATGCCGCCTGAGCTAGCTCCCTCGCATTTAAAGTGCTCTTGGGAGTAAACCTGATATGCTATGCCACTCAGCGAAGGGGAGGAATGGAAACTCGTGCCGCTGCTGATGCGGTCAATGATTTCGGGCGTAATCCTATCGGGGAGGGTAAAGAGGAACGAGAGTACAATAAGCAACTCAAGAAAATGATAGATGACTGGCGGGACGACGCCACACGTGTTGGTGAGATGGGTGAAGGGCAGGTTGATGGTCCCAAAAGACGCCCAGCATTGGAAGATCTCACCCGATTTACGATGGTAAAGCGTATTTGGTAGATTCAGATGTACAATTAATACTCGAATGGAATCACCCATCGGGGATTTGCATTTGCAGGCAATGCCAGTCAATCTGCCACAGATGCAGCCGTTAACATACCGAACCCCAAGTTGCACCACTTTCGGAATCCATGTGCCCGCATCTCGCAACCAGTGTACTTCCTGTGGCCTGTGCATCCAGCTCAACAACAGTCACAAGATCAGCTTCTATGGAGACAGTGTACGTATCCTCGGGTGTTGAGCGTTGGAAGGGAATTCGGCCATACTGTCACGGTGATATTACTGTCCTCGACCTGCACTGGAAACTTGGGTGCGGGATTGAAGTGAAATGCTAGAGGGTTTGCCCAATTTTGACCGACAGCCTTGGGCAGCCGGATGGGTAAAGGAAGGGTTGAGGTGGTTCTTGCAGGGCCGATGTCTCTGTAGAACTGCTGGAGAATGGGCTGGGTCATGTGATTGGGAAAGGAATCTCCGCGAACGACGAGGTGTGACACTGCCAAGGACAGGCGGCTTTTCCTGAAGCCCTGATTCCTGTTCTTCGTCAATGGCGACTGGACCTGTGGGGAATTCGTGGCATCGCCGACTGCGAGGCTGATTCAGTGACTTATATGCAATTGAAGTCGGGTAGGAGAAGGATGACGCAGACGCAGAGCGTTGCAGAGCGGCCTCCCGACCGGCAGGAGGACAGTGAGTCGGATGATCAACGACGTAGGTGGTAGTGTCACTGTTATTAACTGTCAATGATCTCAATGGATTTTGGGGTGGCACTGGCAGTGAGCTTGGCGGAGAGGGAAACCGGTCGAGGAGATCCAGGTATGAACTATGGAAGCCAGGACGAGAGGGATTTGCATAGGTACTACGATCGATATCCAATATTCCTGGAATCTGTTCAACGTAAACCAAATCGCTGGT
>Ga0307511_10007848_pt1 | contig 10716 bp, 8 predicted proteins | sample 13_EM_MG_FD_200266 | JGI IMG/M metagenome (GOLD analysis project Ga0307511, IMG submission 200266) | Populus trichocarpa ectomycorrhiza microbial communities from riparian zone in the Pacific Northwest, United States - 13_EM | ecosystem: Host-associated > Plants > Roots > Unclassified | place... | reverse complement strand
TGACGCCGGCCGCGCGGGCGCGGCTGCGGGCCCGACGGCTGCTGGAGTTGCGCAACTTCGACGCCCCGGAGGCGCGGCCGCCGGCTGAGCGGTGCATCGCCCCCTCCGGCCCGCCGATGCTGACCGGCGACACCTTCCAGATCCTGCAGACGCGGGACGCCGTGGTCATAGCGATGGAGAGCGGCTCCGAGGCGCGGGTCATCCGCCTTGGCGACCGCCGCCACCTGCCGGCGGCCCTGGCGCCATGGATGGGCGACTCCGTCGGCTGGTGGGAGGGCGAGACGCTGGCTGTCGAGACCGTCAACTTCAATCCGGGCCACGCCCTGTGGAGCTACACCAGCCGCACGCCGATCTCGCCGCAGGCGAAGGTGACCGAGCGGTTCAGCCGCATCGCCGCCGGGGTGATCCTGTACCGCTTCACGGTCGAGGACCCCGTCAACTACGCCCGGCCCTGGAGCGGCGTGCTGCCGCTGAACGCCTACGCCGGGCGGCTGTTCGAGGCCGCCTGCCACGAGGGCAACTATGCGCTGGGCAACATCCTGGCCGGCGCGCGGCGGGTGGAGCGCGACGGCGGCGTGCCCGAGCCCCTGGACGGCGGCGATCCGCCGCCGAAGCCGCCCGGCGCGACGCCCTAGTCCGGCCGGCCCGTGCTAAGGTCGCGGACGGGAGGCCGGGGCCATGCTCAGCCTGCGCGCGCACCTTATCATCTGCGGCTTGCTGTTCGCGGCATTGGTCCTGCTCGCGCCGCTCGGCGGCGCCCTGCAGGCGTCCGGGCTCGTGAAGAACCCGACGGCCCTGAGGTTGCCGGTGACGGTCCTGGTGCTGGGCCTGTTCCTGGCCTTCGGCTTCTCGTGCGTGCCGGTGATGGTGAAGCTGGTGCTGGGCGCGCAGCGCCGGCTGGGCAACGCCGACGTCCCGGCCGTGGCCGCGGCGCTGCGGCTCGAGACCGGGATCATCTGGGGGATCTGGGCGCTGATGGCGGTGGGGATGGTGATCGCCTTACCGGCCGCCATCGCCGACGGTGCGTTCGGGCCGGAGGCGCAGCGCGGGCTGAAGGGCGCGTTCATCCCGAAGGCTGAAGGCCTGCTGGTCGCCAGGCCCGGGATGACCGTGGCGGAGCTGAGGGCCGGCTCGACGGTGAAGCTGGAGGCGCCGCCGGATGCGCCGGTCTATGCGGGCGACCGGCCGTTCGACTTCCAGGTTCCGGGCTCGACCCTGCGGTTCGCAGGCTGCCGCTACTTCTTCATCTCGACCTTCACCCACGACCGCAGCCGCATCCAGGCGGTGAACGTCGGCCTCTCACACGACAAGCTGACCCTGGCCGAGCGCGACGCGGCCGACGCTGACCTGCGCCGCAAGCTTGCGGCCGACGGCTGGCTCACCGGCCACGAGGTCTACCGCACCGAGGAGGACCAGCAACTGCACGGCGGCCTGAGACAGGGCCCGGCCGGCCGCGTCTGGCTGAAGGACGGCGTGGTGCTCTCGATCGAGGACGCCAAGGTCGACGAGCCGAGGCCCGGCGAGGACCCGGCCGCCGCGGCGGTCTGGGTCCAGGCGCTCTCGCTGTGGGGCGCCGACGACTACTCGGGCCTGGAGCGGTTTGAGTTCAAGAAGGCCACGGCGCCTTGAACCCCTTACCTCCCCCGCGAAGCGGCGGGAGGTAAGGCGGAGTTACGCCAGCTTGATCTCGCGCAGCCGCTCCTGGAGGTAGTCGTCCGCGGTGATCGGCTCCGGGTAGCGGTCGGGATGCGCCGCATCCACCGTGCTGGGGAGCGTCTTGATCAGGTAGTCGGAGTTGAAGTGCAGGAAGAACGGCGTCGAGTAGCGGGGGAAGCCTCGCCGCTCCGGCGCCGGGTTGACCACGCGGTGGGTCGTCGACGGCAGGCGGTGGTTGCACAGGCGCTGCAGCATATCGCCGATGTTGCAGACCAGCGAACCGGCCGGCGGGTTGATGGCGATCCAGCGGCCGTCGTGATCCTTCACCTCCAGCCCCGCCTCTTCGGCGCCGAGCAGCAGGGTGATGACGTTGATGTCCTCGTGGGCGCCGGCGCGGATGTGCGGGCCGTCTTTGGGCACCGGCGGATAGTGCAGCAGGCGCAGGATCGAGTTGCCGACGTTGACGGTCGGATCGAAGAAGTGGCGGTCGAGGCCCAGGTAGCAGGCGACGCCCTCCAGCACCTTCAGGCCCATCTCGTCCAGCGCCTGGTACAGCCAGCCCACCTTGGCGCGGAACTCCGGCAGCTCCGCGTCGGGCCAGACGTTGTCGGCCATGTGGTCGCGGAACGGGTGGCCGGGCGGCAGGTCGCGGCCCACGTGCCAGAATTCCTTGAGGTCGAAGTGGGCGTTCCCCTTGGCCGTCTCGACGCCGAAGGGGGTGTAGCCGCGCTGGCCGGCGACCGGCAGCTTGTAGTGCAGCTTGGTCTCTTCCGGCAGGGCGAAGAACGACTTGGTCTCGGCGATGGCGCCCTCGACCTTGGCGTCGGGCATGCCGTGGTCGCTGATCACCGCGAAGCCCCAGCGGGCGAAGCTGTCGCCGAGGGCCTGGGTGAAGGCCGGGAAGTCGCTCGCGTAGAGCTTGAACGAGACCGGCGCGATGGAGTCTTGGAGGTGAAGGGCTTGGCTCATTTCGCCATTCCTACACCCGCAGACGCTTGGGCTCCAACCTGAGCCGCGCCGTCAGGCGTCGTGCGCCACGGCCCGGGCCTCGAGCGCGTCGGCCTGGGCGTCGTCGGCCTCCTCGTCGGACAGGCGCTGCATCTCGGCCTGCAGCAGCTTCTCCATCGTGGCGCGGCTGTCGCGGCTGGCCATGATGTAGCGCTCCTCCTCGCTCGCTATGGGGGCGAGGCGCTTGAAGAGCGCCGCGTCGTGGTCACGGAAGACGGTGGCGGCCTGTTTCGCCCGACGTTCGGAGAGGCCGAGCTTGAGCAGCGCCTTCTTGCCGAAGTTCAGGGCGCTCTCGAAGGTCTCGCGCTCGATGCCGTCCGAGCCGGCGCGGATCAGCTCATAGGCATGCCGGCGGTCGAACGCGCGGGCCAGGATCGTCAGGTTCGGGAAGTACTCCTTGGCCGCCTTCACCAGCTCGACGGCCTTATCCTTGTCGTCGATCGCCACCAGCAGCAGCTTGGCCTTGCCGGCCCCCGCGGCGCGCAGCAGGTCCAGGCGGCTGGCGTCGCCGTAGTGCACGGCCCAGCCGAATTTCCGCAGGGTGTCGATCTGCTCGATGGAGGAGTCCAGCAGCACCACCTTGAAAGCGTTGGCGGTCAGCAGGCGGGTGGCGATCTGGCCGAAGCGGCCGAAGCCGGCGACGATGATGTCGGGCTCGCGCTGGTCGAACGGCAGCCGCTCGGGCTCGGCCGCGGCGCGCACCCGGTTCAGCACCAGCCGGTCATAGAGCCAGAAGGCTATCGGCGTCAGGGCCATGGACAGCGCCACCACCGCCGTGGCCAGCGCCGCCTGCCCGCGGTCCAGCACCTGGGCGCCCACCGCGAAGGTCAGCAGCACGAAGGCGAACTCCCCGCCCTGGGCCAGGGACACCGCCACCGTGGCGGAGTCGCGTCGGTTGCCGCGGAACGCCAGGCCGACCACCCACATCGCCAGCGCCTTCAGCACGATCAGGCCGAGGGTCAGCGAGATGATCAGCACCGGCCGCTCGACGATCAGGCCGATGTTCAGGCTGGCCCCGACGGTGATGAAGAACAGGCCCAGCAAGAGGCCGCGGAACGGCTCGATGTCGGTCTCCAGCTCGCGGCGGAACTCGCTCTCCGCCAGCACCACCCCGGCCAGGAACGCGCCCAGGGCCGGCGACAGTCCGACCAGCTCCATCAGCGCCGCCACCGCCACCACCAGCAGCAGCGCCGAGGCGGTGAAGATCTCGCGCAGGCGCGCGGCGGCGATGAAGCGGAACATCGGCCGCGTCAGGTAGCGGCCGCCGGCCACCACCCCGGCCACGGCCGCGAGGCTGGCCAATACGCGGACCCAGTCGGGCAGGCCGGCCAGCAGCCCCGGGTGCTCCGCCGGGCTCGCCGCCGCGCCGCCGTGACCCAGCAGCGGCAGCAGCGCGAACAGCGGGATCACCGCCAAGTCCTGGAACAGCAGGATGCCGAACGCCTGCTGGCCGATCGGTCCCTGGCGCAGGCCCTTCTCCTCCAGGCTCTGCAGGACGATGGCGGTGGAGGACATGGCCATGATCAGGCCGCCGGCGATCGCCACGCGCCAGTCGGCGCCCAAAATCAGGGCGACGCCGCCGACCGCCAGCGCGCTGGTCAACAATTGCGCCAGCCCGACGCCGAAGATCGAGGTGCGCATCTCCCACAGGAGGGCGGGGCGCACCTCCAGCCCGATCAGGAACAGCAGGATCACCACGCCGAATTCGGCGAAGCGCATGACGTCGGCCTGCTGGCCGACGATGTTCAGCAGGAACGGCCCCACCAACGCGCCGGCGATCAGGTAGCCCAGCACCGAGCCCAGCCCCAGCCGCTTGGCGATCGGCACCGAGACCACGCCGGCGGCGAGGTAGACCAGGGCTTGGACCAGGAGGCTGTCGGCGTGCATCGAAACTCCTGCTTACAGGCTTCGACAGGGCCTCGCCTCGGCTTCTTCATCAAACGATGAATTTTTCGCGATGCTGTTCTCAACCCTCCGTTTGCGGCGTATTGGGCGGCATGGCCCAGAAGGTTGCGAAAGACGCGGTCGAGGCGCTGCAAGGGCGGCTGTTCGACGGCATGACGATCATGGCGGGGGGCTTCGGCCTCTGCGGCATCCCGGAGAACCTGATCGCGGCGATCCGCGACTCCGGGGTGAAGGACCTGACGGTCATCTCCAACAACTGCGGGGTCGACGACTTCGGGCTCGGGATCCTGCTGGCCGGCGGGCAGATCAAGAAGATGATCTCCAGCTACGTCGGCGAGAACAAGCTGTTCGCCGAGCTGTACCTGTCCGGCAAGCTGGAGCTGGAGTTCAACCCGCAGGGCACCCTGGCCGAGCGCATCCGGGCGGGCGGCGCAGGCATTCCGGCCTTCTTCACCAGAACCGGCGTCGGCACCCTGGTGGCCGAGGGCAAGGAGGTCCGCGAGTTCGACGGCGAGCTCTACGTCATGGAGCGAGGCCTGACCGCCGACCTGTCGATCGTGAAGGCCTTCCAGGGCGACGCCGAGGGCAACCTTGTCTACCGGATGACCGCGCGGAACTTCAATCCGATGATGGCCACCGCCGGTAAGGTCTGCATCGCCGAGGTCGAGCGCATCGTCGACACCGGCACGCTGAACCCCGACCACATCCACACGCCGGGCATCTTCATCGACCGCATCGTCGAGGGCGTGCACGAGAAGCGGATCGAACAGCGCACGACGCGCAAGCTGGAAGGAGCCGCCTGATGGCCTGGACCCGCGACCAGATCGCCGCCCGCGCCGCCCGCGAACTGCGCGACGGCTACTACGTGAACCTGGGCATCGGCATCCCGACGCTTGTCGCGAACTATATCCCGCCCGGCGCGACGGTGACGCTACAGAGCGAGAACGGGATGCTGGGCATGGGCCCGTTCCCGACCGAGAACGAGATCGACGCCGACCTGATCAACGCCGGCAAGCAGACGATCACCGCCCTGCCGAGCAGCAGCTATTTCTCCAGCGCCGACTCCTTCGCGATGATCCGCGGCGGCCACATCGACCTGTCGGTCCTGGGCGCCATGCAGGTGGCCGCGAACGGCGACCTCGCCAACTGGATGGTGCCTGGCAAGATGGTCAAGGGCATGGGCGGCGCCATGGACCTGGTGGCCGGCGTCAAGCGCGTGGTGGTGGTCATGGAGCACACCGAGAAGACCGGCGCGCCCAAGCTGCTCAAGGCGTGCACCCTGCCGCTGACAGGCGCCGGCGTGGTCGATATGGTGGTCACCGACCTGGGCGTGTTCGACGTGTCGCGCGGCAAGACGCCCCTGACCCTCCTGGAACTGGCCGACGGCGTGACCCTGGACGAAGTCCGCGCCAAAACCGAAGCCGAGTTCCAGGTGGCCGAGACGGTCGCGGCCTAAGCGGCCGCGACGCTCCGGCGGCGGCGCAGCGTGGCGCCCGCCAGGCCGAAGCCCGCGATCATCATCGCCCAGGTCGCCGGTTCCGGCACCGCGGTCAGGCGCACGTTGTCGAGACCGGCGTAGTTGTCGCCCGTCCCGTCGCTGCGGGGCGCCGTGCCGTTGTTGAACAGGATGTCGGTGTGTCCGCTGGTCGCCACGAAGCTGGTGGTGAACAGCTTCCAGTTCACGCCGTGCGCGGTGATGTCGGCGTTCTCGAACCGGGTCGACAGATGGTCGTTGATCCCGAGAAACAGCGCGCTGGCCCCGGCGTAGTCCGAGCGTCCGTCGGCGTTGCCCACCCAGAAGCTGAGCGCATAGCGCTGGCCTGCGCGGGTGTTCACGGTCTGGCGGATGCCCGCCGTGGGCCCGGTGTTCTCGCCGCCCGTGATGTCCAGGGCCTGCTGGCCGCCGAAGGCGTTAAAGGTCACGCCGGCCTCGTGGTAGCCGGCGTCGAGGATGGCCACCGAATTGCGCGCCGGCCCCAGCACGTCCCAGCCCGTGAGGTTGGACGCGCCGGCGCCGAACAGCTGGAAGGCGCCGTCGTTCAGCGGCGGGGTCTCGAAACCGCCGTTGACGATCAGGTTGGTCACCGCCAGGGCGGGCGAGGCGGCGGCGAGGCCGGCGGCCACGAGGGCGCTGGCGGCGAGGGTGCGGAGGTTCATGTCGGGTCCCACGGCTGTGACTGGCCGCCTGTTGACGGCCGGGTGTGCCGTGAGAGAGACGCGGCCGCGCCGCTTCCCCCGCTGCAGATGCCGACGTTCGGTCCAAGCGGGGCCTTGAAGCCGACACAGGAGTCCATCACGTAGTTGAGGCATTGGCGCTTGCCGGGCGGGCAAGACGTGAGGAATCCTGGTGTCTATGAAAACCTATTCGTTCGCCGCGGCCGCGATCGGGGCCGCCCTGTTCGCCACCACCGCGCTCGGCGCGTCCGGCATGAAGACCGCGGTCTTCGCCGGCGGCTGCTTCTGGTCGATGGAAAAGGGCTTCGAGACCACGCCCGGCGTGGTCGACGCGGTCTCCGGCTACTCGGGCGGCTCCAGCACCGGCCCGACCTACGAGAACCACGAAGGCCACCTGGAGTCGGTGAAGGTCACCTACGACCCCAGCAAGATCACCTATGCCCAGTTGGTCGACAGCTACTACCACCACATCGACCCGACCGACCCCTACGGCCAGATCTGCGACCGTGGGCCGTCGTACAAGCTGGCGGTGTTCACCTCGAACGCCGACGAGAAGGCCGTCGCCGAAGCGGCGCGCGCCAAGTACCAGGCGGAACTGGGCGCCAAGATCACCGTGGTCACCCGCAACGCGGCGCCGTTCTACAACGCCGAAGCCTACCACCAGGACTACTACAAGAAGAACCCCGTCGCCTATGAGCGCTACCGGATCGGCTGCGGCCGGCCCCAGGCCCTCAGGGTCGTCTGGCAGGGGAAGGAAGCCCACTAGCCGGATCGCGCGGCCGGGGCGCAAAGCCCTGGCCGACGAACATCTCGACCCGGCGCTTGTGGTGGCGGTCCAGCCAGACCGAGCCGATCTCCAGGTCGTGCGCCTGGGCGAAGTCGGCCTCCATCTCGGCGCGCCGCCAGCCTTCATAGCTGACCATCAGCACGCGCCGGCCGATCGCCGGGGTCAGCGGAGCCGCGGTCTCGGCCTGGTTGCGCGGCCCATCCATCAGGAGCCAGCTGGCCAAGGGCGGCGCGGCCCCGCCGAGCCGGTCGCGGCCGTAGTACGACATGGCGTAGAACAGGAAGCGGTTGTTCACCGCGATGGCGCTCAGCCCGGGCTCGCGCTCGGCGCGGTCGAGGATCACGTTGGTGGTCTCCTCCCAGCCGCGGGCCCGCTTCAGGCCGTTGGACAGGCCCGCCTTGTCGGCGACGCCGGGTGAGACGATCCCCACCAGGAAGAAGGCGGCCACCGCGCCCTGGATCACCAGAGCCGCGATCAGCCAGCGCCTGGCCCGCCAGCGGATGAGCCACGCGGCCACCAGGATGCAGCCCGCCAGGTAGCCCGCGCCCGACCAGTTGGCGTTGGCGCGGCTGATGAACGCCTGGGCGGTGACGATGACCATCGGCGGCAGGGTGAAGCACAGCAGGGTCAGGTCGCCCGCCGCCAGGCTGCGGCGGCGCACCGCCAGACCCACGCCCACGATCAGCACCCCCAGCGGGACCGGCCCGAACACCCCGAACTGCGAGCCCAGGAACGCACCCATGGCCGCCAGGTTGAACAGCTGCACCCCGTTCCAGGCGGCGTTCTGCGCCGTGTGCTGCAGGGTGGCGAAGTGGTGGGCGGCGTTCCACGCGACATTGGGGGCCAGGATGGCGGCGAAGGCTCCGACCGCCGCCAGCGCCGCCGGCCACGTCCAGGCCGCCCGCGCCGCCTTCGACACCGCCAGATGGATGACCAGCCCGATCAGGAAATAGACCGCCGCGTACTTCGACAGGAACGCCAGGCCCAGCGCCGCGCCCAGGCCGGCGGCGACCAGCGCCGGCCGCTTCGGCCCTTCAAGCAAGTGGACGTAGGCCAGGATCGTCAGGCCCAGGAAGAACAGCAGTGGCGCGTCGGTGGCCGCCACCAGCGCCGACAGCTGCACCCCCGGCATCAGGCCGTAGAGCACCGCCGCCGCCAGGCCGGTCGCCGCGCCATAGAGCCTGCGGCCGATCAGGAAGACGACGAAGGTCGCGCCGGCCTGGAACAGGTTGGCCGAGAGCCGCACCCAGGCCTCCGAATCGCCGCCGATCGCGGTGGTGGCCCAGATCGCCCAGGCGATCACCGGCGGCTTGGAGTAGTAGCCGAAGTCCAGGGTGCGCGACCAAAGCCAGTACTGGGCCTCGTCGGGATAGAGCTCCAGCGGGGTCTTGAAGAGGGCCACCAGCCGCGCCAGCGCCAGGCCCGCGGCGATCAGGACGGCGGCGCGCAGATCGGCCTGTGCCCCTTGCGGCCTAAGGCTTTGCGACATTCAGGTCCCTCGACGGCCGCAGGCCTCTCGCGGGCGCTGCGTCTGAAGAGCTGCGTCTGCACGCCGACCGGGCAGAGCACAAGCGTAGTGATGCCATTTCGCCGCACTGTGACAGTCTCGGGCCGACCGTAGCAAAACCGTCACCAACAGCCGGTTTTTCCGCGCTATAGGGGCAGAAATTGGACCTAGGGGGCGTCGGGACGAGCGGTCTTGTCGTCGGGTCCGTGGAAGGGGTTACTGCATGACTATCAAACTGAGCCGCGCGCTCTGCGCGAGCACCGCCCTGGTGACCGGCCTGCTGGTCGGGACCAGCGCCTTCGCCCAGTCGACCACGGGTTCGTCCACGGTCGAAGAGCTGGTCGTCACCGGCAACACGGGGCCGAAGTCGCTGGACGGCGTCATCGTCCAGACCGCGCCGAAGACGCGGACCACGATCGACCAGGAGTTCATCGCCCGCCAGCTGCCCGGCCAGTCGATCGCGGCCTCGCTGAACATGGTCCCCGGCTACAACTTCACCAACAACGACGCCTACGGGAACTCCGGCGGCAACATCCGCGTCCGCAGCTTCGACTGCCCGCGCATCTCGTTCCAGTGGGACGGCATGCAGCTGAACGACAGCGGCAACTACGCCTGCTTCACCAACCAGGTGGGTGACTCCGAAATCGTCTACACGGCCGACGTCGCCCAGGGCACCACCGACGTGGACGCCCCCTCGGCCTCCTCGACCGGCGGCTCGATCAACTACACCACCAAGGTCCCGAGCAAGGAGTTCAGCGTCATCGGCTCCGGCCAGCTGGGCACCGACAACTTCCGCCGCGGCTACGCCGAGGTCGACTCCGGCGAGATCGGCCCCTGGGGCACCCGGATGTTCGTGGCCGGCTCGTACACCAAGTACGACAAGTTCAAGGGCCCGGGCACGCTGGAGAAGGACCAGTTCAACGCGCGCATCTATCAGCCGCTGAACGACGGCCGCGACTTCATGAGCCTGGCCTTCCACTACAACCGCAACCGCAACAACTTCTACAACAACCCCTCGCTGGCCCAGTACCGGCAGTTCGGCTACGCCTTCGACAATGACCAGGTCTGCAACCGCCTGGCCCCGGTCGCCGGCACCGCGCAGAACGAGAACAGCAACAATATCGTCGACTTCATCGGCCGCAGCCTGACGGGCAGCTGCACCAACTACTACAACCTGCGCATCAACCCCTCGAACACCGCCAACATCCGCGGCCAGTTCAAGTACCACTTCACCGACAACCTGATCCTGACGGTCGACCCGAACTTCCAGTACGTGCTGGCGAACGGCGGCGGCTTCACGGCGGTGTCGGAGACGGACGGGCGCCTGCGCGGCCGCAACATCGTCACCAACGCGGCCACGAACGCGGCCACCGGCGGCGCCGGCAAGGACCTGAACGGCGACGGCGACACGCTCGACACCGTGACCCTCTACACGCCGAACAACACCAACACCCGCCGCTACGGCCTGAACGCCTCGCTGATCTACAAGCTCAACGAGAGCAACACCCTGCGCCTGGCCTACGCCTACGACGACGCCCACCACCGGCAGACCGCCGAGAACGGTTTCGTCGACAGCCAGGGCAATCCGCTCAGCGTGTTCGGCGGCAAGGATGGTCACGGCGACACCGTCAACACCGCGGACGGCCTGAGCTTCCTGCGCAGCCGCGACCGCAAGTCG
>Ga0307511_10007847_pt1 | contig 10716 bp, 12 predicted proteins | sample 13_EM_MG_FD_200266 | JGI IMG/M metagenome (GOLD analysis project Ga0307511, IMG submission 200266) | Populus trichocarpa ectomycorrhiza microbial communities from riparian zone in the Pacific Northwest, United States - 13_EM | ecosystem: Host-associated > Plants > Roots > Unclassified | place... | reverse complement strand
AGGGCTATTGAACCTGAAATATAGTTGCTATGCAGAGGTATACGAAGGGCCCTTATTGCATATCTGAGCCTGGGCATGCATGTCTCATGCATGTCTGAGGTACATACATATATTCGTTAAGGAAATAGATAGTAATAACATAAGTTGATATCGTAACACCCAATAGGAAATAACAACGGTATAGATAAGGAAAATATGCCGAGATAACGACATGAGTGGGCACTGAATATATGCGGCAACTAATCCTGCTTTGGCCAATCTCATCCCTACTTGAACAGTCTACTAGGATTCTTATTTCCGTGGTTGGTGAGGCATTTTTTGGGGGGGCATACCCGCATCTTACATTCAAATGTGGTGCAGAATTTCAGCCCATTCAGCCCATCCAGCCCATTCAGCCCATTCAGCCCATCCAGCATTCAGCCCATCCAGCCCATCCAGCCCATCCAGATCCGAGGTCCCGCCTATGCAGTCATCATTTCTCATGCCATGCTCCATCCTAATATGTGGCAGGGCTAGATTACAGTTCTGATTGAGTAGGGCTCACTGGCAGATTGTTTTAAATGGGATCTAGGATATAAAGGCTAGAATAGTCTCCTGTAGACACCATACACCGGCCCCAGCAAAACCCACTTTGAGAGCCCTGCTAGATCTACAAAACGGTTTGTTTACAGCCCTTTGCTTTGTGAGTTATGTTTGGGAGAGTGTTTCACCCACCACGCACCTGCTGATCCTGGGAAAGATAAAATCTGTATAAAACACAAATCTGGAATACTATCCAGATCCTGAAGTAACAAGTATACTCATGGTATCACCAACACCGAATTTCGGGAATTCCACACAACGCTTGCTGGGTGCCAGCGGGGGGCAACCACCAAAACGCCTAGCTGAAACAACGTTTGGTCGATTTTTCTTCTCATATTGGGTACCCATTACACAAGCTGTGTTATCTACCATCCTATGCGCTACTCTTCTTTGCTTCGTTGATGGCACCTTGTTCAGCCCTTCACAACGGCATGGCTATGCAAATATACAGGATGAGAATAACCAGCTATATTCTAGTGATATTACTACTTTGGTCTCCGCCGCTCTGGTGCTAATTCGGGTTATCGGGGGAGGCTTGTTGACGTCCATAGTGTGGAGGTGCGCAATGCTTCTCCTACAAACTGATGGCCTTTCTCTGTATGCCCTCAACACAATGACTACTTACCGGGTACCAGTCACATGGTCAGGCCCAAATGCATGGCCTACTGTCATTATCCTCGGTATGCTGATGCCTTCCGTGTTTATTTCACCACTACTCACCGGCGCGGTCGGCTGGACGCCTGTCACGGTGCATGATGGTTTGATAGAAGTTTCTGGGGGCTTTGGCAGCGCTAGCAGAGAACCCAGTGCACCGAGAGCGGTGACTGTGGAAGACTTAGAGGAGTGGCTATTTCATGCACTTGGATATGCGAGTGCGTCATGGCCTGACAGTCCAAACGACCAAAAGTTGAGCGGATATCGGTATATTGCGAACAGTCGAGCCCCAGTCGGTTCAGTTGTTTCGGCGGTCCCGATGCCGTATATAGAAATACATAGCCTTCGCTGGGAGAATAATCCGGAATCCTGGGTAAAAAAGCTATTACTCGATCACACCCCACTCGATTACGCGGAGACACACGCATCTACTTCTTTTATGGTTGGGAACGCCTTGTTATTTCAGCAAAACACCACGTTCTCTAGTGATCCATCAGACGATACACAGCCGTATACTGGCACATGGAAGGTTGGAGTATTGGCTAGCCGGAGTTTGGGCAACGCTACTTGTGAGTCGGCCGCGCGGGTACGGTGGGACTATCCAGCTGAGTTGACGTTTGTGCCTGGTCGATGGGACAACTGTTATGTCGCCGGGGAAGTCACGATTACAACAGGTGTCAGGACTTGGGATGAGGGTATATATGTGACAAGCCGAACGGTGGAGGCTAAAAGTGATTCACATGGTATGGCAAAAGTCCGAGCTGATAAGTGGACGAAGCCAGCAATCCAGATGACGTCTTCGATGTTGCAATACCTTCCAACTGTGAGAATGGACCAAGATGGAGAGCGTACGAAAAACCTTACAGAATACGTCGAACTCCTCCTTCGCGATTCATATATTGCCATGCGGTCTACCTTTAGAGTCTACACTCCAGACACTATAAACCTCAAGTGCCTCTCTCCGACACTGCATCTCCGAGCTAGTGTCAGCCACATCCGTGTGTTTTTGTGGTTAGCACTAATCCTGCTGCTACCAGCGTCCAGTCTTGTGGTGGGATGGTTAGAAAGATGCTCCAAAGGCCGCAATCTAGTCATCGATACACCTCTGGCCTTGTTGCTAACAGACTCAAGAAATGTCTTGGTGCATGATACTCACGGAATATCAAACTTGTCATATGTCACAAAAGAGGATAGCAGAAACCTTGGGAAGGTGCGAATAGGTCTAGTCAAGATAGGTGATTGTAAGGAAGCTTTCGGGTTGACTCTGACTAGTGCACGTGATGGTTCTGAGAGCGGTGTAGGGGCAGATGGGTCACAAACATGGGAGAATCAGCTTCGGGAAAAATCTGGCCACTCAGAATGATGCTGAGAGTATGAGATGTTTATGTTCTCTGGTTCTTGTGTTTTATCTGATATATTTTGTGATTTTGGTTTCTTTTGGTAGTTCGGTTTGTGAACCTGGTCACCAAGCCGGGGTGATGTTGGATACCCATTTAGGAAATTCCGTAATAAGAATATATGTACTATATGTATGTGGAGACAGATATGTGTGGTAACTTGAGAATAGTGCTTTCACTCCCCCATCCAACTTCTTGTCTCCTATTCTGCCCCTGAGGTCAACACCTCTCTGCAGTACTAGATAGCCTGCCCCTCCTTTAACATAAGCGACGGGGATCGGCCTATTCAAATGTTTATCAATTAAGCTGAAATAAGCTGAAATTTGACTAATGTATAGTCAAATTTCAGCTTAATTGATAAACATTTGAATATTTGACATCCATTTTGGCGCACCGGGTAGATGTCTCACGCACGGTGCGGCCGATCCACATAGTGCGGCCGATCCCCGTCGCTTATGTTAATCCTCATCTCTTGGTTACAGTTCCTGGAGGATCTCTCTCTCTTTCCCGCTCGCAAGGTATTGCTGGAAGCCTGCCGCATGCTTGAGCCCTCATCTCGTGCTTTCAGTGATTTGCTGATCTCTCTCTCTCTCTCTCCAAGATAGCCTATCCTGCTATTAAGCCCTCACCCGACACACACAGACGCTGCCTGTATCTGTGCTCTTGTCGCCATCCTTGCTCTGCACTCTCATCCCCTCACTTTTGGTCCCTGCAGCTGCAGTTCACATTGTACTCGACGCCTGTGCCACCTACTAGTGCAATCATGTCCCATCCCTCTTAGAGCTGGGTATAAAAACTAATGAGTCGATTCCTAACTTCGAGAGTGATTAATCGTAACAGCATACACGGGACCTGAAATCAAACACAGGACTACAGCACCAAATACGGCACTACGCACCAAAAACGGCAGTCCACACCAAAACGGGACTACGGTACCAAAATAGGGCTTGCAATAGAACCCGAGACTCGGCTTAGACTAGTCCTCAGATGACACAAAGTGCTGTTTTTGATACACGGTATGTCCCGTCCCTGACTGTTGAATAGTATCGGAGAGAGTGCCGCACCCAATATTAAGTGTGCCGTTCAACATCTATATCCGTAGTTAGTCCCACCTTAAAGTTCATAGGGTTATATCTCCCGTGCAAGCAGCTGTTACATAGAAATTTTTGGCTTGCTTTGCCACAACGATTATATATCGGGGAAAACAAAAGGAGCAATGTTAGGGTGAATATTAAGAAATTTTGAGAGGACTATGGCAATTGATTCCCTGCTTAATGAACTATATGTATCGCCTGGAGAGGAACTTAATAAATAAGAGGGAATTTGAGTATGTTGTATTTATAAAGTGATTAAACGCATCCTAGGGGTGGGGGTGTTACTTGTCCTGCTCAATTACCGATAAAGGTACTGGAAGGCATTATACATAAAACGAAGCAATCTCAGGCATTAATTTGGATGACATTCGAGGCTTCTTGCAACGAAAAAGCAAAGAGGAAAAAAAAAAGCAAGAACAAACAACTTCACTCCCATCACTACCTTATAGTCGGCTCCAACAGCAAGCTAGCTACCCCCAAGCCCTTTGGGTCTCCAGTCTCCGAGTCGGAAGACTCCCCGGTCTTCCTCCCCTCTCTACTACTCCTTCTTGAACTTTCTTCCTTCCCCTCTCTTCAACTCCTTCTTTATCTCTTTTCTCAAATCCTTCCTCTCCTTACGCAATCGTTCCTCCAACTCCTTCATCTCTTTCCTAAAATCCTTCCTCTCACCCGACCGCTTCCTCTCCCTTTCCCACTCTTTCTCCAATCTCTCCCTCACTCTCTCCTTATCCTCTTGCAACTGCTTCTTCTTCTTTTATTTTGTTCTATCTAATCGTTCCCTCACCTGCTCTAGCTCCTCCTTCATCTCTTTCCTCTCCCTCTCCGACTGCTCCCTCTCTCTGACCACTCCCACTCCCTCCTTTCAATTTCCTCTCCCCCTTCCTCTCCCTGATTGCCTTATCGCTTTCTGCATTCATTACTACATACTCTCTTTCTATGTATACAGCAACTCTATTAGTTTCAGTAAAGAAAACAACGCAGGGTCCTTACGAAGATGGTTCAGCTGCGTCTCAACCAGGTGGAGCTTTCACTCCACCGCTCCCCCCTCCACCCTGTGGCTCCTCGTTGGAGGAGCACTGTAGCAGAGCCAGGCACCCCGGAAATGAATAACTCCCGTGCCATACTGCCATTGGCATAGTTTTGTGGGTGTGGGAAGGAGCATCCTGGGGCAAGCGGTAAGGTATACCCCTGTCCACTCCCCATAAAAAGCTCTGGGTTCAAATCAAGCTAACCTTGACCTACGGTAATCATAACCTCTCAGAGGGGTCTGCTGAGTCACGCCGCCGAATATATGTAGTGAGCTATGCAACCCTATATGTACATACATAGTGTCATGCGGTAGGTATAGCATACCATAGACTCCAGACTACGGCGAGGCGTGGCAACCAGATCTGCAGACATGCTCATCTTGATAAGTGGCCGAGCTTGCCAACCGCTAGACCCGCTGTCTGAGATGAACGTTAGGTACCGGCGTCGCACAATTGGTAGTTATTCGAAGGCTATATGGCGTGGAAAATTGGCAGTTTGCTACCTGTCTTTTGGCTGTTGTCGTACGCTCTCGTCTACAATAGGATCGGGGAGGCTTGTTGTGGCACCCTCCGGGAAGAAACTATAGATTGTTCTACAGCACTTGGTAGGGAGAAATAATAAGTTCTACAGACATTGGGGGCATCCATCAAGCTGTAGGCCGGTGCCTAGTTTTCTACCATATGGGTACTTACAAGCACTAATGGAAATCACATGTAAGAGGTGGTGAATGCATGATAGGACGCGTATGCAATGTTACATTTACATATATGGAGGGGGCGAGTCTACAGCCACGAATACGGCAAGTAGTTTTGTAAATAATTCGGGCAAGAAACTATTTAAATTCCATGTTATAGGACTGCACTGTCGGTGTCGAGGGCGCTTAGCAATGCCAGGAGTACCTTGGAAAGATGCTGTTAAAAGAGGATACTATGCAGCCAATAATGGAGAACTGGGCTGGTAGCAAGGATGAATGGATCACAGGAATATTATGGAAATGGACGGACTGAATTGATTAGTCGATTTTGGGATGCTGTTTGCCCTAAATATGTCCGGAGGATTCCTGTTATAAATTTATAGAATAACCGAACAAACGGATCATCGAATATATGCTCAGCCAGCGGGCATGCCTATATAGTGAAGAACGCTTATTTCATGTAGATGTAGTCCCACTCTGGGAATGCCAACCACCAATACATCCTGATCAATCTCTTGAATGCCAAAAGATAACCAAGGAGCATTGCTTTCAAGGACTCGTCTTAAACAACAATCACCCCTACATATACCCTGGCCAAATTAATCGCACCTAATAGGATAGCATGGATGCCAATAGCGCTAGTCTGGTGACCGTACCATACAGGAAGACAATATTGATGCTGGTAAACTGGTTGTTCTTTCTCTCATCTTTAGAAGAACATATATGTATCATCTCACAGTCACCATATGCCATCAATTTTAAAAAGAAAACAACTTTCAGTCTTTATCTCCTTTGTCACATGGACTTGGCTCTACAATCGGATGCGACTCAGGGTAACTGTTTAGTATCTGATAATTTTCACTACATGAGATTGTTTGTTATTGCAGAAGATTATATACTATAGATGGTGGAGGGGCCAAAGATGAAGCCGGAGATATACCGATAGTGTAGGAATTTCTATATTTCGTTGAGACTACCGAGTTAGACCTAATCTCCTGATATTTGCGCTAAATTACGTGTCCTCGTGAGTTGTGTGGTGTAAAGAAATATGGTGGCGCGATATGTCGTGGGAGGTGGGACATGCGTTTTGGGTATCGCTATTTTGTACTATAGTACTTAACCTTCTCTCATTGATATCTAGACGTCCTGGGGAGAAAAAATGATTCGATTCATTCATAGCTGCTAGCCTTGTCCCCTCACATTGGAATTGCCGTTTTTGTTGCTCATACTTAGGAGTATCAAGCTTTCTTTCTCCTATCTCAAGAGGTCTTGTGGATAACTCAATGGTATTTGTCTATATAAGTCTAGGTCTAGATATCTTAGCTAATGGCCATGGCGCGGATTGAGAAGGAGAGGCCACGGTATTTTGTCTAGCTGAGCGGACTGCAGCAAATACTACTACAATAGCTACAGTTAGAAAGTGCTGAGTTCAGGGTAATGGAGATATTAGCTATAAATCGTTGTGGGTTCCTTCAAAGATACCTGTATCTAGCATATTATTCCACAGTTGTATACCTTTCTTGCGAGTTTAAAGGCACCTCAGATACTCCCTACTTGGCCTACAATCCCACATAGCGTATCTCTCTAGACCCACGCATACTCCCCGGATCCTGTTGGGTAGGACGCCGCCTAGATCCTATTTCCTTTCCTATTTTAGCTAGCTTATTTGTTAATTGCCCAATTGTGTAGTGCCCTCGTTACTAGGGAACAATTTTATCTATCGAATATATTCGTTGTGTGCAGTGTAGATACATATGAGAAATAAAGAAGAGGCAAAATTATCAAAGCTTCAGTTCGACACCCTAAACCATAATAAAAAAGTAAACTGCAACATCTCAACATCGACTCCGTACAAAGCCCAGCATACGCTATTGATGTAATACCAGACTATGTCACCTTTATACCCTTTCCTGCTCCTGCAACAAATACCCAATGCACCCCGTCTCCTTCTGGAACAAACTTGCCCTGGTGAACCGTATCCTTTTGCTTCATTTCCTCTTGCACAGCAAAAACAATCTCAAGACCCCGTGAACAGTATAACAACGCAGCTAATCCGAAAAGCACCTGAAGTCCGGCCAAAATACCCAACATAGTAGCAACTCGGTCCCATTGCACCAACAGTTTGGTGATGATGCCATGTGTCCCGCGCTCAATCTCAACGCGCCCAAGAATGTCGCTTAGGAAGCTCAGGCAGTTGCCAATGTAGTTGCCAATGTAGGCGGAAAGCCAAAGTGCCGAAGTGCTTCGATTCTGTCGACTCACACCGAAGTTGAACTCGAAGGGGGGTTTGGAATCCCGAAAAAGCTCAGCTGCAATATTACTGGATAATTTCTCTGGGTCGTCTTCAACCCCAGTACTCGGTAATGCTAGGCTAAGCCTGAGGTAATCATGTATACGCTGAGCTATCATACCCGAATCAAGATATACGCTACAGTTGAATACTATCGACTGGTTGGCAACATAAGAATGCCCTATGGCCATGGGGAGCACATCATAGTTTTCCGATCGCCCGACAAGCCCTATAGCAACGAAAACCGTCAGCACATCAACATAAACTTCAGCTATCATTACCATTAATGGATACAAAGACGTACACATTTGAATCGTCGCATTGCGGTGTATAAGTCCACCATCACCGCCATCATATTGATCGCGAACCATTGGGAATATCCATCGGTAGTCGTAAGCCCCGAGAGAATATTCTGTGAAATTGCTAGTTGTAAGGGGAGTCACTATGTCCTGTGAGCTTACAAACTCCTGGCAGATCGTTTCGACCAATGCCCAGCCTGCAAATATCGCAGCGGTCCCCCGGAAGTCCTGAAACTTGTATTTAAATGACACCTTGCTGCCCGCTAAGACCTCCATAGTCAAATTTGCATTTGGAAAGTGCGATATATTCATGGCATAGATTGTAGTCTGTGTGTTGTTAAGGTAGGGCAAATAGTCACGGCTGCGTGGGAGGAGCCAGGGTAGCCCCTTCGTAGTCTGTGCCATTTCGAATAACACACCAGCCATCCCACTATCGTTAAAGGCTGTTCGTGCCACATCTGGAAGGATGAGGTCAATTTTCCAACATCTAGTCATGCAGGGCAATGGAGGATCACTGACCTGTGTTGGGTAGGGGACTGAGTTCAGAAGCCAAAGCCATCCGAACGGAATCATCCCCATTTACAGCGCCATTTACCCAATCAGGCCTAAAAAGTCGGTGGGTATAATAGGGCTTTTCCTCGAGATTGAATGCAAAACCCAGAAATGCAACTCCGAAACGGCCAAGCAGAGAACATACGAGGAATAGGAAGAGCACCCATGTAGTCGAAGCGCCAAGCCCCCTCCGAGTGCGGACTTGGTGTATAAACAATGAAGCGTATGATAATAGTGTCCCCCTCATAATATAGCCTACCTAAATACTTTATGCATTAATCACTATACCCAAAGGCGGTAAGTAAACACCAGACTACTTTGTTCGTACATACCTCCTTCGCAGAGTGAGGTTTACCCTGGATAAGTGTTCCCCTAGCCAATAAACCAATCTGATCAAAGAGGTAGCCAATACCAAAGCCAAGAGAGGCCGAGAGGAGTAATGATGTAGTATTAAAAGCCCGTTTCTGCCATTGGGTAAAGTCTTTGATCTTTGAGAAACGCCAGAGGCACAGACAGATAATCCCACTGAGAAGGCAGTTTCCAGCGATGATGTAACATAGTAGGATTGCTGAGCGCCTAGTTGGGATTTCTCTATAGGATGGTTCAGTAAGCTGGCGATCGGGAGGTTTTTCGTGCTGGTCCTCGATAACTGTATTTGGGTTCTTGCATGCCCTAGCTGTGGCTTTGGGTTCCGCTTCAGGAGTTTGCTGGGGGTCCCCTTTAGGCTTTTGCAGGTGCTGGGTATCACTAGAATGTGTTGAAGAATTCATTGATGATCCAGATTCAAACAATCTTGGAAGTCAGGTTATTACGAGTAGCACGATGTAACGAGCAACAGGACTGATTTTACAACATTTATATTTGCCATAGCCTCGAATAGCTTGCGTGCAATTGAGGCAGATATGTATGGTGCTCAAGCAGTTAAGAACGAACGAAGCATGTGGCCGAGACTAACCCCCTCTTCGCGAATTCGAAATACCTATCGGAACCTTCAGTAAAATCTCAAAACGGAAACCAGGCTTACTTTCTGAATCATGCGGCCTTACTTCTAGTCTCGGCTTGCTTCCGAGCTGTTGCGGTATCGGTAGTAGTAAGGCTTTACTGTAGGTCTAGGTCGGATCCCTCTATTGGTTTCGGAACGGCACTACTTTTCGGACATCGCCCTTTTGGAAGTCAGGCGTTAGGCAACATATAAATAGCCTATGTAGAGTAGCCTTGGCATCCCTGCAGCTTTTGTCGTCAAATTAGAGTTGAGTGGAGGATGAAGCGCCTTGGCACAGTAAAACTAGTCTAGATTTCGCACAACTGCAAATCTGGATTAATAATGTTCTGACCCATACGTCAATACGGCCCATTCATCAATGGGCCGCTAAAGATGGTTACCCATCGATCTGACGGCTACAACAATATTTTAATATAATTATCTCATATATTCGGAACTATTGAGAATTACGGGACTATGGAGCACTACGGATAATGGAAAAATATAAGATATAAATACATAAAATACAAGAAAATCTAGGCCTCCAGACATAGAAAAACATAATGTAGAAATAAATGAAAATACGAGAAAATCAAGTCCTCCAGAGATATATAAATAAAATATACTAGATCAAGCCCTCTTCTGTAGAACTCGAGCATTCAATGTATTATTCAAATCAGGAGCCGATTTTTCTATTTATCCGTAGTGCTCCATAGTCCCGTATTTCTCAATAGTTCCGTATATATGAGATAATTATATTTAAATATTATTGTGGCCATCACATTGATGGGTGGGCTGGGCCCATTGATGAATGGGCCGTATTGACGTATGGGTCAGAACAATAACCAGGCTATGGATTAATGTGTTCTCATTCCCGCCACTCTAACCTGATCTTGGCATCTGCGATTTAATCGGAAGAAGGATTAATGTCTGGCGGGTACCGGCCCTCTCATATCGATTGGATTGACACCCCAAAGTTAAAATTGATTAAATTTGCACTTAGAGCCCTTCCGCCGTTGCCTCCATACGTATCATGCAACCTCCTCCCGCCCCTCCAAACATGAAAGAAAACGTGAAGATAGGATGTGAATAAAAACAGAAATAAACAGCCTGACAAGATAACAAGAAACAAACAAAATGAAC
>Ga0307511_10007846_pt1 | contig 10717 bp, 11 predicted proteins | sample 13_EM_MG_FD_200266 | JGI IMG/M metagenome (GOLD analysis project Ga0307511, IMG submission 200266) | Populus trichocarpa ectomycorrhiza microbial communities from riparian zone in the Pacific Northwest, United States - 13_EM | ecosystem: Host-associated > Plants > Roots > Unclassified | place... | reverse complement strand
CCCCACTAGGAACTAATCATCACCCTGATTTGTGGCTCTAGGCCTTGTAGCTGGGTGAGGTGGATTGTTTCTATACATTGGTGAAATTGCGTTCGAGTGTCACCCACGTGATGGTAGCATTTTTTTGGGTGGCCTTTTATCAGATTCTTTCAAGAGCGCTTTACGGGATAACCCGCAAGTAGTTTTTGAAAATTCCAAAAAAAAACATTTCGGAGTCATTTTTGCGGGATGTCTGGCGGTTGTATCTGAAAAGGTTTGAATCAGGGTAATAGATTAGTATATATTTCATATCTCCAGAGCTTCAGTTACTAAGCACTCTATATGTATCACTGCTTTGAGCGGGTAAATGAGTGTTGGGAACTACTTAACCAGACTATCAGGAACTATGTAGTCCACTAAAAATGTTTTGAATTTCTTATGATTCTTGTCTTGAGACAGGGTTCGGCTGAAATCTATGGCCAACTCCACTGCAACCAACGCCCGCCAATAACAACCAGATGACTACACTGACAGGGGTATCGGGGTAAAGTTATGAACATCTGTGGAACCATCCTCAGGAAGACACCTGATTTTCTTCTGCTCTCGTAGAATCCTTTTCACAACCCTCCATATGGAGAATTTCGGCGACTGCATGGTGGGCGGCTACAAGCTTGGGATTTGGTAGTGGGTGCAGAGTTGCAGAATGATTTCGAAAGGTCATCTCCCCACTCTCCGGGAGGTAGCTATTGTATATATCTGCCAAGTCATCATATTTTATCACCGAATATTTATTCACCGTATTCTTGGTATGTTAGCACTTCAACTATAGTTCAAGACCATATGAGGGAGGAGCGTACTGTTGCTCGAAGCGAGAATTCAAATTCTCCAAAAGGTGCTTGTAAGAAATCAATCATAGTTATTACATTAGAGAGGTCATTGGTGTTATCGGGCCCGATATGGTCTCGCAATGAAGGAAAGCAATGGTATATTGCATCCCATTTTGTAGCTGCACGGTTTCTCAGGCTCTTTGATCATTATCAGTCAATGTAGTTCAACATGGATGATTGGCAATTTACATACATCGATGCTCCCAAAGGAACCGAGATGGGAGGGGAGAATATGACAAGCTTGGGTCCTTGCTGTCCGTGAGCATGCTGGTGGCGCAGAATCCTTATCATAGTAACCACTAAAGACGCACTTCCCCCCATCCCTCTCTAAAGCCTCCCTCTTTACGCGCTCCTGTTCTCTTACCGATGGGCGTATCTGGGCCGAGAGTTCCTCAACATCACCAGTAGTTGAGGAGGGAGACGTTACAGGGATTGGGGTGTGTCCACCGCGGGATTTAACTATATTCAAAACCTACGTTAGGGAGGCCTCCAGGCACGGACGTCCAAACCTACAAGGTATCAATACCTCACTCAACAAATGCGTGCTGAGCTTCCGCAAGTCCTCGTCACTCGGACAATCCATGATGTCAGCATGAATGTTCCTGGCTCCCTCTATAGGAAGTATTGCCGTGAATGTCTCGAGGATAGTGGCGGTGTTATCTCTGGCCTCGATCTGACCATACCTTGATAACCGCTCTTGGACGTCATAGAGGAGCCGGGAATGATCCTCATCGACGACACCAATGTGCCAAGGAACAGGGGAGGGGCTTAGTGTCGACGGCGATGATAGTGACGATTCGGACATGTTTGGGAATGTGAGGAGAAGTTTGCCGGTAACTTGTCGGTAAGTAGCGGGAAACTGTGATCGTGTAAGTGTTGGTGAGGCCAGCTATAGGATGTTGTTAGAACCGACAAAGTTATTGTCAGCGAGGGTTTCTTTCAGAGGTTATAATTAATGTTAACGTGAACGCCGCTACATGGAGAGTACTTTCCGATACTAATCCAGAAGATCATACCGAGTGGTGAGTGGTGGTTACCTACAAGGTGCAAAGGATGTTTCTTTCTCGACCTATGAATCCATATGCACAAACTTTTGGCACATCAATTATTACAGCTGTAGAGCGGGCGATACGTCTATTGGAACAGGAAACAGGTTCTCGTGCCCATGGCGTTACTAGTCTGGTTGGCACTATAGCTACTTTGAGCTTGAGTTTTCAGGCTACTTTACTAAAGGACTGGACTTACTCTGGACTTAAGCCTTTACATCTAGATATATCTGTAGCTTTCGGCTATATCTAACCCCAACGGTGCACTTTGCTTTCAGCTGAGCTTTCTATCGGGAAACATACCATATCATTCTCTTCTTTCATACCTATCTAAATCCACCAGGCGTGAGATGAAAATGGGCGGGATTTCTTGCCACATTATTCGACCGTTCGACAGGATGATGTTTTCGCTCTATTTAACAAGACAAGCAAGAAAATCAAATCCGAACAATTGGTTATACCTCGAATCCCAGCAGGGAGCGTCTATCTCCTGGTGATCAACAGACTCTAACCTCAGAGAACGAAGGGGGCACTCTGTGCTGGGGCTTCCTAAGCAACCAATAGGCAGAATCATTCCTCTACATTGAACTTAGCATCTCGTTCCATGCTGCCCATATCGAGCTCATTATGCGAAGACGTCGGGCGTTTTGGCCCCACTATAATCTTCCTGCAGTTGTCAGGCAGTGCCAAAAATCAGAGGTGGAGGTGGGTGGCAATGTCAATGTCGATATGAGTGCAAATGAGTATGCGCTGGATGAACCTCAGGGTAACAGAGACATCCTAGGGGGTGCATAGAGGATGAAGCCTGCGCCAGGCCTTCCAAACTCCTTTTTGGGCAGGCTAACATGCATATTACATGTACCTACCGTTCACGGAGCACGCCCACCCTAGGCTTTCCTCGGGACCGTCACCTGTGGCAAATAAATCCGGGCCCAACCCAGCTAGAGATTCCTCCACCAAACTCCACCAAACTACCCTCCCTGTTGCCAGGTACCTGCATCGTTTCCTTCCCTTCTTCTAACTCTCCACCCCCCATCCCACCCCCTCCCACCCCTTCACCACCTCTGCCCTCTGAACCGCCTCGACGTGGACCCACCTCTATGCCCCTCGCTCTTTGCATCCCATATACCACCCTCCCCTCCTCTCTTCCCCGTGAGCCCCTCCCCTCCTCTCTTCCTCGTGAGCCCCTCCCTTCCCCCCCTCTCAATAACAACGGAGTTAAAAAGAAAGTAATCCTCACCAAGCGCAAAAAAACAATAAAAAGACTCATATCTTTATTTTTGACCATTACTACTGCCCCGCTATCCCCCTTTCGAGCAAATAGAGGCATATCACCCTCCCCCATGGTACATACCTCATGGCTTCCAAGCCCTCCTTCCCATAGAACTAGGTCGGCCGAGACGATGACACCGTTCGTGGTACCAGTACTCCTTCCAGTCTTCATAACGTTTGCTCCAGGATATAACAAACCATCTCCCCTCACAGCTTCCCCTTCAGTATCGCCGTCATCCTCCCCATAAAAGATGCTCCATCCAACCCTATAAGAAATATCTTAGTGATGAGGCGAATAATTAATGATTGCACCGAAGTATACAGAAGTCTAATCTGGTCAAACATTCTTTATCTAGACTAAAGTAGGGGTACCTTCCACAAACCAAAGCTTCATCGTGTCTCTTTAGAACTCCTGTCTTCACTAAGTCCATAGACTTATGGACTGTCCCAACCTCCATTCCACACCAACTGTCTCAATACCTGTATCTGGATCTTTGAATGATAGCCCCAGTGGGGGTGGTGAATATGCGTACTACTCGAGAAGCCGGCGTGCCTCTCTTTTGATGCCTTCTGGTGAACTTTCTCTGTCGACTGTGTTGTATACCTAAAAATACACTGAGATCTCGCGTTGATTTCCAAAGTAGATGGTACAGTGACTGCTGTCACTTCTGGTATAGGATTCTCCAAACAATGAGCGGCAGTAATTCCGAAAAGCTGATCACTCCTTCCATTCTCCCTACACAATCCTCCGAATGAGCTCCCCCCCTGTAGAGAATCTGTGAGATACAGAGTATTAGTAGTACTCTCAGGCATGATCTTGCTAGTCTGTGATCTTGCTTTGGATTAACGTGCCTACCTGACCAATAGAGAACATCTTTAAGCGAAGCTTTTCCACTGGAACCACTGGACGGGACCTCAATCTATTGGAGAGCATTGGGGCTGTGGGTGTGAGGTTGGCTCCCCTCTCAATCTTATCACAACGTAACAGGATTAGTATATTGTAAGGGGTAGACTCAAATAGGATGATATCTTTCAGGTCGGGGAATCCAAATAGAACTATCAAGGCATGGTTTGTTGTGCAAGATATAACACCATAAGAGCCACTCTGATTTATAAATTGCAAAGTCCTCAGTATATACTCTCGAAAAGCTAGCCTCCTCTCTAAAGGTAGATCTGTTCTGACAAAAGGCAGTGGTGTATTGTTCTGAGTTTGTTGGAGAATATTCATTATCGAAGAGAATTGTTCGACGCTGACGGTGTATGACTCTCTGTATAAACTCAGCATGCCAATCTTGATATTATAGGATATATTATACGCACCCTATTCTCTGACCTCGTCCTTTTCTCTTATGTTTCGGCATCGTGTTAGCACCCGTATGCTTCAGCAAACGCCTTTGGGGAAGAATGGAGAAGGAGAGAGACGATACTGGATTTAGACATCACGGCCAGAAGGATAAGAGTGAGGGAGTTGCTAGTTTTGGGAGTCATAGCAACTTGAGATCAAGTACTTACTTCTTTGGTGCAACGTAATGCCAGCCAGACTACCAGACTACCAATTCGGCGAGCGAGCGAGACTGTCCGTACTGTGCGAGGCTATGTTAGCTAAGTGCGCTAAAAAGCACTATTTACTGTAAATACTTACTAAACGCCATTCGCAAGCTGTAGGAAATAATCGATCCGCTAATGCCGAAGCATCGAAGGAATTCCTTTAAATCAACCTTTGCAAAGCGCAAGAAATTTGAGATTGAACATCCTAAGGTTTTGCCAATACATTGGCTCATCGTACTTGAGCATCTCTTCCCAATATTTTCTTAGAGGGCTGTCAGAGAACTCGACAAAGGTACACAGCCATAGGTAGGGTATCCGAATTTTCCAAAAACCATGTCTAGGCTGAGGGGAAGACTCAAGACTCACTTTTCACTAAGATCTCTATAAGATTCCCCAGAACCGATGACCAATCTACTTCCCTAACTTCTTGGTTCAGTAAAACCTTAATTGCAACTCCTTCCAATTGCCCCGGGAATCTCTTTAATTGATAATCATCACTGGTCGTGTCCCTGACTTTCGAGACAATCTTCACGATATTAATATCCCCAAAGTTACATTTACCCCCCTTCACTAGCTGCGTAGATCGCTCGTAGAAATATTCCAATGTTTTGGCGTGACCTCCGAGATCGCCAACACTCATTCTGAAAAACGGGTTGTATATAACATATTCTTCAAAGCCCTCAACTTCGTCAAGATTACTAATCTTGATTGCGTCGTCGACCGAGGGAAGAGGGAGCAGAAGAGGAAGTGCTTTGTTCATAGAGCCTGATATATACCGTTTAAAGGTCCCTCAATAGCTCTGGCTAAAATGGGGATAAAATAAATGTTCGTAGACGGTGAACACATGACTGCTCCGATACTATGTATGAGGTGTCAACGCTTCGTTGTCCGGGTAGCCGGCATTGAAGTCAAAATTTTGCAATGCCCAGATGGATAGCCATTGCACACGCGTATCTAATTTTTAGTGTTCGTGATTCCAGCGATGTTGATTGAGTCTAAAAGGTTAATGATGTCCTCTTTGGCATTGGTAGCCCAAGGCCTGTCGACACTCTCTTGCAGTTGACGAGTAGACATTCCAATTTCCAGTGAGACAGGAGGCTAGGCTTGAGGCAGTTGAAAGGGTATAGGTTGTACCGAGGCTAGCGAGAATGTGCCGGGAGAAGAGAGTGCTTGAGGTTGAGGCTGGGAAGAAACGGTGGGTGAAAGGGGATGCGACACTTCCGGAGATATTATAGGAAAGGTGGGAGCTTGAGCCAGAGGTTCAGAAGAGATGATAGGGGTGGGTGGGTGCGAGATTTCCGGCGGTGTTTGGGCAGAGAATAGCGTCAAAGGTTAGGGAATGAGGTGGGGGCCAGAGTTGGTGTTGGACTAGATGAGGAGGGGGCGAGGGACGCCTCTGGGGGTGCTTGTCGTGTGCACTGATGCTGCCGATTTGCTGGATGGTTAGGAAGGAGTCCTAGGGACCTTAACTCTCGCACTCTGGTTCTATGAGTTGGAGCCATGGGTAGGTTAGTTGTGATATCTTGGAGATGTGCACGGAGCGGATGTGGGAGAAAGGTAGAGTTGTAACATGTGAAACCCACCCGAGATCAAGTGTACAATAACAATTTCCCCCAAACCGCACACAGGGACCAAATCAACAATTTCTGCTCCTGCTTCAGGGCTAATACACTTGACAAACTGCAGCTGACATTCATATTACTGTAAATAAGCAATTAATACTCTTCGATTCATGCACACCGGGCTCATAACGTGGAGGTGATTGTTGTTCTGTCATGAAGCAGAAGAGCAGGATGAGAAGGCCTTCTGACTAGATTTTTTATTAAACTCTATACGTCTTAGGTAAACGTCCAGCCTTCCGGGCCCAGCCAGACTACCCGGGCCAAGGAAATGACAAAGGAAACCCACACCTTCACATCCGCACTGGAATCGCCTACCCCGCATGCGACTAGATGAACTATGTAAGTACAAACCTGTTCACCACTCACCTATTTTCTAAGCCTACATCGGCGCTCTCGAAACCCCTGGTTGGGAAGAAAATGAAGGGGGTTGGTGATTCGCCAGTGCTAGATGAGGTTGGTATTGATTTAGAGATGAACATCGAGCAGGCGACTTTTCCCAGCCGTATCGTGCAACAGGCATTGTGGCTCGCCTTCTCAGATCAACAAGTGATGGAAGTTGTGACCAACCACCGTGCACTCTCCAAGCTCTCGGCCTCGTTGACATTCTGGAACCTCCTATCAAGCGTACCGTAACGAAATTGGAACCGTGGACAGGTGTGATTCGTAACATGCACCCTCCACAATCACTTCTACTCCTTCGGCGCAACGGTGCAAGAAGCTATCAATGCATTAACTCTCTTTGGCACCAGAAACAAAGGAAAATCATCCCTCTTCACCGGTCAGAAGAGTTCATTCCGCGTAGTATATCATACCGAGAGTATGCTCGGTACATATGTATACATATCTCTCCTACCACCCCCACTAGGTAACCCAGATCAAGATACCCGACTTATTCGACCAACGGAAGAGGAACTCGTGTTGTTCAAAAATACGTATGGGACAATTGGGATCTAGGAGAGATGTTGTCTAATATGTACATAGCTGCTTTCTCTCTAAGGCTTAGCACAGTCAGATGCAGGCAGTGGTGGATAGATCTAGCAATGAGAGCATGTCAGTTTTCCTGGCTACACGTGCCCCTGGAGCCTGGGGCATTCCAACCAGTGTGGGTTGCCAGAATGTCCCTATGGAGAGAAACTATATCCACACGGGCTACGGGGAGAGATTATGCCCGTGCGGGCACATAATTCCTACAAAACAGCAGCACCAGTGCTTGGAGTGGATTTCCAAGATTCGCCATACGGCAATCCTCATAGGTCAAAATTCGAGATGCGATGCCCCTGAGTCACCCATCCATAGAGGATAATTTGATTGGCTTATGCAGCTTTGGCCCAGGAAAGGCAGTGACTACGCTAGTAGGTTTAGTGCCATTTTACTGACCCCCACGAAAATCCCTGGTGTAGCCTTATTTTATTCCAAAGTTTGTTAAATCTATACCCGCATTCGACCGAAGATCGTGGCGGGTCCCAGTGGTTTCCCTCTGGGGGTTCCCCTGCGCCCTCGGAACAATGGGCGTAAAGCTACGTACACCTCTATCTTGCCAAACTAAGAAAGCTGTGAACGACTCGGCCACTATCAAAAATCATATACATAAGCTGGGCGGGTCCGCCCGCGGACCTTTACTAACATCCCACCTCCTGTACACAACAAAAGCCGATAGTACTCAGGCTATTCAGATAAATAAACATGGTCTTGCACATTCTCCTGTTTGTCCCTTGGAGCCAGTGAGCTCTAATGACCCCCTTTATCCCTATTGTCCTGTATCGTTTCTACCACGGGTCTATGGCAGGGAATTCCATGAACAATCAAAGGCCTTGGTCTCAACCCACTGCTCCTGGTCGACTGCCTTGGTGATCTTCCGGTTTTTGGCAGGTCGGGGTTTTCCTACCGGAGCTATCTCCTCCACCTTCTCATACCCTGTCATGTCTTCATACGGTAAAGACCAGTCCTCCTCAGCTATACCGCCCGTCTCTGCCTTCCTCTCTTTTGGAGGCTATCTAGTCCGCCTTAAACCTTTATCACAATAGCCTCTAATTCTCCCTTGTGTGCCTGCTCCAGCTCCACCCTCTTCTCTCCTCCCCTTAAGGCTTTACTTCTCATCTACCTTCGTCTTCTCTTCCCCCAAATCTCTCAACTCCTTCCCTTGGACTCTTAGCTTCGAATTGAACTCCTTTGACTTTGCCTTCTTGCTATAGTCCCGAGAAATTTTCACCAGCGTATCATACGACAGACTAGCTGTTTCTCCACTGTCTCTGCCAACATCTTCACCCGTTCCCTCTGCTTCTCTGACATTTTCTCTGACATTTTCTCTGATATCTGTTTCCCTCTATCTCCAATCCCCAAACATCTTTTGTCCGCCTGTTCACATCTCTCCTTAAAGTCTAGACCGCCACCTGACTTCCGCAGCCGATCTTCTAGGTCGTCGACTTCCTCGCGTAGGGTCTCCCTCTCTTTGTGGTACTCGACTATCGTCGAACCGTAGAAACTCGCGAATAAGAAAGTACCTGCGATTAAGAAAGCACCCGTGTATAAGAAACTAAATTTTCAGTTACCTCGGATACAGCAACTAGCGTGGGACCGTTCGGAGATTACTCTGGTCAGTTCATTTCATGTAGTGCTTGAAGCCCTGCCCTCAGCAAGCGTTACTCTGATTGCCCGTGCTACCCTGAACTTCCACTTTCCACTGCCTCGGCCTTGGCAGTAGCAGTGGCAGTTCACAAACGTCATGAGATTACAAGTACAGTAGAAACATAGTCTTGGCGCGCAGAGTACCACCAATCGAGCAAGTGCCGTCTTGCTTAGCCGACAGACGTACGAATGTGATTTAATATTACGGTACTTTATTCCTGATAACCTGGTAACTTTAGCAAGGCGGCTGCACCCGTCAGGATTAGCTGCTGTCTTGAGGGCCAGGCCACGATCCATCGACCTGCGTGTTGAATACGAGACTAGAAAAAAAGTTTGATTTTAGTTACCGGCTCAGGGAAGCGGGGAAGGTCGGTATGAACGCTTGAGGCTTCGGTTGCATAGTGAACTTGACCCAATTAGTCTGGTTGCACAGACAAGAATAGTTCTCTCCACATTCCGCGGGCCCGCATGCACTGCACATGTGGAGGCTACCGGTACCGTCCCAGTGGCGTCCCACATCTGATTCACAACACGCCACCCAGAGACAGTGTGTGGGATTTTATTGGTAGAATTGGTTGTGAATGGCAAAAGGGCTTATCGGTGGCGTGGGTTTCATACACATATATAAGCAGCAGAGATGTCTGCTTGAGAGGTTGCAATTGTTAAGGGAGGAAGAAGACAGACTGCTCGATCACGGTGGAGACGGCTCGCCCTTGAAGAGTGGCGGATTTACAAGGTATAACATGAACGCTATGAGGCACAACTCAAGGATGGCGAGGATTACAGTGTTTGCAGAGGTGGTGAGGCTGCTGGATTGGATAGTTATTCTGTGAGTATTGGAGATCACCATTGATACCTACAAAAATAAGTCACTTCTACAGAGCAGCAACTTACCATTTCTCCTCTAGAATAATATTCACCATAGCCAGTACCCTAGGCTCTTGGCTCCTCCCTACTACTCGTCCCTTCCCTCTCCCATCCTACCTCTTCCCCTCATCACCTTCATCCCACGGTATCAATGATACCACCATCTCCCTCGTCTCTGGTGTCCCTACGATGCTCCCATACCCCCACGGCTCGTCGACAGTCCCGTATGCCGTTGTCATGATCATCTCTCTCGCGGTCCCACTCCTGCTCATCCTCTTCCTTATAGTATTTGTCGCCCGCCTCCCACTACCCCCCAATCACGGAGGAGAGAATATCAGCAAAGCCGCAACCTACCGGCTAAGACTTTGTCTCGCAAATACATACATCCTCGGCCTCCTACTCTCCCTAGCATTAACCCTCTTCGCTACCGACATCCTCAAAAATGTAATTGGTAAACAACGGCCCGATTTCTGGGGCCGCTGTGGTGGCGTTATCCAAGATGTGGAGATAATATCCAAATACACAATCCCCGACTACGGACTAAGCAGCACTAGTACTGGGGATGGAACCCGAATGGTCACATGGGAGGTCTGCCAGAACTACTACAGCGACGTCATAGGAAAATCGGCTACGGATGGATCCGGGTCGAAACATATTTCTCGCGGGACGTTGCAAGATGGCTGGAGAAGCTTTCCCAGCGGGCACGCAAGTATATCGTTTGCAGGGTTGGGGTATATGTCGCTGTTCCTTGCGCATGCATTTGGGGTTTTGGGAAGTAGGAGGAAGGTGAGAGTAGGGAGAGGAGGGAGAAGCTCTATTTTGGCGTTGGTGGCGACGGTGGTGCCGGTATTGGTGGCAGGGTACATCTCTG
>Ga0307511_10007845_pt1 | contig 10718 bp, 7 predicted proteins | sample 13_EM_MG_FD_200266 | JGI IMG/M metagenome (GOLD analysis project Ga0307511, IMG submission 200266) | Populus trichocarpa ectomycorrhiza microbial communities from riparian zone in the Pacific Northwest, United States - 13_EM | ecosystem: Host-associated > Plants > Roots > Unclassified | place... | reverse complement strand
AAAAACATAAAATTTTGCGCAGCCCATCCATAGTAATACGCGAGAGGATAAACAATGGAGCCTTATACAGTGAAAAACTCATGCCTTTTAGAGCAATACTTAATTTTCAAATAAATGTTTTCTTTGTTATTCTTTTTATAAATAAAAGATATTAAAAATAGTGGCTCCTATGTCACTTGTGTTAAAAAATGGATTATTTCATTCAAAGGTCATTTACAAAGGTGAATATTATTGAAAAAAAAAACAATAATAATACTTATCAAAACTAATCCAATCTGTTTTTAGAGAAATTTAGATAATACCACAAAAAAATATTATATTATCCAAATAATATTATCTTATTTTTATATTTTTAAAATTAGAGGACGTGTGATTTTTCTCGGTACTAATTCTAACTAGTTGATTGTAATATTTTTAGTATTTTAGGTAAAAACAATTAATAACATGGTGAATAAAATGTTAGATTCACTTGAATTACTCGATGGAGGTAAATAAATTCAAATAAAAAAACCAATAAATTTGGGATATAGTTGTTAAATTCAACTTGATTGTTGAACCAGATATGACACACAGGTCACGGGTTAGAAAGATCAAATTTATAAAAAAAATTAAAATAATATTATTTTAATAAAAAAATTAAAATTAAAATAAATTAATTAAAAACCGAGTTTTGACGAGATCAGCATCAAGTCAATATTTTACCAAATTAATCAAGTTTTTTTATTTTATTTTAAACACGAATAAGTTTAGATCCGAATTAATTGAGCGTGAGGTTAGGTAATGAAAAAAAATCGAATAAATACAGCAATAACTAAGGAGGGAGCAACTGCGTGACCAGCCGCGTGGTTTTGAATGAAATCTACAATTTATTTTTTATTTTCCATTATTAAAATCAAAAGCAAAATAGGAGAAGCAGATGGATCATTCAAAAAGAGACCAACATAGGACCGTTGCAGCAACGTTAAAAAAAATCTGAATATTTTTTTAAAAAGTAATCTTTACCACCATCACCACCTAGTTACCGTTAGCACAGCTCAATTACCCAACAGCCGCTCCCTCAAAATCTAAAATTCCAACCCCAGAGTTGAACACAAGGAGAAAAAAGAAGTACAGAGTTTTTATCCAATTTTCATTCTTTATGGCAACTTTGGCACCTGGAATTCTGTTGAAGCTACTAAATGGGATGGATACAGGGACTAAACCCACCAGCGAGCACCGGAGTTCAGTTTTGCAGGTAACTGACATAGTACCAGCTGATCTCGACGAGAAAAATCTGTGGCCTAAACAAGGATTCTTCATTAAAGTATCAGATTCTTCACACTCCATCTATGTCAGTCTTCCCTCTGATCAAGATGATTATGTTCTCAGCGACAAAATGCAGCTAGGTCAGTTCATTTACGTTGACAGACTGGAGCCAGGATCTCCTGTTCCTGTTGTCAAAGGGGCAAAACCACTTCCAGGGAGACACCCATTATTAGGAACCCCTGAACCCCTTATGGGTCTTAGAGGAAAGGGAGAGAGAAGTGAACAAAAACCACCCTATGGTCAAAGGAGAGGTTCTTGGGGAACAGGGCAAAATGGGGTTTCATCTCCAATGGTTTTAAAGCCAGTTCCTTTGGATTTTAATCAGTGCACACCGGTGAAACAGCGGTTGGCTGTAAGTTGTGTGAAATCAGTCTCCCCGGTGGTGAGAGGGAGAATTGCCAAAGATGGAGGCACTAATGGGGTGGTTAGGTGTTCTTTTGCTGGTGGTGGATTGCTGGCTAAGATGGTGGACAACAAGGGAGAGAGCCCTGCAATGCTTAGGAAAAGTTGTGCTGCACCTTCTGCTAATTTCAAGTTTCCAAGAAGCAAGAGTGTCTGTGAACGAGAAGCTAGAATTCCAATTAGCCCCTGCAAATCATCTGTAGGTGCATTTTCCTCTCATTTATTAAGTCTTGAATTATTTTTTTTCGGTTCATCAAGTTACTGATGAGCTTGAAATGGTTGCTTGATAATAAATATAGTAATTAGCTTTTGGAAAGAACCAAAGCTTTTCATTGCCCTATAAATCTTCTGTATAAAAATAAAAATAATAATATAATTGAATGCTGCTGTTTTTGTTTTCTGTAGGATAATAAAAGCTCAACTCCCCCACCGAGTTTAAGAAATGCAAGGGCGGTAGCTTCTCTCGGAATGGGCGGAGAAGCACAAAACTCTTGCAATTTAAAGGCCATCTCAGAAATACAGTGTCAGTATGGGAATGCAGCCTCTGATACCAGTACCGAGCTGGCCATGAATTTACCAGGAAAGTTGAACCTATTAGGCAAGGTGAACTCTGGATTCCTCTAGATGAAATCTTGATTCTCTTTGCTTTCTCTTGTTTGCTAAACCTTTTGTGGCTAACAGGAAGCTGTGCAGCAACGAGAAACGGCTCAGAAGATAGCCCTCCAGGCGCTAAGAGATGCCTCAGCCACTGAAACTTTAGTTCGGCCTCTCAAGTACTAAACCCCTTCTCCTATCCCTTGTATTTGTGCATTTTTTGGCTCCTTTCGGTTTTAATCATTCTATCATGATTTGGAAGTTTGAAACTAAGTTTTGCTAACATCAAAACGATGACTACTTGTGTAGGATGATCTTGAATCTGAGCAGAACAGCGAGACCAGATGCTCCAGCAGCCTGTTTTGACCAGTTTCTGGAGTTCCATCACCAGATTGTGAGAGCAGTTACTGATATAGTGTCCATTCAAGCAGCTACTTCAGCTGCTGAAGTTGGTCAGAGCACAAATATCGAACAGCGTGGAGAAAATTCCTCAATCTTACATGAAATTGTACACAATTCTATGGACCAATGTGGGAATCCTGCATTAAACTCATCAAAAAGAAGAACAGCATTGTACAAATCAATTGGTAGCTTCAATGAAAGAAGTGATCAGACGATGAATTTTGAGAAACTCCAGAGATCAAATGCTAATCAAAAGGCCTTTCCAGAAAGAAAAGGGCCATCAACTCCACAGGGAAAACTGCCACCTAAAGCTATGATTGAGAATGATGAAAACAAGAGACCAACCTCCTCTTGCAGCTTAAGCAATACAATTAGGTTGGGTAAGCAGATTGAAAATGAAGCTGGAAATTGGTTCATGGACTTCCTAGAGAAAGCTTTGGAAACTGGAATGAAGAAATCTAAAGGAACAACAGCAGATGGGGATGCTAAGAAAGTTCCTCAATCTCTAATATTGAAGGTTATAAACTGGGTGGAGGTAGAACAGTCTGACTGCCATAAGCGGCCAGTTCATCCAAAAGCAGCACAGATTGCTCGGAAGTTGAGGATCAAGGTGAAGAATCCTTAGATGGGCTACTGTCGAATCTAGATCTTTTGATCATAAAGAATTCAAAAACCTCTCTGGTTGGCTTTTGCTCCCCGCTTCCCTATCGGAAATAGCATTCCAACTCGTTTTCGTTTTGTATGTTGTGTGTGTGTGTATAAAATATATACTGTGTCTGTGCGTGTTCAGATTTTTGGGACATTTTGTTTGGAAATGATAGTGCATTGCTTGAACTTCCACGCATGTATCCCAGCTAAAAGCAGATAAAAAAAAAATAAGGTCGTTGCGTCGGCATTCAGATGCAGAAAAGAGCTTTGATTTTGAGGGGGTTGAGGACGGAGAAATTATCGAATCCCCGATCTCATCAGCCACATAACTCGCATACCATGAAACACAGCAGCAGCATCTTCATGGAACATGAAATAGAGTTCTTTCCTTCCTCTATCTGTGTATGGTATTAAAATAGGTTCGATTTTTGGTTACGCGATAGGAGCCAAAGGCACAAACACAAAACCCCCCAGCTAGTCTCCCTTTAACCTTTTTCCCTCAGAGAGGTAGGTGTATTCGGGGAACTACTAAATGCTCAGTTGAGCAGTAGCTCCACCCCATGATTGGCCAAATCGGCTTCCCTGATGAACACATAGGTTGACAAACGTTTTGTATATTTAGTGGTAGAATTTGTCGAAATGATATGACACGGGCTGGAAGAGTCGGCTGATTGATCTATTGGACCTTATTCAACTAGCGCAGTAGTCTCCCTTCAACTCAGGTGACAAGCCATTGAAAATGCAGAGCACTTTCAATTCCATTGCTTGTCTTGTCTCGGCTCTGAAATCAGTTGAGTTTCACTGATGTTTTGAGGGAGAGTGATCTTGTAGTAGCATGGTTGCAATATGAACTTTGTTTTTCCAGACTCACACAGCCAAATCCTTAATGGCAGGGGCGGGCTTCGATTTAATATTTATCGATTAGATCTTCATCAAAAAAAGAAAAAGAAAACGAGACCAACTCTGCAAATTTTCAAATGCACCGCCGTCTGTCACTAATTTGCTACCATTAATCCAGAATCCGTACGGTTAAGATTTTCATTAATTTGTATTGTCTAACAAGGACTAGGGTAGAGATTATTCTTGAGTAGAATTGTATTAAAGATTAAATAAGAGATATCTTGGTAAGCGTTCACCTTAAAGGAGCAAGCATGTGGAATTTATGAATTTCTCCCAGGAATATGCCCTATCCAGTCAGTTCACTTATTGGTGGACGGTCCATGATGCTGGATGCTGTCTTTGCATTGCTTTGCAAAACTGGGTCAATATCGGGTAATTTAGGAATCTGAGCCAATATATCAATTGTTCGTCGCAGAAGGCGAGCTAAATCCCCATCATCCATTGCACAATCCATCATCATCTCCTTCCATGTGAGCCCTGCAGCCCAGGCTTCAACCATACCTGAAAATTGGCTATCCAAACAACAGGTTATCTCTACCCCATGTTTTTCTTGAAGCTTCGAAAGGTTACTTCTCTGCTCATTTAAGATGTTGATAACATTGATTACTGCGGAAGAAGGTTCGTAGATGTAGTTGTTATTTTCCCAGGCACGAACTTTGATCCCTTCAGAAACTACACTTGCACAGACAGCTGCGAGTTGTCCAGGTTTCAAATCCAAAAGGATTCTACTTCTAAGAACCATTGCAAGCCACAGTTCATTTTCTCCTCGAATCGCAGCTGCGGTTTCACCAAGAGGAAATATTACTTGTGTGTTGATATCCAAGGCCCTGCTTTCATGTACAACATTGCTGATCTTTAAGAATTCTTTCCAACCAGATGGTTCGATTTCCTGCAGCCGTTCGCTCAAACGGTTTGATCTCATCTTGAGGCGTTTAATCTTATCCTCTGTAAAATTCTTCCAGTCTAGGATCCTCTTATATTCTTTAAAGCCTTCAGTACGTGCTATCGTTTTTTTCAAACGTGCAACTTTGTTTCTTTGATCCTTGTAACTTTCTACTGCATCATGGTAAGCTTGTGACATGTGTAACACCTCATCAATCTCAGAGAGACTATTTAAAACAGGCACATTTAAGCTCCACGACCATGTCTCGAGAGATCCTTCCATGTACCATAAACCACCAAGTTCAGATTCAGCAAGCTTTTCCCACTGCTTCTCCTCCCTATCAAGAAGCATCCACATAACTTCATGTGGCAAATCATCCCCTAGAGACAAGGCAACATTAGGAAGGCCTGTCCTATAAACAGTTTTGATCCATTTTTCTGTAAACAGATACCAAGAGTTATCTGAACCAAGAGCTACATGATAAGATGGCTCAACATCTTTATGAGTTTCAACTTCACTTACATTAGACTCAATGGGTGCAACAGTCTGTGCTAATGAATCAATGTCAGAAACCATGTTTTTAAATTTTGAACCATCAAATGAATCAGCATTCCCCAAATAAACAGCAGGCACTGAATGTTCCACTCCTTCAGAATCTTTGTATTTCAAGCACAAAAAGGGTAAACGATCATTTCCTAACTCTTTCAATAAAATTTTCAGGGCATTTAATCTCTTTGTTTCCATCTTTCTGCGTAATTCAGTCCGCAGGCGTTTCTCTTCCCTCAATTGTTCTTGTAAAATTGCAATCTCCTTGTATGCCCCATCAGATAGGATTTTCCTGCTCTTTCTATCTATAGCATCATCACTGGTTTCTGAGGTCAGCATTTCAATCTCTTTCTGTATTTTAGCTAGCTCCTCTTTTGAAGCAAGCATCACATTGCTGCCAATATATGTTCCAAAACTTTTCTCAACTAGTTTCCTGGCTTCTTTCAAAGTTCTCCCTGCCTGGAGAACCTTCATTTCATTTGATTCGTTTGATCTACGAGTAATTTTTGCACCAGCAAGAAGATTCAGCACCATCCCATAGGAAGCAGTAAACTGTGATACAAGAGGTTCTAGTCCAGCAAATAGAAGCTTGCAGCACTCTTCCGCACCTTCATTGGAAGCCTGAACCAGCACAACATGGCCCCTTTCATCAATGCCTCTACGACCAGCTCGCCCGGCCATTTGAAGAAGCTCGTTTGGGCTTAATGGGATACGTCCACTACTACTCCTCCTGCTGAGAGACGAGATAACAGCTGTCCTAGCAGGCATGTTGATTCCAGCAGCTAGTGTTTCTGTAGCAAAGACAACTTTAATAAGTCCTCTCTGGAACAGTTCCTCAATAAAAGATTTCCATAGAGGGAGACATCCTGCATGATGCGCAGCAACCCCTCTTAGAAGTCCTTTGACAGCAGTCTCCCTGACAGCATCGGGATTCTGAACACTGAACCTCTTCAAAGCCAGTTCAACCTCACTTGCCTCACATTCATCTAAGAGCCTGCAACCTTCAAGGTACTGCACAGCCGCATCACATCCTCTTCGGTTAAAAATAAACCAAATTGCAGGCAGCATATCCCTTGCCTTAAGCTGTGCTAGTGTATCAACAACTTGAGGCACCTGAAAATCATGATTTTCTTTAGATGACTAAACTCCTTTTCCATTCTAGAGGACAGGTTATAAGTCAGCTATAACAAACTACTATACTCAGAAGAAAAGGAAAGAAGGAAAGTAAAAGAAAAGTGTCACATTATCAGAGAAACAATGGATAAATGAATTGCCTGTGAACGGCGTATTCTGCTTATATCATTCTTCGAAAGGGGTTCTTCAGACATGTTACCAATACTATCAAAGCCCATGTTGCTTCCACGTTTTCTTGAATTCCTTCTTCTCGACCCATCATCCTTGTAAGATTTAACTCTTGAAGCAGAAAGTTGTAGATAATTGAGCGACAGCTTCCTGTTCCAAATTAAAAGTCAAAACCAGAAATTAGTATCATTCCATCACAAAGAATTCTTTATATAAATGCAAGAACATTATGCAACCATCATCAACACAACTGCGACATAAATTGAATTTGGAGTTCAGACGAAGAAAGAATTTTTTTTTTTTGGGGTGGGGGCAGGATGAATAAGATGACAGAAGACAGAAGACAGACAAACCTATTCATGTGCTTTCTTTTCTCATCAAGAAGGGGATACAAAGAATGCCTGGTAGAGAAGTGCCAAGTCAATGGAACTGGACGCCTTGATGATGTCACCAGTTCAGTTTCACCATGAACCTAGAAAGTAAATTGAAATAAATATCAATTTACCTTTCTCACTGTGAAAAATATTGTTTCCATAGGTCACCAAACAAGACAATACAGAAGCCATGGCTGGCATGACTAATGTGCAGAATTGAGTTCAAGCATGTCACAATTTTTTATCCCATTAAGAAAAGATGCATCCAGAAGTTTTGTCCACATATAAATGGAAGCATATCATTATTTCAATCCATATGATAAGGGAGGTATGGTAGAAGTTTTGTGCACTCTTAATTTACACATATCACTCCAATATACCTCAACTTTTTCCATAAACAGGTTTCAAAGTAAAATTAAAGGATAAATCTAGTGCAATAGTAGGACAAGAGTTCAGACATGAAATAAAAAGCATAGCCTTGGTAATGATGCAGCCAGCCCAATAGAAAATTACTTCAACAGAGGAATGAAAAGCAGAAGAAACATCCCACAGCCAACAAGAACAATGTCTAGACATGTAAGCAGTTGTTTTTATTGGAATTATCAAATCAATGGTGAGTTCATGGGATGACGGGCACATGTCATGTGCAAGTGCATTCATGTATGTGTTCATCTTTTATATTGCTGGATAAAGCCAATCCATCAGAATGTTAATTGTCCAAAACCAATACAAATGCTAAGGATGCAAACTGATCAAGTAACAAGAAAAATTGCCAGTAATCTCATCCACCATTCATAGTGCATGCACTTCAATTCTTAATTTGCAAACCTAAGAATCTAAAGGAAGCCAACAAATGCATTGAAGACGTCACTTCTGGTTCCCTAAAGGTAGGAATGTACAAAAACCATTCGGAACTCAATCTGCAGCTACAGGCTTATGCATCCACATTAACCGCAAAAGACATCTTCCTTAACCAAGACAAAAAAAATTACACTCTATTAGCACACCCACAAAATTATTTTAGAATGATGGTCAGTGTGATCCTTCTGCCCAACAATCACAAAATATATTTCACTATTTCTGTGGCCTTGGACTCTGTGAGAAGCAAAGCAGAAGAAAATATAAAATGAAAGAAGGATGATAAAGCGTTGTTTTTAAGGATAGTCGATGCTTAAATATGATACAAAAATAAATAAATAAACCAATGTTGGCTAGATCATTCATCAATATATTTTGGCCAACAATTTTCCACCATTTTTATACTAGGTATCCATAGAAATCGAACATGTCAAAGGCCTCAGCTGGAATGGGAATGGTTCTGATCTATTCCATATCAAGAACAATTTAAATGTATTTTCATTAAAGATCATTAGCAACTAAATAATTAAGATGAAAGTTTCTGGGAGATGTAAAATTAAAACAAGATATTAAAACTATAAAAATGAACCTCCCAAAGTCAAACTCTGGATGATAAGTAAATTCTGGTTCTGTTAGGTTCTTCAATAAGAGGAAGTGGAACAAGCTTAGCATTTCATTAAATTCCTTAGCAACAGTTCCACAAATAGTTTGTTAAAAGTAGAAGAATGAATAATAAATGGGCCAAATGGAGCATCTTGTTACTGGCAAATAATTATCCTGCAAGCATTACTGTGTAACTGCCATGTCTGTAAGACAGCTCCATACAAGGTAGTATAGTGGACATTTATAAAGAACTGTACCTCACGAATCCATCCAGACAGCTCATCTGGATTCTTGACTGTTGCTGATAAACATATCAGTTGAACTTCTTTCGGGCAATAAATAATCTGCAAATTTAACAATGTCCATCACACTATGCAATGCGGTGAAATTTTGGTCTGTAAATGAGATACTGAAATATAAATTATACTTACTATCTCCTCCCATACAGTACCACGAGATATATCACTTAGAAAATGAACTTCATCCAAAACAATCACATCAACATGGAAAAGTCCACTCCCAGAAGAAACCATCCCAATGCTGCATGACAAGTCCAACCACCATTTATATACTTAATTCAAAAGATAAATTGAAGTAACAAAAGAAGTACATGGGTCATAACTGCATGAGGAAAAGGATAATAGATTTTCTATACACAAACCAAATTTCCAGGTAAAAGAAATTCAAGTCTACAAATCATTGCTGACAACTTAATCTGCTTTTAAACTTAAACATCGTGATACTGATGAATTTGTAAAAGCTAAACAAGGCGATTATCATCCTTCCAACGTACAGTATAGTTGAAATTGGGACCGGGACCGGGACCGGTTTAAAATAAAATCTTGTTTTCTTACTGCAAATGTCAATGCCTCGATATCAATCTGTTACTCCCAGCTGTACTAAATTAAAGTAACATTGTTCCATACACCATCTGTTTGTAGGATCAAAATATTTAACCATTACAGTATAAAACAAAACATACCTTTGATACAACATGTTTCGCAAAATCTCTGTTGTCATAATCAAAACTTGGGCATCTTTATTGATGGCAGAATCTCCTGTGAGAAGACCAACATTCTCATCCCCAAACGTCTCCCTGTAAGTGTAGTTTCAGAGAAATAGTACTTATCAATGAATAAGCAAAACAAAGCAATCTTGTTATTATTTGAAGAAGTGGAAATCACAAACCGAAAATCACGAAATTTCTGGTTGGACAAAGCCTTAAGAGGAGTGGTGTAGAAAATCCTCCTTCCTCTAGCAACAGTAGCAACTGCTGCAGCTTCAGCTATCAATGTCTTTCCACTGCTTGTTGGTGCCGATACCACTACCGATGATCCCTTCAAAAACGCCTCTATCGCCAACCGCTGCCAAAAACAATATATATAGCTAATTTTCACCAATTTCATAAAAAAAATTTAAAAAAAATCAAGAAGAAGAACCTGAAATTTGTCGATGCGGAAATCGTAAATGGAAGCAAGTTCATTAGCGTCAATAATTTCATTTCCAAACTCTTTGACTTCGTTACAGAGCTTTTCAACTCTCTGCCACTTGGATTCCTTGCGCCAATTTGATACTTCACTACTACTCGCATCGACCGATATTTCGGTTTCTGTTTCTTCTTCGATTGCCTCCGAAATATCGTCGTATTCATCAGCAGCTTCGTCTTCCTCTTCGTCGTCGTCTTCGTCATCTTCGTACTCTTCTTCTTCGTCGTTGTCTGCATCGGAGAGTTGCGACTCGGCCGGAATGAAAGAGTTTGGGGAGTTGGAGAAGGAGAGGAGTCGAAATGAATTTAATGATCTCGGTTTGGGTTTGGGTTTGGGTTTGGGTTTGGGTTTTTGAAGGCAGTAGAATCCTAGGGTTTGAGGAAGATGAGGAGGGAATAGGGAAGCATTGAATTT
>Ga0307511_10007842_pt1 | contig 10721 bp, 16 predicted proteins | sample 13_EM_MG_FD_200266 | JGI IMG/M metagenome (GOLD analysis project Ga0307511, IMG submission 200266) | Populus trichocarpa ectomycorrhiza microbial communities from riparian zone in the Pacific Northwest, United States - 13_EM | ecosystem: Host-associated > Plants > Roots > Unclassified | place... | reverse complement strand
AAATGATCGGGGGGATGTGGGGTGGGAGAGATGGCCTTGAGATACTCAAACATGAACGCAATGGCACGGGGCACATGGGGATCAGATTCTCTATTGGAGGGGGTGGGGTTGATGTAGTAGATACAGAAGCCTGAGTAAGTACAGGTTTTGATATCCATCATTAACGCAATGTCTATATGACAATATACGAAGAGAATACTTCATAATAAACATCATTCACCATAACTATCCGAACCCAAAATTCTGGGTTCTAGACGATCCGCCTCAACCACTCCACTATCATCCCAACATCCTCCGTGACCTCGACGGCCCTCGCCACTACATCCTCTCCGACCAGCCCATTCCTCCCCATTCCCGCCACCCCACCTTGCCGCGCCACCTGCTCCGGCGAATCCACAATACCATACCTCGCCGCTACCCCTCCATTCCTAGATACCTCAATCTCTAGCGAAATGAGTCTCTGAGGTACCACATGGCTCGGGAATATAACCCGTAGCGTTGGGGTAGGAGGATCTGAGTACAGGGAGATATCGATTGGAGTTGTGCCTGTGGGAGGCCCGGGTGTGGGTGTGGAGAGGAACGAGTCTAAGTCGTCTGGTGTAAACGACGGTGTTTGGGTCTGTGCTGGTTCAGGTGGGGGTGGAGAGGTAGTTAATGCGCCACTACTGCTTGTGGCGCCGGAATGTGGGGAGAAACAACTGCGGAGAAGAGTTGCAAGGAGTACATATTGTCTGAAGATCTGGAAAATCGGACCTAGCTGCCTAGGATGGCCGAATGGGATCTCCCATACCTCCCGAGCATATATTGGTTTTAATGTGTGTAGGGTGTATCGATGATTTACGCTTGGATTCACCTGACCGTGAGAATCCATGTGGGGCGGTAGATGGACTTTTCTCTCTGTGGTGAGAGGGGGTACCAGTGCTCGAGGGAAGAGAAGGCCATCGAGGGTGGTGGCACCAATTTGGCCTGGAGGTGAGAAGAGACCTAGACTGGAGAAGATTGCGACTTCATCACAGAGGGGGACGACTATAGGTGGATCGAGGCGGGCAATAAATCGTGCGTTGGGACGGGCGGAGTCGACCTCCATTAGGTTTTCGACGGAAGGTTCTGGGTCTACCCAGTCGATTATGTAGTCGTCGTCGCCGAACATGCTGTCGTCGCTTCGGGGAGTGTCAGCCATGATATTACATTTGAAAGGGGCATGGTACCTCGGTTTGATGGTATTCTTCCCTACCCAGTTTTCCGATGTACGGACAGTATCCAGAGAGGCACATTCCGCACCAAGTTCATCAATCTCAATTATAATCCTCCATGTTTTACCTTTGTCTCCTGGATCGTCTTGTTCATCAGGCTCCAATATATCCATCCCACCCATTGTAACATCTCGTTCCTTTCCCTTGTTCGAGCTCCTGGTCGGCATTTTCCTCCTCTCCTTCCAATACTCCACACTCAGCCCTACCTTTCCATTACAATGCATCCTCGGCCTTCCATTTCCTCTACACATGGCTTCAACAGCCCCACCATCCATAACAGTCTTCTCATGGTCGTATATTCGAGACAAAGATCCGTATAACCCAGTTAGAGCTGTAAAGCAGTTTAGTGCATGTGCTTGGCTGAGTTTATCCAACTTGCTGAGTCGTTCTAGGTTATTAGCAAAGTCGGCTAGGTTGGATATCATTAACGGTCTTTCTGGTTGGAGGTTATTTCTTAGGATGGACGCGGCTTGGGGGGCTAGGTCGTTGGATGTCCCTAGGGTATTAGCGAAGGACAGGGCAACCTGGGTGATGTTGTTCCCAATGAAATCGATCTGGAAGAAGGGCGATGGTTAATATCCATTGGGAAAATCTGGCAAAATTTTATGAAGGGCATACCATACATCAACAACAATTATTGCCCCCGTAATGCTCACTGTCTGCCCACCATCCTTATTTTGTTCTTGCCACATTTCCAACCTATAGTGATCCACCAGAACCTACTTAGTATTTGCCCAAACTCCCGCCCCAGAGTTTTTCAAAACAACTTTTTCTGAAAAATGTTATGGGTAAATACCATACCCCAACCTCTTCGCCAGCCTCTCAATCCCCTCTATACTGATCCTCCCGGGCTTCAAAGCCAACGTCCTTAATATCTCCTCCAACTCCCTCTTCTTATTCTCATCGCTCGGTAGCCCAATCCCAAACCCTCCATTCTGTAAATACACCGGCGTCCGCCCAAGACCCGCAACCATCTCCGCCGCAGCCGCAGCAGCGGTATTGGGTGTGAACGTAAGTGGGAAGTTCGCAGGCGAGCTGATTTGGAGATATTGTCCTTGTCCTCTGCGCGATGCGGCCAGTGTCGCAGGTGAATTGACATTGACTGCAGGTGAGAAGCCGAGTGAGAAGCCGGGGTTTAGTGCGCTGGCTTTGGGCGTCATGCCGGCGACTTTGGGGGTCAGGCCTCCCCCGAGCTTAGGAGTCGTCATGCTGGATGAGGTTTCTGTGAGATTTGTGGGTCGGGATGCGGGGTGTTGGGTGTTGCAGCAGGAAGCTTGAGTACTGTTTGTACGATGACTAGTTAATTGCGCGGAAGCGCCAAGGTCGGAGCACAAAGTCTGGCCGATAGCTTTCACGGTCCGCACCTTAGTCTCTCCGGGAAGAAGGGATCAACCAGTACGAATCCTCGGGTAACCCAACCACCAACAGCTGGTGGCAGCGCAAAAAAAGCGCTGAAGGGAAAATGCTTGCATCGTATGCCATCTACCACACGCCCTGCGGGTAGTATTGTTGTATTTTTGCTGTCTGGAGGTTCGAATTTATTATATCTGTCGAAATGATCAGATTTTCCCTGGGTTTACCTGCTTGTAATATATAATTATATGGGCTGTCCATTCCCTCCCCGTAGATCTGACTTTTCTACCGGTTGTATACTATATACGTGATTCGCAGAACTGACTGTATCACATCTTACTATGTATATACGTAGTATAAGTACTTAAGTAGTAACAGGAGTGTGGAAATTTCATGTTCACACTTGTTGTACCAACCAGACTTGTCCCCCGGCTTACAGCTGGAAACTTAAGTTACCCTGAACCACAGAACTACCGAACTACCGAGGACGTATTTGTAAATTATGAAAGTGTTGGGAACTAAAAACTATATCAAGAATTATTCATCTAGGAAAGGGGGCACATTAGTTGAAATCTAGCCCAAGGCCCGCCCCTCAACCGGGTTCTTCTACTTTCGTACGCCTTAGGTAAACTTTATACACGTAAAGTAGGAGTAAAGCAAAATCAAGCGCTCCGGAAACGCCGTATAAAACACCCTTTCCTTACCTAATCATTCAAACGACCACTATTCATCTCTAGCCGAAGCTGGCTGAGGCCGCGGTCAAACAGTGATATTGCCCAAGCTAGCAGATCTGTCGGTATGTTCCATTTATATTAGTTACTTACTCCCGTTAAAAGAGTCCCAAGTCTACCCAAAATATACCTTGATCTCTTTAAAGTTCTTATTGGGTCTCTGGTCAATGGTCCTATAAGCATTCAGCTGCAGACGTATAGGTAATAAATCTACAATCATGACTAGTATAGGTATAGTATTACCTATGGTTTCAAATCCTATCTTTTCCAATAGGTACACTCTATGTAGAAGACTACCTGGTGGTATCTATGGCTGCGCTGGAAGAGATCCTCAGGGTCACACGTGTACGAGCCGCGGCTGCAACATGACGACTAGTCATTGCGAGCTATATCTATCAGACCTTGTCTGTGAGGCTCAGATTGGTTGTTTGACTGGAGTACTCACTCGGGGAGCCTATTGTGTGTTGATGCTTATTGCTTCTGGACGTGCTTCGCGAATTGTGGGGTTGGTAGACTTGCCTGGGATCGAGTAACTTCGTGAAAAGAGGTAAATTCGTTTTGTTGTTCGTCATACATAAGTATACAGAAATTCCATGTACCAAAGTCGATCAAATACAGGGCATTCTCCCAGACTGATGGTTAGGGGGTTACACAGACAGTTTACAAAATGAGCCTATGACCTTTGGCTTTGCATCATATCTCATACTCTACATTCTTAGAACAGTACTAGTTTGGTATGTACTTCTTATTCTCTTTTTTTTATTCAAGTTCAGACTCCCGACCCCAGTTTACAAGATTCCTCCCAGCAATTGCACCCAATTCCCTTTCCGTTGAGCCAATGTGCTGTTCCGCCTTGGACAAAAATCTAAGCACGCTTGCAGTTGATGATATCGATGACTATTATTCAAGGACCATCAGCATTGTTGAAATCCAGTGTGTTGCACACAGACAGAGGAGACTTACACTCAGGCTTCAAGCTGGCACCACCAACCAAGAACCCGTCAATGTCAGGTTGAAAAGCCAAGCTCTTGCTGTTCGCAGCATTCACGGATCCTCCGTAAAGAATACGGGTATCCTCAGCGGCGTTACCCTCGAGACCGGCACCGGCAAGCCACTTTCGGATCTCGGCGTGGGTGCCCTGGGCCTCTTCTGGGGTGGCAGCTCGGAGAGCCTTGGCTCCAATAGCCCTATAGTTCGTAGAGAAAATAAGTACTTTGCTCGCTACGGCGGCACACGGAAGGTAATGGTGTATGCATACCAGATTGGCTCATAGGCAATGACGATATTGGTCCAGTCCTTTACACCGGCATCGATAACGGCCTGCAACTGCTTTGCGTTGACCTCCTCGGTCTTTCCGTCCCGGCGCTCATCGGCACTCTCTCCAATGCAGAGAATGACATTCAAGCCACCATCAAGAGCGGCCTTGGTCTTCCTGGCAACCAGTTCATTACTCTCGCCGGCCTGGCGACGCTCGCTGTGGCCGAGGAGAGTCCAGTTGATGCCATCTTGCTTGAGCTGCTCGACAGAAATCTCTCCAGTATGAGCACCTGGCTTCTCGTGGTAGACATTCTGGGCAGCGACTTGGACTTGCTTGTTGCCGGCATTCTGGAGGACCTCCAAGGCCTGGAAGATGTAGAGTGAAGTTGGGGCAATGACCACCGCTTACAGCTCCCATCCCATAATTAGCCTAGGACAACAGCTAGGACATTACGCAGAGAACATACCAACATTGGGGTCCAAGTCTGCCTTTGCGAGACGACCAACAATTTCGGTGGTGGTGGCCCTAGAGCCGGTCATCTTGAAGTTACCACCTACTAGGAATTTGCGAGTCTGAGGAAGACATAGCGGAAAGTGTTAGAATTCGAACAGCTATTTCGAAAAATAGTGATGGCATATTGAAGACTAACCATCTTGGATAATGGGGTATGTCAATTGGGATAGTGAGTGGTGTTTTGAAGTGCGTGCTGTGAATTTAGAGGTGCTGCTGATGCTGAAGCTGGTACAATTCCAAATGATGTGATGGCGGGGTTAAGTTCAGGAGGGGCAGTTGGTTTACAAACGAGCAAAACTCTAGCTCAACGTATCTCAGCCTGCTTATATACTATTGTCGCTCACGCACTTGAATTACTTTTGCGATGCCCATCGACAAGTTTCATCTCGTGTTCAAGCAGCATCAGCCTATTGGAGGGGGTGTCTCTGTCTGAGCAAAAGAAAGTTCCTTAGCTATAGGCACCTAATTTTATTTTCTCTTGACTGACGCCAAGCAGAGTTGCCCGATTCTCCTCGGCGACTATACAGAAAGACACTTTGATTATGGTATTGTTAATAATAATAAAAAACGCCCTATTGTCATGCTAACCTCCCGAGATCTATGCGTCATTGCAATGGCAAACGAAGTAGTGATCGTGCCTCCACACCACCCCCACCCCCGGGATCTCCGGATCACCGCTTCGCTCTCTCTCCCCGGTTCCTAACCGCGTCCTTATCCTCTAGCATCCCCCGCCGCCGCTTCTTCGGCCAGCTCCTTGCGATATCGATCTTGTCCTCTGAAAACCAGTAGCATAATGCCACCCACAAGAGATAATCCACAATCACGCATAAGCAAAACAGCTTCCCAGCCCAAACTCCACACCCGTAATATCTCTTTAGTCTCTCCAGAAGGCTCAGGTTCCTCGATTTTGTGATGTGATCATAGACCCTCTCCGTCCTGGCAGCAACATCAGTCCATGAATACATTTGTTTAACCTGTTCATGGAACTTGTCCGTTCTCACGCGACCATGCCGAAGAGCGTGAATCGCCTTGCTTGTTGCAGCAACCAGATCGTCCTCCTCCGGCTTCGCGAACATCGTCATGTGTGACGGAAGAACTTCAGGTATGCCGCCCACCCTTGTACAGACGACATACAACCCACAAGAAGCAGCTTCCACAATAACTGTTCCGAATGCCTCGGTTAAGGATGGATGGAGATATATATGCCCCCGGACCATCACATCTCTGACCGCTTCGTGACGAATCGGACCCAACAGTTCCACCTTATCTTGAAGCATATTTTTCTCCAGCATCTGTTCAAGGTCGATAGCTTTGGGCCCAGAACCACCAATAATGAACCGTACGGAAGGATGTAACTCGCATATTCGAGGGATTGCTGCAACAAGCAGGTCGGTGCCTTTGTTGTAGAAGAGACGAGAGATGACGACTATTGTGATTGTGTCAGGCGATGCTGCTGTAGGGTCTGGTCGAAAGTTCTCTGCTACCACAGCGTTTGGTATCACTGAGACGGTGCTAGGATCCAGGGCTGCTCTTAACACTGTATTCTCCTTACAAGTATGCGACACGCAAATACAGTGATCCACATCACTCAAGGTGAATTTGAGGAGTTTGTTGGTCAAAATACTCGCCGCATCGGCAAACCCAAACAGCGAATGGTCCGTGAAGCAAGTCTTCAAGCCCATAGTCCTTGCATGTAGAATTGCTTCATGGCACAAACTGCTCAAGCTCGCATGTCCATGCACAATGTCTATCTTCTCTCGAATGATGATATTCCGGAATATGGGAAAGAATGAGAAGACTGTCGGAAACGTTGTCTCGCGGTAGATGACAAAAAACGGGACGTAGTAGACTTTGAGGCCATTTGTGAGGTATCGTACGCCAGTTCGGTCGCCATATGCATGCGTTATTATTATGACTTTATGGCCACGGTCAAGGAGCTTCGACGAGAGTTGGTAAATGTGAGACTCTACCCCCCCTGGCTGGGGGTAGAAGAAGTCACTCGCCATTGCGATGTTATAGGGCATTCTGGAGGGATTGGGCCGAAGCCTCCTGCTACCGAGTGCCCGGAATTGTGAATTGATCGACAGAAGTTCGTGGAGCTGTGAGCTTTAATTTTCAGGGACCTGTCGCCCTCGCCCTAGTTAGCTGCTACTTCCACTTGTGGACACCTAGATTACGTAAACTAATTACATGACACAATGCTTTGTTGAACCAGATATCTTCATTGACCAGGTGGTACCTTTGAGGACTCTAGAATTGTGAGAATATAATGACCGTACCGTTTGTGAGAAAGGGTTAATACAAACAATGTTTCAGAGTTCATGCAATCCGGGTATCGTTAATGCAATGCAGGGTGAGAGTTGACGAAGCTCGCCCCGCGCCAAGACAGTATGGTGGAGTGCAAGTACAGGTGATAACTCCCATCCCACACAACTTAATCCTTAGAGCTCTCCCTAAAGCTACCAAATTACACAATGACTACCCAAGATCCCTTCGACTCCGCTCTGTAAGCTACCACTCCCCAATCAAATATTTGCTGCCAAATCTCACATTCTGAACATAGTGACCTCCTCCGTCGTCTCAATCCCAAGCGCACAGCCGCAAACCTCAACTGCCTAATCAACCTCGTTCCAGAACTCACCGAGGAGCTTCTCTCTAGTGTTGACCAGCCATTGCAAGTCCAAAGATGCAAACAGACTAGAAAGGATTACTTACTTTGCGACTATAACCGTGATGGGGACTCTTACCGGAGCCCGTGGAGTAATGAGTTCGATCCACCGATACAGGATGGGACATTGCCGAGTGATAAAGTGAGGAAGTTAGAGATAGCAGCAAATGATGCATTTGATGTTTATAGGGACCTGTGAGTCTTTTGCATGCTTGAAACATGGGAGAAGCAGCGGCTGAGTGTGTGGATTTTGAATACAGGTACTATGAAGGTGGAGTATCAAGTGTATACTTCTGGGACTTGGATGCGGATGGTTTTGCGGGGGTGGTGCTATTAAAGAAGTGTATGTTCCTTACTATAGGAACATTCCAGACATTCGCTGACGAGTATACGAATAGCTGTTGAATCGACCGGAAAGTCCGCAGGCTCATGGGACTCTATCCACGTTTTCGAATGCAACGACCGAAGCCGGTCCTCACACTACAAGCTCACAAGCACTGTCATCCTGCACATGGCCAACTCAGGCGAAGCACTGGGCGGGATGGATCTGAGTGGTAACATGACAAGGCAGGTCGAATACGATTTGCAAGTCGACAATGACGATTCCCACATCATGAACATCGGAAAGCTTGTTGAAGATATGGAGCTGAAAATGAGAAATTTGCTACAAGAGGTTTATTTTGGCAAGGCCAAGGATGTTGTTGGTGATTTACGAGGTGAGCTATGCCACAGAGTAATAATGATTTGAGTGCTAATTAGCTCCATAATTAGTTATCCCAGCACTCTCAGAGCAACAGAAGGAGAAGTCTGTGCATGCCGAGATGATTGCCTCGATGAACAGGAGATAGGAGATCCTAGATGCACACGAGAAGGAGGTCTGAATTCTTTAGTGAGCAGACACCATTTATGTTTATTCTTTCCTCTTGGATATATACCTTACCCCTTTTTAAACATACTAGTAGATAATCATAGCATCAAGACTCTTTTTGCCGTGGCCAACAATGTTGGGCTCATTTTATCTCTCTGTAAACAAGACCGAAGTTGTCAATTACTTATGCGTAGTAGGTATATATACATTCTACTACATTAGTCGTACTACTTGAAGTGCTCAGTCGTTGATATCGGTTCTCGATTCACCACCGGAACTTCTCCTTCCCCGAACAATAGGCTTACCCTCAACTCCCAAATATTACATGATGCAGTTTTCATCTTTTTTTGGCTAAGATTGTAGTGAGGGATCATCTATCTAAATAAGGTTTGAATTTACAAGTTCCAGTGTTCCTAAGCTAGAGAACCCCTCGGCTACCAATTGCTCCAAGCTAGACTAGATTTTTCTGTCACAAAGGTAGGCTGGTAATCACTTCAAGCACACTTGTTTTACAAAAAGCGACATTCACAATTCCAGAACCATCCTGCAGGAGACAAACGACACGAGGCTAAAACAAAAAAAACAAAACAAAAAAAAAAAACAATGACGTTCACTGTCAAACATACCTTCTTTAAAAAATCAAAAAAAAAAAAAATCAAGCATTTCAGATAACTTCAAAGGCCCACATACAACATATAACATCGCACCTATATAGAGCAACCCCCAGAAGAAAAGAAGAAACAAGATACACAACAAACATTGCAAGCTTCAGGTAGCCTCGCAGTTTAGAAAGCAAAAAAAAAACAAGCAAAAAAAAAAACGCCGTGGTAAGTGAAACTATTTGAACACCGTCTTTCAGTGCAGAATGTAGAATCAATAAAAAGAACGCTGTAATCATCATAAACCCCAGCTTCATCGTACATATATCGCCCCCCCGCGGTGCAATCACAAGAAATATGCTGGTATCATCATTCGCACTCTGACAACCCCACCACCACCATGATAAACCCCCCCTTTATGAAATCTTCTTCATTCTCTTCCCTCCAATCTGCAGCTTCGAATCTACCCTACACACACAAATTAGCATTCCATCCCAGTGCACTCCACCCCCTATTCCTTATTCTCGTCCAATATTTTCACATACCTCGAAGCATCCTGATCCAAAGCATTCAAAATGACAATCTGCTCATCTAACTCCTGATGAATTGCCTGGCCAATCTCCCTCTGTCTAACCACTGTCTTGAGCATACTTTCCAAATCCTGGTCCTGGTCTCTCATATACTGTTTCTGAAATTGTAAGACCCCGTCGTTATCCAGCTCTCTTGTTCGCTCCGTTTCCTGTAACGGTGCCCCTAGTACTCTCCTTCCCCCGCCAGTACTTGCACCTCCATTTCTGCCTCCGCCAAAGAGATTCGCTTTATCTGCTGCGGTTGCACTTGGAGTGGTGCTTGCTGCGTTGGGGCGTTTAGACGCAAGACTGTTTGCCAGTGTTTCGAGTGCCTCACGCTCCTTTCTTGCTGAGGCGAGGAGGTCTTTCCTCCTCCTAATCTCTCCTTCACCAAGATCGCTCGCCCCGTTACCAGACCCATTACTCCCCCTTCTTGCAGCCGTGGGCGCTGATGCCTCAGCCATAACCTTCAGTCCACTCTCCAACGCCGTTAAGATACCCCCTGCTTTTACTATGCACCTTTTCGCCCCAGCAGCACTCTCGTGCTGCTCTGCCGGACTCACCGCCTGGTCGCGCTTACTCAAGAACAACCTCGCATCGTGCAGTAATGCTTTGAGTTCCCTATGGACATCCAGCCACAACCCCGCATCAGTCACAGGCTGCCCTGTACTTGCAATAGCCGCAATCCCCCCAGCGCCGCTCGCGGCCCCGATTGAGCCTTTCCCATTGGAACTACTCGACGACCCAGCGGACCAGGAAGGGGGGAGGTTAAGGAATTGTCTCCAGACAGAGGAGTTCCGCCAGCGAGGGTCGGGGGACTCTAGGATGGATTGGAGGTAGCGCTCGAGAGCTTGTCTGCGGTCTTCGGTGAGGGAGGGGGAGGTGATTGTGCGGGGCCAGTATGATTTT
>Ga0307511_10007841_pt1 | contig 10722 bp, 10 predicted proteins | sample 13_EM_MG_FD_200266 | JGI IMG/M metagenome (GOLD analysis project Ga0307511, IMG submission 200266) | Populus trichocarpa ectomycorrhiza microbial communities from riparian zone in the Pacific Northwest, United States - 13_EM | ecosystem: Host-associated > Plants > Roots > Unclassified | place... | reverse complement strand
AACCGATTACAAGGCGACCATACAGCCAGTTCGATTCTGGAGGGACGTGTTGTAGCCACGGTACTTGTACCCCATGACACGCGTTCTCCATGCACAATTCTCACGAAAGGGCAGGCATATGACTCGTATAGTTCCCGTACGATCGATTCTTTGGGAGCCAATACAAGCGCCGAGTGATAGATATGTGGAACGGATGTGCTGATGATATCGAAGTACCCGGTGACGAAATTGAAGCAGTCGTTGGTAAGGTCAAGTGTTGGCGGCTCCTATATCCAGTCTGAGTGAGTTCGGAACGCATCAAGATGGAAAACTCGACGCACCTCCAACCAGTCCGCAGCGAGTTGCAACGCGTCAGCAGCATTCCTGACGGTTCCGAGGACGCTGAGCACTTCCAGCCAGAACAAAAACTTCGTCTCCAGGAACTGGTGCAGGATGGGGGTGATTGTTGGCGCGTCGGCTGGTGTTGCGTCTGCGTCACCGAGGTGTGTGTGCCATGACAAACACGCGTATCGCAAAGCTGAATCGATGTGTTTTTCAGTCTTCTCCTTCAAGTCATTGACATCCGAGTTTGCGACAGCGTCTGGCAGTCTGCACATGTCTTTCTCCAGTGTCCGGTTCATCAGATTGAGGCAGCCGATCAGGAGTTCCAGGTGATGATCTGGAGGGGAAATGTGAAACCTCTTGTCGGAGCACCGAACCGGATCGGTGACAAAGTCGGGGAATGACTTGTGGAATGGCCGGACTGGACGATTGATATCTTCTCGGAGGATGAGGAGTGAGCTGACCGACGACAGTAAAGGTGGGACGTCTTCGGCATCAAATCCTAGGAGTGCGGCGATTGCGGATGTGGAAAGTGGGTTCGCAGCGAGAACCACTGCACCGAGGACGGAACGGGTTTTGGGGTCATCCTCTAGGTCGTCACCAAAAGCCTCTTGAAGAATCGATGTGTACAGTAAGTCCAGGGTTTTTCCCTCACGAGCACCGATCTTCTGCGACCGTAGAAGGAGATCCAGTCGTTCTCTGGGGTTCCTCTTGTTGTCATTGATGAACTTGGCCGTTGCGGCGGCGTAGACAAATAGTCCTGCTGCCCGCTCGCAAAGGCGGTCCAGTTGTTCTTCGGTCGGCCAGTTATCCAACCCACGCCGACGGCTTGCAAGTTCCAAGAAGCCAGTTTTATAGAACAGTCGGATATCGCTGTCGACTTGGTACGGCTCGACCTCGTGGAGAACGAACACATCCGTCAATTTTGCCAACAGTGGGAGACGGAAGCCTTCGGTGATTCGTGATTCCGGGCGACCAGTGACGAAGAATTTGACTTCCGGGATCTTGGATACCAAACGGCCGAGGACGGACAGGATCGCCGAGGCTGGCTCTTCATCTTCACATTCATCCAGAGCATCGATGACGATAACAGTCGAAATCCCGGATTCATTGAGGGGCCGGACAATCAGCTTCTCCATTTGGTTGCAGAGTGATTCATAGGCGATTTCCGGATCCGACTGAATCAACGGAACCAGGATCGATCGGAATTTCGGGTGCTTGCGTGCGAGTTGAACGGCCAGAGTTGGGAATATGAGCTGGAGGTTCCTCCGATTCTCGAAATCTCTTGAACAGAAGAAGGAGGCCCCAAGCAGACCATCCACAAACAACCTCCGTGCGATGGTCTTCGCAATGGTGCTCTTCCCCGTTCCGGCCAGTCCATTCAACCAGTAGACAGGGAGCCTACTGGAGTCCTTTGTCCAGATTTCGATACCGTTCAGAACGTCTCCGCGGGTTCCTTTGAGACAGCCTTTGCGCTCGCCGTGTCGATACTGGGCCCCGGTTGCATAGAGGAAATTGTTGAGGACAGACTTTTCGGCTGTCAGAACTCCTGTCAGACACACGTCAACGAGAGCGAAGAAAATCCTGACCGGCATCCTGTAGGGAAAAATGTTACATTCATTCGCACATGAAATGGGGGACACACACCATGAGGTCACATCCCTGGTTGTAAATCGCCATCTGTTGCACCAGCTGTTGTCCTGGTCAGCATCGAAAAGGGTGTCGCATTCACGAACGAACCATGTAATCGTTGACAACCTCTTGTAGATCTTCGAGAAGTGCGCTGACATCTTCGCTATCTTGAACATCATCGAAGTATCGCAGAGTCGCGGACTTCCCCCCCAGCGACCTCAATTGTTCTTCGATGTATTTGAGTTTACTAAGAAGGTTTACTGAAGCATTTATCCCGAACGGAGGACATTTGCATACGTTCGTAATCCTTCACGGCGTTTGATTTCCTTCTCGTCATTCGTGGGTTGTTCGAAAAGCTCCCCTAGCACAGTGATGCGGGAGCAAAGGATTTTAATCTTGTCCTTGACGGCATCAGCGTTCTGGTGAGTGGTCGTCAGGAGGGAACCCGGAAGGAGCGTCGAAGCGAACCTGAAATTTGGCATAGATGACAGAGATAGATTCCAAGACAGCTCTGAGGGGGCAAAATGCTTCTGCTGCCCCCTTCGCGAGGTCGAACGCGAATGAGGCGCGTCTGAGGGTGCGGTCAATCGGGCCCCTCTCCTTAACTGAGTAGCTGTGGTAAATAGGACGGTAGTGCAGCTAGAACACCAAGACTCACCCCTGGACTTCCTAGACTGGGGTAGACCGCGAGCGTCCTCGTTACCCGGACTGCCCCCGGGCGTACGTTCACGAGCGGCTCCCGAAGGTCGCTGAACACTTCGTCCTCGCGGTGCTATCGGGTCGGGGATAAATGTAAGCCCTGATAGCTACAGCCGAACGCACGCACTTGAGGTGCCACCGGTGTTACTGGGAGTCAGTGTTGGGGCACTGGACTCGGGAAGTTGTTTATTCTCGTTCCCTGCTTCTCGGTTTACGACTCGAGAACCTCCCCCTCTGTGGTTGATATCTGGTGCCGATGTCGAATCAGTCCCAACTGCCTCACCAACTGAGATCCTTCCCGAATATACTCACCTTCGAAGTCCCTGTCACGTTTTGCATCGGTTTCTGTGGTTTGTCGGGTAGTGTTAGGGGGTACCGGCTTTGGGGAGGATTTTAATCGTTTCTTCAAGAAACGCAACATCTTCAAGCGAGAAAAGTGCAGACGTCGCAGCGCCCGATCCAATTATCCCCTTAGCTCACGGCTGGACGTTGCTGATTGGTGCGCACCAGGTGTGGAACGAAATGAGCCAAGGTCGTTCCAAACCTCGGCAGCTCAGCTCGTCGCTCGAGAGACCGTGTTGGGGAAAAGGACACCGCCTCCACCCTCTATATTCTCTGGATAACACATTCTCAAACTACTGTCGATGAAGCCTCAGAATGAAACCACCAACCTTTCGAGCCATCCCCCACGAACTCTTCTGGAGGGTCATCCGGATCCTTACCAGACATAGTTACGCTGGCAAGTGCGACCATCGTTTCGTCATGCCCTACAACCTCTCTTACGAGACTCAATACAGTTGATGCCCCTGGTCCAGCCGGACTCGAAACCCTACTAGGGTGCATTTTCAATCTATACCTGCATCGACAAGTAAAACCACTTACGTGATTATTATCCAATAGCATGGATCGCATCCCAGACCCACTGCATTGGTTCACTGAGCGTACTCTTACCCACCTCCCTACCAGGGTAAATCGTTGACACAAAAACGAATAATTGGATATCGAGGAACGGGAACAGAAACGATAACGCAACAACGGACGGCAACAGCGGAAGATCCCGGCCACACGACGACTTACCAGTATACCATCGGGTCCTCATCACGATAGGTTTCAGGATCTTCATCGACAGACTCTTGAGTATTGGGCAGTTTCGTATCCAACTTTCCCTTCTTGCCCCGAAACAGTATGATGAGCGTGTTCGGTCGTAGACTCAGTTGATCGCTGAAACTTACCACCAGCCACAGCCAAATAGCGTAAAACTGCTCTTCGGATGGTGTGTGGTGTGCGTCACCCTATACATGGCGGACCCTCAGGGGTTACAGTCGAACTTTGGTCGACTGAGCCACCATTCACCGCCGCCGCATCGAGTTTGCTGTTGGAACGGAGAGCGTAAGTCGGAATTCTGTGGGCGGGACCGTGCGAATTCCCGGCGCCCGTGCAGACCTCGGCGACCCTTCACGGTTACTCTCGCTTCTTGGGCTAACGCATCTCACGATTAGGTAAGTATCCTGTAGGGGTCTTATGTAATCTCGAAGGTCTAGACGGTACCAGCGGGGGTCGACACAGATAAGACCGGATGAGGGCGATAAGTAAACAGGCGAGTGCCCATTTTGCTGATGGGCGGAACACCCCATGACCAGGCGGGTTCTCGAGACTATACGAATTCGACCTCTCCCAATCGGTTCCCGGTCAGACTTAGACAAAAAACCGAGGATACTGTAGGCGCGCGACCAAAGCGGTGGTCATCGGTCATCAGCAACCCAGTGGATTTTTTCCCACCGCTTTGGTCGTGCGAGTACAGTGCGCAGTATACTCGCCAGAAGATGTACTCGCTCTCGTGAAGCGGAAGCACCCGTAAGTATGGATCTTGTTCGACCAACTGTGGGATTCTGGCCGATTGACGGCATTTCAGCCCAATCCACCTTCTCGGCACCAAGGACGGGTCACCTCGCCACCCACCTCTCAATCACGTCATCTTGTGGGACGCGTGCTTACACGGCGAAGGCTTGAGCCTTCGGTATGTTAAGGTGACCGCCTCCAGATTGACTATCTTTGTTTCCACGAACATCACCAACGTTTTGACCGTCTTGGATTGGAGGACTGGGAGGGTTGTTTGATAGTAGATCTCAGGTACCAGAAAACTGCTTCCAATGACTCCGTGGAAATTCCTTCCGAATTAAAGTACGGATAGACTACTCGGGGAACTCATGTGGAATCCAAAACGAGGGTTTCCTTATGGTGCTCTTGAGTTGCGTTGGAGAACCTGTATTTCCAAATGAGGGAGGTGGATGTTTGGCAAGAGCTTGTGAGTCAAACAAACCCGTCAATGGTTCCTTTTTTTGTGTCCGGAGTCGACATTTTCATCGTCTGGAATTGGAGAACTTCCGTCGATTCTGGCTCTTATTTCGCCCACTATTGCAAGTTCTCAACCGATCCAATCTAGAGGACGACTGTCTGCATTGGATGTGCGGCGGGTTCTACTACCTGGACGAGTTTCGACTGGTTTACTCCCCCAGCCGCCCCATACGCGGGGTCGGGATTGATTTGGTCATATTCGACACGTCCTTCCCAAACAGTCACTGGGTGGTTGGCAGCGTTTTGTAATGGCACCCGCGCACCTTCGGGACGCTGTGAGTGTCGAGGACTGGTCAGCCGTGATTTACACAGACAGTGGTAGGCCACCGGTGGAAGGCTCTTGTGAGCGGCCACTGATAGTTGATCCAACCCAATCCGTGGTTGTCATTATTCACCGTCGCTGCAGCGGCGTCCCCCCCAGTTTTGGGGTGTTTTTGTCATTCGGACTGCTGCCTTGGTTAAACGCATGTCTTCGACCCCCTCTGACCGGCCCATTCCCTGGGACGAATGGAAGGAAGATGGGATGATCACGGAGATGAATGATCACACCATGCCCCCACATTTCGTCCTTGGCACCCATGTCTTGTTGATCAAGGAGAGCTTTGGAAGGAGGTATGACTTCGAGGTGTACGATTTAGTCGGTGGGGATGTGGGATTCTGGTTCGTCTTGAAGATTGGGGAGAGGAAAAGAGTGACATGCCCACTACCGAGGACATTTGGTCCCCTAGAATATCTTTGTCGAGCCAGATGACATACAGACTTTGAGTGACAGCCTTGTGATTTCTATGGTGAGTAATCCACATCGTCCTCCCATACGTGGGGCGCGCTTACATCTGGCGCGGAGAGGATGATCAGGATCCCCTTCGGGGTATACGCGTCTGGGAGTTGCCCTAGCTATGTACACCAAGTTCACGCATCCTAGGTTCACGGTTCATCGATGACAGAATCTCAACTGGCATGCGCACTGGTCGCCCACCAGAAAACCGCTTACGGTCGCCTCATGGATGCGTTTTCTAAATTTATTTTATTCGGATGGATTATAATAAGAAGAATTCTGTGTGTTGTCTGACTTGAGGGTTACCTCGCACCCCTCTGGTGTTGCTGGTGTGTTTGAGGAGAATCTGTTATTTCCATTTAAGGGAGGTGGATGTTTGGCAAGAACTTGTGAACCAAACAAACCCCAAGCCCCGACAGGTCGCCGACGTCTCTTTACTTCCGACACACCACAACAATGGTTTTACTACGGTTCGCGCCTTCCCCGACAGGCGCCTTGCACCTCGGTGGGCTTAGGACCGCTCTGTTCAACCACCTTTACGCACGAAAGCTTGGGGGAAAGTGGATATTGAGGATCGAGGATACCGACGCGGTGCGTGTTCCTAGTTCTCTCTACATTTCTGGTTCGGACTTCAACGAATAGGTAGGCTAGGTATGTGCCGGGTTCTGTGGAAGGGATTAGGGATGCGTTGGCGTGGGCTGGATTGGACTACGACTATGGTGATCATCCTTCCATTGTGCGAGCCTGGACGGTATGTCCTGAAACAACCTTCACAGGACCTGTAAAAGGCGGCCCGCACCACCCGTATTTCCAGGTACGATTTCATTCCGAAGACATCTTCCCGTCCGAACTAACCGTTGCCTTAGTCAGAGCGTCTCGACCTCTACCAAACGTACGCCAAGAAGCTCATTGATGCAAGTCTACGACTCTATTACACGCCTTTCCTGTGCTGAAGCCGATCGCGTCGGGGAAGTTTAGTCAGGTCACGCGTACCGGTGTTTTTGTTCACCTGATAAGCTCGCGACGACTCGCGAGAAATTGGCGAGGACGGGATCAAATGCAACCTACGATAAGTCTTGTCTGAACCTCACGGATGAAGAGGTTGTGAGGAGGGTGAAGGCTGGGGAGAAGCATATCGTCCGAATGAATGTAACGCGCGAATTTTTTCTCTTTGTGCATGGTCTCATGCGTTTTATAGGACGGTGTCGCCCCCGCCCGGATCACCCCGGATGACATGGTTTTTGGGTCCCTCAAAGATGCCCATGCATCATTACCAACAGATCCAGTTCTGCTGAAGTCAGATCTGTTCCCAACATATCACCTCGCTTCGGTGGTGGACGACCATGAGATGGCCATCACGCACGTCGTTCGAGGGGAGGTCAGTTTTTCCCCTTCGCAGAGAAGATCTATCCGCTGACGTAAAACAGGAGTGGCTACCTTCTCTCCCTCTGCATTTGGACCTGTATGCGTCACTTGGGATCACGCCCCCCAGGTTTGCTCACCTTCCCCTCTTACTGAATCCGGATGGGTCGAAAATGTCGAAACGAAAAGGAGACGTGGATGTGATGGAGTTCATGGTATCCTTTATCGTGATGTTCTTGGTTTTCCCACGGAAACGTTGACTCGGGGGGTAGAGACGCGGTTGGGAACCTGGAGCAATCCTGAATTGGCTCGCGCTCGCGGGATGGGGTGTGAATCACGACCATTCCGAGGGTTCATCTCCATTGGCCAAGGCGGCACCAAGTAGTACGGCTGTCATGACTTTGCGAGAGATGATCCAAGAGGTAGGACATCATCTTCTCCCTCGCTAATACCTTCTCACCGTTTCTGATAGTTTGACCTGTCCGTGTTGACTCACCGGAGGACGATCTTGGACCCATCAAAGCTTGAACACCTGAATAAAAACCATCTAATGGAGACCTGGTCACACCCTCATGGGCTGAATGCTTTGGCGGATCGCGTGACTGGCCCAGTGAAGGAGGCTTTCCCAGATAGGTGTGTGGGCCACATGGATACATCGTCCATAGCCTACCACTCACGATCCAAACAAGTGATTATACGACCGTGGATCACATAAAACAAGTCATCTTGGCTCTACAGGTATGGTGCTGCCCCGACTCAACCGAAGAGTTACTCAACTCAACCGATAGAGTCGGGTTACCAATATACTGGACATTCCAAAACTCGCACCTTACTTCTTCGTCGAACCGGACTATGGATCACGAGAGGCGGAATCCATGGTCAAGTCCATCCCCCAGGCTGACATCGGTAGGGTGCTTCTTCTGTTTCCACTCCTCTGGCTAACGTTGGGTGCTCCTTTAGTGAAAATCTTAACTGATGTCGTCCCAAGACTAGAGCTGGTAGACCCTTGGACGGAGGATGAGCTGACAACTCTCCTTCACGAGGCTTCTCACGAGCTTGGTATTGTCCCAAAAACTTTCATGACGGTTCTAAGGCACGCGTTGAGCGGTATGAAGGTATGCGGGCCCACTCCTTGACGGTCGCGGAACGCTTATCATCCCGGCAGACTGGACCCGGTGTGGCGGAAATCATGGATGCTCTCGGAAAAGAGCGGAGTGTGGCCCGTCTGCGGGGTCGAGAGATCGTATCTTGATCACGACGTGAACCGGATTTGTGGTTGCGGACTTGAGAGCCAACTCTGGTCGAAGCGGTCTCTATGGATCGGTCGCAGGGGGGAATTATCGATACAGGTTCTCAAGATCAATACAGGGTACAGAAGTTTCACAGTGTACTTACGCTACGAAGTACCTCCAAGGATCATGCCCTCTTCTGCAGAGTTACCTTCTTCTGCACGACTGCCTTCTTCTGCGGAGGGGACGCGCCGGGTTTAAAGAACCCGTTGTCGACCCTGGAAACAGCGAGGTAGATGAACTTCAACACGCAATCCCCCTCGCAGTCTGCGTTATGCCCGTACGCCTTCACCCAAGCTCCGAAACAAGCATGAACCTCCACCGGCGTGCCCATGATGATGAGATTTGCAAGCCTCAGCCTGAACAGCTCTTCCGCGGACGACTTCCACCCCGGACAATTGCTACACTTCGACTTGAGCGGCGTCTGTTCGATGATTTCTACCACGGCTTCGAGGTAGATCGTGTGATGTCTGACGAGTTTGTGATACGCAGTGGCGGGGATGAACTTGAAATCGTCGGGGAGCTCGGAGATCCCTGGGAGGTGGACATCCGAAAGGATAAGACGGGAGGTGGATTCCACAATGCTGGCGAACCCGAATCGAGAGGCGATAGCGTAAACTCGAAGGGAGTCGGCGACGTCGGATCGTCCGAGTGCCTGGCGTAATCGTGCTTTTGCTGCTTTGATGTCGTATTTGTCTGCGACGATTAGGCATTCCACGAGGGTGTCGAGGTTTCCGTCGAAGGATGGAGGGGTGAAGGGGTAAATTAATCGAAGGATGATGTCAAGCGCGTGCGGGGGGTCCGCGACCTCTACGATCTCTATCTCCGCCACACTCGACGTTCCGGAGGTTGGTTGAGGGAGGGAAAACACGTCCTTGAACACGGGCGAGGCGAGGGAGAGAACGAGTTTGTGGACTCGGAAATCGTGCGAGGGAGGACCCAGAGCTCTTAGGATGACATCCCCGTCGGGAACGCTGAAGGTTTTGCCCTTCAACATCGTGGTGATCGCGAGAGTGGGGGGGTGAAGTGACCCTGGGGTGTTGAGGCCCATACTTAAATGGCTCATACTTGAATGTGTGGCGGACCCTGGACGGTTTAGGGCGTGACCTCCACAAACGGATCGAGAAGACCCTGGCTGAATTGAAGCGTGGAGGAAGTCAATCTTCATCTCTAGAAGACGATATCCCTGAAACGCCAGATTGTATTTCAGGTTGCGTTATGAGAGTCATGCAGATTGAGTAGTTAGAAAGCGGTTTGCCACGGTGATACAGTGGTGAAGCTCACCCACATACGGATCTTGAAGACGGAAGGAAGTGTCCTACTTATACAGGACGTCCCGACGGCCCTCCGCCTTCCATTTGAGGTACAATATTCCCAAATGGCCATCAGCACAAGTTCAAAGCTGTAGCGCGCGGATATCAGCGGATATCAGCCAGTCAGGATCGTCGACGCCCACCTACGATCGGCGCTTATCTAAACCAGCTTTAATCCTTATCACTGCAACATCACGACCATGGACGACGGGTTTAACGTACCGAACGCAGACGTCATCCTCAGAACCTCTGGTTCTCCAAGCCGCGACTTCCGAGTCCACAAACTCCTTCTCACCCTCGCCTCCCCTTTCTTCGCGGACATGTTCACCCTCCCCCAGCCTGTCAGATCGGGCGGGGAGGGGGCCGATCTCGCGGTCGTCGACGTGACAGATCCACCACTGGCTCTTGACCTCGTCTTAAGGCTCATCTATCCTTCATTCCTACCACCCAGTATCGATAGTTTGGACCTACTGGTCGAGGGTCTTATCATCGTCGATAAATACAACATCGAAAGCGCACGAGCTAGGTTACGCGTGCAACTGACCAGATTCATCAACGATGCTCCCCTCCGAGTATACGCCATCGCTTCCAGGTTCGGGTTCAACGAAGAAGCGGAAGCGGCGTCATCTCTCACGACTACCCACTACCTTCCTGCGCTCCCCGATATCCCCGACGACATGAAGTACGTCCCGGTCTCAGCTTACCACAAACTGGTCGTACTTCACGCGAAGCATCGTGATTCCGTCGAGGACGCCATCGACGGAGTATTATTCGAGCCTGCTTGCCTCGAGTGTAAAGTGGCAAAGGCGTTGGCGGAGCCGAGGATGAGGACGAAGCTGGTGAGGATCATTTGTCGAGGTACACCAATAAGGGTGGCTGCGTGTATCGAGGAGTTGGGGATCGTTTGTAAAGGGACCTGCATGGTCAAATTCGTTGAAGGCGTGGTTTCGAAGCTCGGTGATAAGAACAAGGTTAT
>Ga0307511_10007840_pt1 | contig 10723 bp, 13 predicted proteins | sample 13_EM_MG_FD_200266 | JGI IMG/M metagenome (GOLD analysis project Ga0307511, IMG submission 200266) | Populus trichocarpa ectomycorrhiza microbial communities from riparian zone in the Pacific Northwest, United States - 13_EM | ecosystem: Host-associated > Plants > Roots > Unclassified | place... | reverse complement strand
TAACAATACAACAAGGATTTGACCCTTACTCAGAATTCCCACATCTATTTCCAACAGAGAAACATACAGAATTACCACCATTAAGGGAAGCAATAGAAATCATGCAACACAAAATAGAAGTAATAGAAGGGGCAGAGTGGCACCCTAATTACATCCCTAGCTATGATAGGTTCCGGGATCAAATCACAGAAAAAATAAATAAGGAACTAGAAACTGGTAGAATCATACCAGCTAAATCCCTCAACACAATAATAATGTTTACACAACCAAATAAGGATGGTAAGAGAGCAAGGTTCGTCCTAAACTGTATACCAAGAAATCTCAAAACACACCAGGATAGGATGCCTATACCTAGCATTAATCAAATTATTGATTGGCTAGCTAGCAAAAGATTTAAATCCAAACTAGACCTAACAGATGGATACCAAAATAATAGGGACCACCCTGATTCAGTCCAATATTCAACATTGTCATGCCACATAGGAAAATTTGACTCACTAGTTATGTAATAAGGTGACTGCAATGCACCTGCAACAAAGATGAGAGCAATGAATTGGATCCTAAGGGAATTCATTGGCAAAACAGTAATGTTATACCTAGATGACATTTTAATTGGAAATAATACATATGAAGAACATATGCAGACAATAAGAGCTGTATTACAAACACTGGAAAAAGCTAAAATGTAGTTCAACAAAGACAAATGCCAAATAATGCCACAAAAAATGCAATTACTTGGACATATCCTACACAACAATGGACTGGAAGCTGACCCTGAAAAAATCAAAAAGGTAGTAGATTTCAAGACACCCACTAATAGAAGGGAAATACCAAGGTTCATGGGGGTGGTCAACTACCTTGCAAGATTTTGCAAGAACCTAGCAACTAAAGAAAGATGTCTATATGAACTATAAGGTTCAACAAAACAGTTTAAATGGACTCACCTACATGATGAGGCATTTGAGGGGTGAGCTGCAAGGCCATAAAGTGATAGTACTAACAGATCACAAACCCCTGGTAACATTTATGACTATATGGCAAGATAAGCAAATTTTAAGGAACTGGTTTTCTAGTATATATTTTCTCTACACGTGTTTTCTCTATAGCAGTTTTAGTGGATTTTATTGGGTTATATCTAGGCACGTTTTTTGGCCTCTTTTGGCAGCTACTCTTTTTGGATATGTTTGGATTAGGAAGGATTATATTGGGATTAGTCTTGTTGGTTTTCGTTGTAGTTTTCTCATCATATTTCTTAATTATTACCTGTCATATTCCTATATCATTCTGGGGTAGTTTCATGTATGTCAGCTTGCTGACCACCATCTCCTGTTATGCCTGCCTAATTGGACAATAGCTTATTCTGTCTTCTTGTTGATTGATTATCTCGTTGGCAGCCTTGTTTCGGTTACCTTGTTAGGCATCATCGTGACACTGGACATGTCTATAATGAACCATCATGTATTCATTATAAGCTGGTATCATAATGAGTCTTACTGTTGCCTAAAATGAGTCCAAGTAGACTCATTGCCTTAGGAACTCAGTATCTATTAAAGATCTGAATTCCACGGCCTTAGAGAGGACAGTTCTCGTTCACCACAGTCTAGTCTAGCTACTTCAGAAATACACAAGCTACACTGTTAATATTCTTGACCACTAGTACCTCTTGATCCCCAACCAACCCTACACTCAACAACCACTTAGCCACCTATAATAATCCTGTATAGGACATAGTGGGCATGCTTAAGTCCCCATAACCACGTTGGTAGAGCCGAGTTCCTTACAGAACTCCTCTACTAACTTGGCCAACACTTACATTTTTAATACCTGCAATTAAGCTTTAAAATTTTTCACCTACACCTCCTAGGGCCTGATCAACCCTAGTCCCTCTTCAATCTTGTTTAAACAAATCCAGTACCGTATCCAGCACTTCAGGCCCGAGCTCCTCAAGGCTAGTGGAACAGCAGTCCCTGTACCTCCCTTGTCACATATTTCAGAAAATCTCACCCCAGCACTAGTCCCCACTCAGTACCAAAACAGTCAAAGCATTGCAAACGAAATTAGCACGTCATGACGTCAGCACCAGAACCGTCCCACTCTAGAACCTCAAGTAGACTCTCAGGCCAAAATCCAGAATTTGGACCCTTGAGAGTAAACCCACCCATGTACCCCTCCAGATCTGCCTCTAGACAATCTATGAGAATAGATACAGAAGAACCAGAAGGAGAAGAGCTCCCTGAACGTGAGCAGGATTCCCTCTCAGAAGCAGAGAATGACCTAGACCCTGCAGATGCAGAAGCCACTTCTACTCAAGGCCCAAAAGGAAAAAGACCAGAAGTGGTAATCCAGCACCCTACTCCCATGAAACCAATTCCTATCCCAGAAACTAGGGAAGATAGAGAAGAGCGAGAAGCACACGCCCTCATTGGGAGTATGTTTAGCATCTATCACTTCTAAAAACCAAATGGACCTAGGTTTGAACCAACTCCCCAAGGCCTGTCAGCACTAGCCAAGGAAATTACCAAGCTAGCACAAGAACTACTTAAGAACCCTATTCCAGGACAATTCCCTGTCACTCCTCAGAAGCCTACACAGCGTGTACCAACTCCAGTAATCCCTCCTACAGCCCCTCAAAAAGCTAGGGAGGATCCCAGCATGTTATCCAAAATAGGCTCTAGAATTGGTCAAGAAATAAAAGACACATTTCTACCAACCATGTTTCATCCAGGACCATCCAAGCAACCCTCCACACGCCTTTCCTTGCCACCACATCAGAGAGTTCCCCACCAAAGACCCACTTCAGTTCCCCTTAGCCAAGCCAAGCACCTTAATAAACCTGCATTTCATTGGGAAGAACCAAGACCAGCACCTAGACCTCCCTCACCCCCAGATACTGCATGGGTACCACCATCCCAGCAACCACCACAGCAGCCTCCGCCCCCTCCAGAAGCAGCCCCTCCACCATCCACATCCAAAACCCCAAAACAAGTTAGGATGTCAGCCCCCACAGGATCTGATCCTGGTGATTCAGATGGCAGCAGGTCTAGCTCCTCTAAAGGTGACACCAACAATGGTTCAGGGAAAGCAAGTAACAGAGGTAGAAGATTTCAGAGCGTAGGATCCACTACAAGCTCTGTGTTTAGAAGCAGCAAGCTCAAAGCTCCAAAACTTGAGAAAAATAGTGGAAGTGGTAAATGGAAGGAAGCAGCTATTTTTGACAATTGGGTTAATGATGCTATGGATATTCCAGAGGTAGGAGAACTCGATCCACAAGACAGATCAGCTATGATCTGGCTAGGCTAGCACCTAGAAGGAGAAGCAAAAATCCTGCATGCATCCTACAGAAAAAATCCTGAGACCAAAAATAAAATAGTACCAGAATTTCTCAAAGTGCTCAGAAAATTCTGTATACCCTTAATCAGTGATGACAAGCTGTGGACCGAGTTTCAAGCTATCAGACAGACCCAGAACAGCAGATCCAAGCCCATCCAACAAGTGGCCAACAAAATTAAACAACTGCAGATCCTGAGACCGAAAATTAGTGATTGGCAGTATTACAACCAACTGTTGGAAGCTATGGACCCTGCACTTCTACAAGAAGTAAGAGCTAACATAAATGACGAAATGGAATGGGATGACCTCATTGAGTTCTGCAGTAAACATGACTCAGTCATTCACAAGCATACATCCATCAAAAAAGACCATAAGTCCAAAAATGGTCAAAAAATGCGTCAACAAAATCACACACCTCAGGCTAGCAGCAACCCAGCCCCCACTAACACAAGTTGGACTAAACCCGAGCCCTTTACTAGGCCCTCCAACATGAGTTCTAAGTTCAAGAAAGTTACTTCAGCAGAAAAAGAAGAACTAGCCAAAAAAGGTAGATGTTTTTACTGTAGAAAAACTGGTCACAATGCTGTGAATTGCCCCCTCAAGAAAAATCAGATCAGAAGTCCTGCAGGCACTATCACACAGGAAATTACAGAAGTAACACACCCTAGTAAGATTACTTCTGCAGCTAAATTCATCATGGAAGCCCCACCCACACCTCACACAAAAGGCAAGTCCAGCCAACCCCCACTTGATGCAGCTAAAGAACACCTCCTAGTCACCACGAAAATTAATGACCAGCCTGCTAAGACCGTTGTGGATCAACAAACTGTAGGAGCTGACTCGATCACTTGCAAATGTTGCACCTTATATAATTTACCCTTGTACCCCCTCAAAAACCCCATCACACTGCAGATGACCATGAAAGGAACTAAGGGATCAATCAGCCACTACACCCAGGTGTACTGTGACTGGTGAGGGTGGTCAGAAGAACGAATTTTCTATGTGGCTGCACTCAAGGATTGGGATGTGATATTAGGATCCCCTTCACTAAGACATGCTAAGGCAGTTATCAACATGGGAACAATGAGTGTTACCATTCAACCCCCTGGTCAGAATAGAATTACACTCGCCCCCTGGAAAACCACATCAAGCCAAAAAACTCTAAGAAAGAATTCTAGCACCACACCTAATCTCCCTACCCCTGCCAAAATCAACATATTTCATTTTCCAGCCCCACCCACACACCCGACCATCAAATCAGCTGCCACAACCATACAGCCCCACAGCAACCCATTTGATGAGTTCCCTGATGTATTCCCAACCACGAAAAATCTGGAATTACCTCCTCTAAGGCCAGGTATGAATCATCACATCATACTCAAAAAGCCAAATGCAGTTTGGAAGCCTAGGAATATTAAGCCAAAAGGAAAATGCCTGGCTGATATGTTGGAAAAGCTAAGAGCAGAAGAGAAATCCGGCCGTGTGTATAGATCAGAAGACACATCCTGTTGTTCCATGTTTGTTATTCCCAAAATGGATGATCCATCCAAGGCAAGGTACATGCATGACCTTGTCAAAAGAAATGAGGAAACAGAATTGCAACCTGCAATCATCCCTATTGAATCCCTTATCAGAAACGCAGTTGCTACACACCCCTTCAGGTCTAAAATAGACATCAGTGATGGCTACCACACCATCAGGGTTCACCCACCCCAGGAGAAGTATACAGCATTTTCTTCCCCATATGGCACCTACAGGACTAGAGTCATGCAGCAAGGTGACTGCAATGCTCCTGGCACCTTCCAGAACATCATGAACAACCTGTTCAAAGAGAAGTTGGGAATCAGTGTATACATTTACATTGATGACATATTCATCTTCAGTAAGACATACAAGAAGCACTTGGTCCATGTTAGAACTGTACTTCAGAGGCTCAGAGAAAATAAGTTCTATGCCAACACGGAGTAGTCCCAGTTCATGCCCGGCGTCCTGCAGTGCTTAGGCCATGTCATTACTTAAAGAGGAATCTCCCCCATCCAGAAATCTGTCCAAAAAATCCTAGATGTTAAGGCAATACATGGGTATGGTAAATTACTTGGATCATCTAATACCTCATCTAGCAGAAATGGCAGCACCCCTAACCGAGATGGCTGGTGCCACAGCCACTTGGGACTGGACTCCTACCCACACTAAAGCCTTTAATCACACTAAGGCAGCCCTGTCTGCTGATCCTGCAGTCAGACCTATTAATTATCACTCTGCAGATCAAATCTGTTTGGTTGCAGACGCGAGTTTAATTGGCACTGGTGCATGGATTGGTCAGGGACCCACTCTACAGACTATAATCCCAGCCGACTTCCATTCTAGGAAGTTCAACCCAGCCCAAGAAAATTATTCTACATTTGACAAGGAATTGTTAGCTATTGTGGACGCATTAGAGCACTTCAGAAGCGAGCTTACACGATGTAGTTTCATCATCCTTACAGATCACAAACCCCTGGTCTCATTTCCCACTCAGTATGACCTAACTGGGAAACAGTGTAAATGGCCACAGATTATCCATCAATTCCTGTGCAAGATACAGCACATAGGAGGAAACAAAAACGTGATAGCAGATGCTCTATCAAGAGTGTTTATAAACCCATCTCTTATCCCATCTCTATCAGACTTTATTCCTCACTCCATTGACTCCCCACACACTCTACCTACCTTAAGAGCTCCTCAAAACTACTCTAGCAGCTCCAAAGTTATTCCTAGCCTCCCAAAAACCACGCCAAACGATTCCTCGCGTCAATTTCCCCTTATAACATCTCACCCCACTTCTATCACTTCTGCAGCCATGACCAAAAGTCAGACAAAGAAGCCCCAATCCCCTGCCACAAGAGATAACTCCCCTACTGGCTCCATCTATAACCAATACCACAGGGATAGAGCCAACAAGGAAAACTCGGCCCCCCCAGCAATCATGCAAACGCCACCTGACAATAGTGCAGCAGAGGCTTTGTTCTCTTTGGTGGCTAATGACCACTCCTACAGGCCTAGACCTCTCAGACTACCTAAGCACAATCCCAACAACCAGGACTCCATCCTGGAAGCCACATTCAGAGCTCAAAACGCCCTCATGCACTACCTGTCTTGTGGAGATAGCACCTGCTACACCCACTACTCCTCCCACCTGAACAGCAACAGGCCACCAAAAGATAATTGGTGTGCAAACTGCATCAGAAAGGGGCACTATACTACCTGTTGTGAAATCAATAGGCAAGATAAGGAATACTTTGAGCACGAAAAGCGTGCAAAGGAATCCCAGGAACACCAGGATTACTCCCCTCCAAGAAACCCTCCTCCTACCTCCCCATATGACCTATCACCCAAATCTGTTCCTAGCATTACCTCCTCCCTATATTCCCCAATGAACAAAGGCAAGGGCAGAGCAATTTCCGTTGAATCTGATTCAGAGCAGAGCTCTGGAAGCGAGATTGAAGATAGCAACACCTCTTCCACATACCCTTTCACCCCTCTTGCCCACAGGAAAATCTCTGCATCTTCAACTAGCTCATATGGATCTGATATCCTCCCCTGTCCTACACCAGACCCACCTTCCCCACGCACTTAAATATGATGCTTTACTACTAGTTGAAGGGTCCCTTCACCATGGAAGGTTTTCTACATTTCAATTCTGCCACTAAGCTCAATACCACCAATATCCCGGAAGCCATTGGCTTAACAGCCAATCAGGACAACTTGCATTGGCAATAGGTTAGCAAGAACAGTAACAATAATCTAGTGCAAATTGTACAGTCCCAAGGACTCCCCACCAACGAAATTCCTCAGATTCTCCCTGCATATGCCAATTGGAACCACATGCTCAAAAATAGTTACCAAAATAATCCTGATTTTGTCAAAAAAATCAACTGGCCCATCAATGGGTACTCCAAGGTGCACGGAATTCTCTACTACACCTTCAATGAGCAGGTTCGAAATTTGTGTGCCTAACACCCCTGATTGCAACTCCATAATCGAAGACACCATCCTACAAAAGGTTCACACCTCCCTTAGTCATGCAGGTTTTACCAAGACACTCCATGGGCTCATGAACAACTTCTACTGGCCTAAGATGGCTAGGGACACGCGAGAATACTACAAGACATGCGCAGTATGTCAGCAGGGAAAAAACTCCACACAAAAGCCTTATGGGCTTCTCCACCCCCTACCCATCCCTAGCAAGCCATTTACCCACCTCACCATGGATTTTCTTGCCCTCCCTGCCATCATAGACCACGCTACTAAAGCCCACTACAGTCATGTGTGGACTATAGTATGCAGGTTGACCAAGTATATCCTTGTCCTACCCCTACCAGATAGTTATACTGCAGATACTCTAGTCAGCTTATTCATGTCCCATGTATACCCACACTTTGGATACCCCCTGGACATTGTCACAGACAATGACACGCTCTTCCATTCCACGCTGTGGTCAGGGTTCTTCAAACTCAACTCCATCTCCCAGTCATTCTCCACCCACTACCACCCTGAATCTGATGCTTAGTTAGAAATTGCCAATAAGGCAATTTTAACTAAGTGGCACATGGTGGGAGCTGGCTCCCTGCAATTCCCCTGGTGCAAGAAGCAATCAATAATTCCGTGGATGCCACCAGAGGATGCACCCCCCACTCCCTGGTTTTCAGATTCTCCCCACCTACCAAGATACCCCTGTTGGCTCAGACATCCCTACATTCAGAGCAGATGGTCTGACTCAAGCCATGTGGGCAGCAGTGCAGGAGAAGATGAACAACAGCCGCGTGGAGATGAACAGGCATGCCAACAAGAAGAGGAGGATGTCTCCAGAGTACAAGATTGGTGACTTAGTCAAAATTCACCATTCTGGAATAAGCAGGAATTCTCAGTACTTCAAACTGGAACCTGTCTTCCTTGGTCCCTACCCTATCTCAGCCGTGTACCCTGACACAGACAATTACATGCTCGAATGTCCCCTTGTACCCTCCGGCCAACTCAAGGTCCACACCTCCCTCCTTGCCCCCTGGCATCAAAATAATGATGCCAAATTCCCCTCCAGATCCCTACCTGAACCAGGTCCAGTAGAGTCTGACTCTCTGGGTGACAAGGGGGCCTTCGAACGCATCGTCAAGCACGAGAAGAACAAGACGAATGGCGTCGTCAAGTACTAAGTCAAGTGGGAAGGGTATGGAGATAATCAAAATGCCCTGGAACCAGAGGAAAGTCTCCACCCCAAAGCTGTGAAGGATCATTGGAGGCAGCATGCCTGGACTGGTAACCAGCAAAAAAAGCGTCGAGGAAGGAGGAACAGGTAGTGTATTGGGTGGATATGTCTCTAGGTTATTGTAGGGTTTGATACCCTTGTCTTGTAACATTTTTTCCTTGTATTTTTTCATTTTTCCCTGTCTGTTTTCTAGTGGAGAATTTTATAAGAAGGGAAGTATGTAAGAAACTGGTTTTCTAGTATATGTTTTCGCCACACGTGTTTTATCTATGGCAGTTTTGGTGGATTTTATTGGCTTATATCAAGCCACGTTCTTTACCCTGTTTTGGGAGCTACTCTTTTTGGACATGTTTGGATTAGGAAGGATTATATTGGGAATAGTCTTGTTGGTTTTCGATGTAGTTTTCTCGTCATATTTCTTTATTATTACCTGTCATATTTCTATATCATTCTGGGTTAGTTTCATGTATGTCAGCTTGCTGACCACCATCTCCTGTTATGCCTGCCTAATTGAGCAATACCTTATTCTGTTTTCTTGTTGATTGTTTATCTCGTTGGCAGCCTAATTTCTGTTACCTTGTTAGGCATCATCGTGATACTGGACGTATCTATAATGAGCCATCATGTATTCATTATGAGCTGGTATAATAATGAGTCCCCCTGTTGCCTAAAATCAGTCCAAGTAGACTCATTGCCTTAGGAACTCAGTATCTATTAAAGATCTGAATTCCACGGCCTTAGAGAGGACAGTTCTCGTTCACCACAGTCTAGTCTAGCTACTTCTGAAATACACAAGCTATACTGGTAATATCCTTGACCACTAGTACCTCTTGATCCCCAACCAACCCTACACTCAACAACCCCTTAGCCACCTACTATAATCCTGTATAGGACATAGTGGGCGTGCTTAAGACCCCATAACCACCTTGGTACAGCCGAGTTCCTTACAGACCTCCTCTACTAACTTGGCCAACACGTACACAAATGAAAATCAGGTGGCAGCAAAGAATGAGTGAGTATGATATCACCATAGAAAACATAGAAGGAAAGGAGAATTTCATAGCAGACACACTGAGCAGAGCAGGAAAATATAAGGGCACTGCCTCCCCCTCTAGCTCAGACCGTTCCTCCTCACCAAACCACACTCATACACTACCACCTCCAGTTGTAGTAAACCACATCTTCATCTCACACCCACATCTTCTACCACCACCTACCAAAACCAACCACCCCAACAGCATGCCTCCCAGAAGAACCATGAGTGGAATGACTGGGAAACAAGTGTACCCACCTTCTTCTGCAACCAGGCCATACCATAGGCCACAATCCCCCAATTCTGCTAGCAGTAGCAGCAGCACTGGGCTGGGAGACATCTTCCAGCAAGAAAGGTATGCAATTGAACCAGATTCAGACTACAGTGATCTCAAGAATAACAACATACAAAGGGACAGCAGACACCAGGAGCTCCAATAAAGGACTGCCTGGAATGGAAGAGAGCAGGCCATAGTGACTGCTGCTGCTACAACTAGGGCACAAGCTCAGCAGCAGCAGGAACAACAGGAACAAGTGGAAGTGGGAAGGTCAGTAAAGCATAAACCTAAAACACCCAACTTCAGCATAGTTATTAACAAAAAACCTAGTAACTCCACTACTATGGTTGCTCCTGCTGCCCCTGCTTCCCCAGCATTAGAATCGACCCTTGAAGGGCCATCAAACAGTGATCAGGTGGAAACTGACACTGAGGAAGAAGATTGGATGAGAGGCAACCCTGGACCTAGCCAGGAAGAAATGGTGAGACATATTAAGGCAACTGACAAGGGAAAAATGAAGTATGACCAGATGCAAGAGTGGAACCCCACTCTTACTGGAATACTTAGAAGAAGACAGCACTCACCAACTGGGTGCAAGGATGAAGTACCACAGGAACTCAAGTTCCAGCATCCTCCTCCTCGTCCTCCAGCTCCCTAAACAGTTAGCAATAAGTGGAAGCAAAAGTACAGCAAAGTCTTCCCTCACCAGAATAACCCTATGACTGACACCACCAGACTCAATCCACAAGAATAGCCTAAGCCAGCAGAAATAAGCAGTAAGCTACCTCCCAAATTAAATGAAACAATAATTAATAACAAATTAAAAGACATGATAGCATGG
>Ga0307511_10007839_pt1 | contig 10723 bp, 5 predicted proteins | sample 13_EM_MG_FD_200266 | JGI IMG/M metagenome (GOLD analysis project Ga0307511, IMG submission 200266) | Populus trichocarpa ectomycorrhiza microbial communities from riparian zone in the Pacific Northwest, United States - 13_EM | ecosystem: Host-associated > Plants > Roots > Unclassified | place... | reverse complement strand
CCACTACCATACTTTCAAACACCTCTTAAGTTTGTTAGTTACAGGTAGTTGATTTCCTTGTATATAGGATCAGGTTAGAAACATGTGAGGCAAGTAATGAATGACAATTTTTTACTCTCAATTCTTTTTAGTTTCTTAATAATTAAGGCTAAGGTCTTTTTCTTTTTCTTCTTCTTTCTTTTTTTCTTTCTTTCTTTCTTTCTTTACTCTCAATTCTTTTTAGTTTCTTAATAATTAAGGCTAAGGTCATAACAAAGGGATGCAAGTGGGGATAAAAAAATACTTGTTGATTGGGAAGAGTATCGATAACAATTTGCAATTCATGAATAATCATAGTGTTTATTGGATTATTAATTTGTAATGTTTTATTATATCAGCAATTACTATTTAAATAAGATATTAAATTGTTGAGCATTAACAAAAAAAAAAACTAAAAGAGGAGGCGGTTTTACTGTACCCCTCCTCACAAAACACTATTCAATGGAATAATATTTTTTTTTTCAATTTCAATTTTATCCTTCAATATTAGATTTATTAATGATTGAACTTTATATTTTTTTCAATTTACTTTTTATTAGTTTATTCTAGTCTCATGACTCAGACCGTGAGTTTTGTGAGTTAACTCGGTTGACTTGAGTTTTTTTTCCTTTTCCTAATTGACTTTTTTTTCAATTTCATCATTCAACGCCGGGTTGATTGAGAATTAGACCTTTTTTTTTGTTTTCTCTCTTTGGTTATCCTCGTCTCATGACCTGAGTCTTGGGTTTAACAAGTTAAACCGGGTTGACTCGGGTCATTTTTTGGGTCTTTTTTTAAAATTAATTTTTTTAATTTCATCATTTAACATTGAATTTATTAAAATTTAAGTTTTATAATTTTTTTTTATTTACTTTCTATAAAGTTATCATGGTTTCATGACTCGAGATGCGATTAATAAGTTAACCCGAGTTTACGCGAATCGATTCAATATGTAGTTATCTTAATATTTATAAACAAAGTACATTATTTTCATTTTTATATTGATTTTTATTTTGATGGATATTTCTTGAATCTTCTCCTATGGATCTTAGCACTTTGGTAATTTGGAAGCGTTATTAGAGAAAAGCAAGTCTTTATGTACCAGCGATCATCATGATTCCAGCTTAGAATTAAGCATTTGGAATTGAGGTCAAAATAATGAAACTGAAGCGTGGAAATACAAGGATAATGTATGTGATTATGTGGAATGTGGTGTCAGTTTGTAACAAATGGAAACAGAAACTTCATAGCCATGAAGCCCTTGAGTCTTTTGGTAGTCTGTCAATTGGACAACGCACAACTTCTTCACGGAGAACAAAAATTAAAGTCTCCTACCAAGAAGGGATTCATTTTATGTAAATAATCAAGGTAGAATACTCAAAGGTTTATATGATAAAAATAAAATTGCATCAGTCCTTGTGAATGTCTTGTGAAGTCTCTGAAGAACTCGTAGTGCATGGTTGATTGCAGATATTGGATCGGTATGTTTGCACTAGCACTTTGAAATTGTTATAATTTTATTGCTGATTCTGTGTATTGGTACAATGCTAACTGATGGGATGCTCAGGGCTGTTTGGTTTGGTCCTGCTTGTGTGAGTGTCGATATAATGAGTTCAGTTAGAATTATGGACTGCAGGAATAACCTTTCAAGAAGCAGCTTACTTCTAAACAAGGTAGCATCAAGAGCTGAATCTTTTGATTTGTTTTGGTTCAGAAAGCTGCTTATGATGCTGATAAAGTGTTCTTGGCTGCATTTGACAAATTTGATGCCATGATGCCCAAAGGCAATTTCTATGCACCGGATGGTGAGTAACTTATTTTCTTGACTAAAAATCAAGTGTCTTAAAGACATATACTAAATAAACCTGTTTAAAAAAGATTGAAATCAGAACAAAAACCAGATTAGAATACCCAACTTCACTGTTTTCTATAGAATGAATCACTACCAAAAAGCTAGATTTAAAACTGTGCTGATAAAAATCAAGCAATAAATAGATCAATAGCCACGCCAGCACCATGTGCTCTAATGTAAAAAAAAAATGACCTTGTAACTCATTCTTTCCACAAAATACTGCACATGCATTATCGGTACTGGGATCATGGCATTGCCAGCAACCATGAAAGTCAAGGACTCGGCCTTGGTCTTGGTCTGATAGTGTTTGTTGCTGCGCTCCCTGACTTTTCTGCTGAGATGCATTTGAAGTATACAAGGCTAGAAAGTTGGGAGTCTTATGTTGGGTCATGGGCGATGCATCTGGTAACGTTGGGAGGAGGGTGCTTCAGATTTTTGTGATGCTTAACAATATTGGGGTCCTCGTTGCTTACATGATTATCATTGGTATGTGTGCATATGACTTGATATTGGTCTGTAATTTGTTAATTATGGTTTTGCATTTTAATTTGTGGGTTTAAGAGCAGAGGACTCAATTGGTAATGGCTAATCTCAATGAGTAAATATTAGCTAAGCTATTAGAAATGGAAGAAGAGCGAGAAATATACCAATTATTTGTGGGTTGAAGATTGATTTTTGCGATGTCAGCATAAATTAGGGCATCAAACTCCTGGTTTTGGAGATGATAAATGGAATAGGATAATAAATAACATGCTCCATGAAAGGGCAATTACACTGCATGATGGCTACTGTGAAATTGCACACCATGTCTTAACTTGCCAAGTCAAAAATTCAGTGGAAGATGTGACTCGACAGTTTGATTCGAATAGTACAAACTTGCAGTTGTAGAATGAATTTTGTATCTTATGTAGACAAGTTCAAATATTCTTACATGTTTCAATTGTTTACATAGCAAGCTGATGTGTTGTCTGGAACATATTCAAGTGGAGTTCATCGGGTTGGTGTATTGGAGGAATGGGCGTACCTTTCTTCTTCTTTTCATTACCTTTCAAGAACTTGAGTTTTCCTCATGTTATGCAATATCTAAAACCAGTTTTAATTTCATATTTGCGTGAGTTCTTATTGAATTCATCTTACTTTACAAGATAAAATCTTAGAGTAGCGTTTAACAGAAAGTAAGTCCTAGTTCTTACGTTCTCTTTAGCAAATACATATCATAAAATTCTTATAGAGAAGAAATATAAATATTTATGTGAAAAAATATAAACAATTTAACTATTATATAATGCGTGAAAGGTACAAAACACACTAGGAGCTTATGTCAACCCACTGAAAGATTGTTTGTGATGGTAAAAAAATAAATGAAAAAAATCATTAATAAAAAAAAACATTGGGATCAGCATGGTCACCTAATGCATGGGCGACCAGACCGACTAGTCTCCCGGCCTATCTAGAGAACAATCCACTTTTCTTTTTCTCTTCATATTTTTTCTATGTTTTTTCTGCCCTTTTCTCTCACTTTCTTGATTTTTTTGGAATTTTAAAGAAAACAAGTATTTTAATATTAGGTCAATATTTACCGTGTAAGTTTACAGTTCGATATTAAGTGAAATTGTTGGGAAAACATGCAAGGGACCCACAAACAATTTTAAAATGGTCCCTGAATTTTTTCAAAACTTTTTAAAATTATTTAGGGCTTGTTTGGCTAGACACTAAAGTAAAGGACAAGTTAAGGCTAAAAAAATGGCAGTAGGGCGTGTTTGTCAAACACGCCCTTATCTAAAAGTCAGAGGCATGGAAGATCCCTTAAGGCTGTGTTTGGCAAACACGTCTTAAGGACTCAAAAGATGAATTTTCCTATGCTAAAAATCGAGCGTGCCAAACACGCCCTTAAGGTTGTGTTGGGCTTAGCCTAGCCACATAGGTTGGGCTTACTAGGTCGAAGCCCACGCATAGGGGTTGAACTTTGGCTCAACCAAATTCGATCTTTTTTAACCGATAGACAACCCAAAAGCTCCATTTGTTTTTATATGGAACCCATCAAGCCACGCGGGCTGGGCTGAGTTAAGAGGCCCAACTTTATTTTTTACCACAAGCCTGACCGAATGACTATTTTCTCTGGCAAAAACGATTTCCAGCAATGGGTAATTATTCCATACACATTCTATCTTCATGCTCAATGGAAGGAAGGGAAGGGAGAAAATGTTACCTAGCCTGAGGGAGTGTTATTCATAGGCTGATGGTGCTTCCATCGTAAGGATAATGGATGTTAATGGAGGTTGATGGTGGTCCACGGTGGCTGATGGAGAAGGAAGAAATAGTGGTGAGGATGGCTCGTGGGCTGGTCTTTGAGGGATGTTTTTGGCTAGAATGAGTTATGGGTGTAGTATAGGGTGTTATCGAGGTAGTATATTGCTAGAATATGCGATGAAAGACGTGTTTCAAGTTGGTTTTGTGGTTGGTTTTCTCTCATTTTTTTGTTCCATTTTTTCTTTTTGTCTTTTCCTTTCCTCTCAGTTTTTCTTCCTCTTTTCTTCACCTGAACGTCATCGTTATTTTTAGGGGTGAAATAGGTGTTTGGGGTCCCTTCCAAAATTCAATCCTAGCCAGTGATCTGCCTGGACAGGATTCCAACCACTGATAACAACCCAACAACCTGGTACCGTCAAACCAGGATGTCAAAAGCTGGTCGAGGCAGTAACGTTGGATCAACGTTATAATGATTATAAGGAGACCACTCAATGGGAACTATAATGGGGCATGGCTACTAGGGGAGCATGTCCTTTGTCTTACTTGAGGAATGAGAGAGCATTAAATGGCTCTCCAAAGAAGGGTATTTCACTAGCTTTTCATGGGGCCAAAAGAAGAAGACAATAAACACTGCTAGATGATGCATCGTTTGATTTTTATTTTTTTTACCTAACATTAACCAAAATGACATTGTTTTAAACCAAAACATGATGTTTTTGTTAGAACGCACCGTTTCATTTAAATAAAACGGTGTTGTTTCGGCCACTTTAGATTTAATTAGGACATAAACCCTCCCTTTTGATTTTATTCTCAATCTTTGAATTTATTCATTTAGACCCTCGAAAAAAGACCCTATGATTTTAGTTTTTTTTTCAACTCGGTCCTTAGCCCTGAATATTTTTAATCCCGTCCTCAATTGACTTTTAAATTTATAATTTCTTGAATTTCACCTCTATTTTTAATTGAATTTGGTCCTGGAATATGCGCGCCTTTTTCAAAGAGATCTTTGGTCTTGAATTTCTTCAATTTATCCTTTAATTGACCCCTTAAACTTTGATTTTCTTGCAATTTTGCCCCTAATTTCTTCCGATTGAGTTTGTAAAAATTGAATTTGGTCTTTAAAATTCCAATATTCTTAATCATGCTTCCAAACTTAAATTTTCACCAATTAAGTCCTTAATAAAATTAATTTTACCCATTCAAAGTCTAATTAAGTACTTGCACTTAATTAATTCTTAAACTTAATTAGATCTTTAATTAGGCTTATGATTAAATCAAATTGGCTTATTAAAAGTCTAATTAAGTCTCCAGACTTAATTTTATGCAAATTCATCTGATATTCACTCAAGTTAACCTTGAATCCACATTATTCTTCACATTCAAGTCCTTCAAGGGTGCAATTGAGTTTTAAAATTTTCAATTAAATCCCTCTTTAGCCTGTGTTTGTCAATCAAGTTATAGGTCTTCTTTTATTTTTATTTTTTTGTATTTTATTTTTATTTTTAAAATGAAAAGGATAATTTTTAGGAAAACTCAATATTAGTTTATAACAGTTACCTTCTCTTTACAATGCTTACGATAGAAAGTCTCGTTAGAGACTTTAGATAGTAAGCTTGTATAAAAGAAAAGAAAAAAACGATGTGGATTTACCAAATCAAGAAGTGGTTAATTCTTTTCAAAATGATAGGATATTCAAAGATATCTTTGAGAATGACAGATCTAACAAAAATGTTAGAAACGAAGGCTTAAAAGTGTACTTAGAAGGAAACAATGCCAAACTATGTAACAGAGATAGGGCTCAAAGGTGCACTATCTGAAAGACGAAGACTCGAAGACACTTATAAATGAAGAGATAGGGCTCAAAGGTGTACTATCTTAAATGTAAGAGTTCAAAGACGCACTTAGAAGAAAATAGTGATGAAAGCACTATGTAAAAGAGATAGAGCTTAAAGGCATGCTATCTAAAAGACGAGGGCTCAAATGCGTACTAAAAATGGAATAGATAGGGCTCAAAGGTGTGTTATCTGAAAAATAAGGGCTTAAAGACGCACTTAAAAGACAATAATGATTGAATAACTTTATAAAAAAGATAGGGCTCAAAGGCGCGCTATTTGGAAGGCGAAGGCTCAAAGGCACTCTTAGAAGGGAAGGGATAGGACTCAAAGACGTGTTATCTAAAAGACGAGGGCTCAAATGTGCATTTAGAAGGAAAAGGTATCCTAAGCACTCTGAAAAGAGATAGGTCTTAAAGGCTTGTTATCTAGAAGTTGAGGGCTCAAAGACGTATTTTAGAAGAAAATAGTGCTAAAACACTATGTAAAAGAGATAGGGCTTAAAGGTGTGTTATCTTGAAGGTGAGGGCTCAAATGTGCACTAAAAAAGAAATAGTACCAAAAACACTATGTAAAAAAGATAGGGCACAATTGAGTTCTATCTGAAAGGTGAGGACTCAAAAGCGTACTTAGAAAGAAATAGTGTCAAAAGCATTATGTAAAATGCATAGGGCTCAAATGCTTTAGGGTTAATATGCATATATTTTTACCTTAGAATATAGATCCCTTTTCTTCGTGGACTCTATCTCTCAAAACTTCAATCCTCGTAGCAAGTTTTTATAGCTCCTTCCATTTTGTTTACTCAAGCCTTAACTCGTAAACTTATCCTTTGGGAAAGAGATGCTCATTTGATAAGGTCAAATGATCTTATCATACCCTATTATCTGTGAACTCTTAACCTTTCAAAGCTCACATGCTTATCACTATAACTATATGAGTATGTTATAACCACAACTTAGTATTCACCATACATGTTTCATAATGGTTTTTCTTCAAAAGATATTGGAGGACTTAAACAATTTGCTTCTTGTTTTATATTCTTCTAGAAAAAGAAATTATGTAGCTAGCCCTATTAGGTTTCTTGAATTGCCCCCAACTTGACCTTGCCCTAAAGTACTTTATCTCATTTTACTTGCTCGGGTTTTCTCAAGGATGATGTTATGCAGAAGAGTGTTCAGTTCATTATAAAATATTGCTTTCACAAGAAAATCTTTGGAGTTTCAAAGCTATTACCAAATGCAAAAATTATTTTGATGCAAGTTTAAAACAAATTTGTTGTAAGAAATTCAAGCGATTCCTACGGGCAGGGTTTCATAAAGGTTGAATTTTTATGAGTTTTTGTGTTGATGAAAATATGAAGTGACCTTCTATTTTCATGATTTTTTGTCAAAAGGCTCGTATTTTAACTCGAGAGTTTCAAATAAAAAAAATCTTTGAAGCATTCATTATATTTGTATAAATAATAAAACATAATTGTGGTCTTTAGAGATCTCATTTTGCATGATAGCATCGTTTACCAACCCAGATTGCTTGCTTTTGATTAGAAAGGAATTTATCTGGCACATAATGTGAGCTTTGACTTTTGGTTGTGAAAGAAAAAATATTTATAAGCTTAGAACATGTTTAAGGGATATCAAGACTAAAGATCACTAATGCTCGTTCTTAAGCCTTTCTTTTAGTCAATGGTGTTTTAGACTCAAGGGTTGACTTTGTAAAATTATTTTGACATGCCTACCAGTGTTGGGTTTGGACTATTTGATTTGAGCATCATAATCACACTCATTGCTTTTATTTTTGTACAACATGCTCATTTTTTTTTAATATTTGATTTTTTTTTATACCCCCAACTTTAATTAGCAACCCTTGGACTTTACATTGATCATTGAAGATCATTTCATATAATCTTGTGGTCAAATTGCTTTTTAAATCCTCGTACTTTTTCTAGTGCAGGATGTGATCCTAGTCAGGATTTACTTGCAAGAAAAACTTACTAGGCTCAACGAGGACTTGCAAAGGATATTTTTAAGTATTGTGAAAGGATTATCATATGGTATTTTTCTCATTTCAAACGCATGCTTTTAGGATTAATAAGCTTTTTTTTCTTTCATTGTGATTAGTTGGATATGCAAAATCAAATTATGAATCATTATTTAGCCAACTAAAGCTCAACTTCAAAGTTATTTGAGTGGTTTTTTTGTTTATTTTTCAAGTTTCTAAATGTTTGGTCACCTTACTAGGAGATCACTTGAATTCTCAAAACTCGTTTGTTAAAAACCAAACACCAATTTCACATTTGAATTTGTACTAATAACTTTGATTTTCTAAAAACTTTTTAATATTTTGTGAAAACATAAAAACAAGGTTTTTTGAGCCTATAAGATCATCCAAAGTTTTTTTAGAGCTTATAAAAAAGAACAAGCACACCAAAGAATTCATGGCCAAACTTTGATCTTTATTGATTTATTGACAAAGTACATTATGCATATTACTTCTTTACAACATCAGAGTTTACAGGTTTTGATACATCATTTCTGTCCATCATGGTCATAATTAAGGCACCTCCAGAAAAGGCTTTCTTCACCATATATGGTCCCTCATAGTTTGGTGCCCTTTTACTCTGATATTCTCCCCATATTAGCAAGATTTTGTTCAATGCCAGGTCTCCTTCTTTGAATACCCTTAGTATGAATTTCTTATTGTATGCTTTAACCATTTTGCTCTGATAAAACTGATGATGACAATTTATTATTAGTCTCTTCTCGCTGATCAGATTTAACTGCTCAAATTTTAGTTTTGCCCATTCTGAATATTCCAATTTTCCATTAATTAGAACCTTTGATGATGGAATCTTTACTTCTAAAGGCATTACAGCTTCCATCTCATGTACTACGGAGTATAGGGTTGCACACATATAAGTTCTGACTGTGGTGTAGTACGCGTGAAGTCTATATAAAAGCATCTCGTGCCAATCTTTGTTGGTGATTATCATCTTCTAGATGATATTCTTGAGATTTTTATTGGTTGCCTTAATAACACTATTCATATTAGGTTTGTAAGGAGAAGAATTAAAGTTCTTAATCTTTCACTTGGTGCAAAGTTCAGCAATCAGCTTTTCATTGAAATTTTAAGCATTATCAGTTATCAATTTTTGTGAAAGCTATAACAACAAATTACATTCTTCTCATTGAACCTCTTGACCACCTTTTGTGTCACATATGCCTAAAAGTTGGCTTATACCTATTTAGTGAAATAGTCGATGCCATCAAGATATATCTATGCTCATTGCTGGCTTTTGGGTTGATTAGTCCTATAACATCAAATCCCTATATATCAAAAAGCCAAGGTGAGGTCATATTAAACAGGGGTGCCAGAGATGCATTTATTTTATCACCATATATCTGATACTTGTAGCATTTCCTAACATGTTCAACACAGTCCCTTTCTATAGTTAGCTAAATCAAGATCATTATATATATGTCTTGCCATTGTATGCTCATTAGTATGAGTGACATAAATTCCCTCATGGACCTCATGTAAAGCTTACTCAACCTTTTCCTCATTCAAACACCTAAGTAAAGTCATGTCGAATGACCTTTTATATAGGATTTCACCATCCAAATAATAATTCATCGTCATCCCTCTCAAAGTCTTTTCATCCTTCTTGGAGGCTCCATGAGGATATTCCCAGTGCTGGATAAATAATTTTATATCATTGTATCATGGTTTTTCATTTGTTGTCTCTTCAAGTGAGCAAAAATGGGCTTGGAAATTTCTAAATTTGATGTTTATTGGTTGAATCCTACCCCCCCACCCCCAATATTGATTTGTGTCATTGAGGATAAGATGGCCAAGGCATCAACAAACTGATTCTTAATCCTGTTTATATAAGTGAATTTTATCTCATCGAACTCACTTTCCAACTTTGAGAGGTAATCTTAGTATGACCTCAATTTGTTATCTTTAGTTTGTCATTACTCTTTCACTTGTCATATAATTAGTATTGAGTCTTTGCAAACATTAAGTTTTTCAACTTTCAACTCCAAAGCACCTTTTAGACCGATGATGTAAGATTTATATTCGACCGTGTTATTAATGCATTCAACCTATAACCTTACTAAAAACATGATACTGTTTCTTTTCTAGGTGAATTATTACCGTTACAGCCCTATTTCCTTATACGTGCACCACTTCATCAAAATACATGGTTCATCAGTCATTCATTTTACCATTATCATCAACTTCTAATACATCCTCAGTAGGAAGATCAAAATTCAATGGCTCATAGTCTTCTACAACATTATCTACTAAGTGATCATTAATTGTGCTTTCTTTTACGACCTTTCTTGTTATGTAAACAATATCATATTTTGCTAATAACACTTTCCACCTTGCTATTCGACTAGAAAAGTAGGGCTTTTCACAAATAAAAACAAATTGTGTCATACAATATGTACTGTCTGAGCTTTTTTGCACCCCACACCAGAGCACAATATAGTCTTTCTATCGCATTGTGGCCCAACACGTATCTTATAATTGGTTTTTTCACTGACAAATACAAGATCAAAGGTCTTTCAAGCATAGAGGGTACTATTTAGAGGCGGCTTCTGTAAATACCTTTTGATCTTATCAAAAGATTTTTGGCAACCACTATCCCATACCCTTAGATTTTTCTTTCTAAGTAATAAGAATATTGGCTCGCTGGTCACTGTAAGCTAGGATATGAATCGGGCTATATAATTCAAACGCCCAAAAAAACTTCTTACTTCCTTTT
>Ga0307511_10007838_pt1 | contig 10724 bp, 13 predicted proteins | sample 13_EM_MG_FD_200266 | JGI IMG/M metagenome (GOLD analysis project Ga0307511, IMG submission 200266) | Populus trichocarpa ectomycorrhiza microbial communities from riparian zone in the Pacific Northwest, United States - 13_EM | ecosystem: Host-associated > Plants > Roots > Unclassified | place... | reverse complement strand
ACTCTTTACATCCCCCGGGGGGGGGGGGGGGTTAAGTCTTTTATCAAATGTGAGGGTAACTGCTAGTTTGCGTAAAAGAGAATCAAAATGAAGTAGAATGAAGAACTAGATACAGGAGACCAGAAAGGCAGTAATCTATGTTTGTTTACCTTTTCTTTTTTGTCCTCAAGTTGGCCGGCCTCAAAATGCATCGACATTCGCGATAGGGTGGGGACAAAAACTATTCTGTAGTAGGTATCATTGATCGAAGTTATCGATATAAGGTAAGCTTTCTCACCTAGAACTTGTTGGTGCGTAATATAAAAGAAAACTTTGTCCTGATCATCTGAATCCTCATCATGGAGCCGGACTGATATAATGTGGCAAAAGAATTCCTTTTCCTCATTGTCAAAAACTTTCTTCATTATCCCACTGGGAAGTAACTAACGGCTTGGGTCATAGGCGCAATGTTTCAGACCGTGTATATAAGCGTTTGTTGTTTTTTGGTGAAGTTGCAGATTTCTTATCGATAAGTCTTCCTATTTTGGCTAGCTTGTTTACCAACTACTCTATTAGGTACTACTCTCCTCTTGGGTCGAGTGGTTTGTACTCGGGCCTTTCCTTTCACATATTATATCCATTTCCTACCGTTGTAGCCTAAAACACCTGTAATAAAATCTCACTACCAAAAACCAACCGAGCAATATTCAATTTCCTTTCCTAGATGAAGAAGAAAAACTCACGGATAAATTCCACCTTGCAAGATACATCCTAGACTCTTTTTATCGTCTTAGTCTTAGTTGTAAAAAAAACCAGTATATAAATAGATAGATAGATAGATTGTACATAGTGACAAAAAAAACACCCAGGCGAGATTAGCCGTCACTTGATAATAGCCTTTTATCCAACAGCTTGGGTACTAGATTTAGGTAGGCCTGCCATAGTAAGTAGGTACCGGTAAGATGTACTTTTCTTCGGGGGGGGATTTTTGGCAAATGAGTTCAAGCTTGATATGAAGATTACCTTTGAAAAATGACTATTTTAGTTGCATTTATTCTCAATACTGCAGCTCTTTGTATTTACACCATGTTATCTATGTAGCTGCCAAAAGATCTGGTCTGGTTGGAAGTTAGAGGTCTGGATTTTCCTCTATGTAAACTTACTTTGAGGTGTTGTTGTGCAATCAAGATTACAACAACAATAATTAAATACTCCTTATATTAGCATTGTTGCTGCTTTACAGGTCAACAGAATGGATGGATATCCTCAGTGACTGTGCCTTCAGAGTTTGAGGACTTCAAGGAGGTCGCCAAACACATTAGACTGAGGTTCATGTGGGGGCATAGGGGTCAGAGTACCATACTACATAGATATTTACTAATAGCGTCACATTTTCCGACGGGTTATGGGATAGCAAGATACAATATGAAGGTTCTGATACTGAACAATGTTGTTGCTGAAAGTTGTCCAAACCAGAACAATTCCCACCATAAAAGCTGACCGACCAGCTCCAAATTAACAACACGCGCACATACGCGTCGGCCAGTGAGACTCGCTAGAGAAAATTCCGAACATGAAGACATAATAAACATGACAAAGAAACGAGTTATTACAATATGCGCGCCATTAAACCAAACCGGACCATTGACCAACACGTAAACCAGTTACACATATTCCGAACGATTAATAGATACAGAGGTAAACTTACTTCGCCTCAGCAAGACTGACGGTGTGCTTGCCTAAGTCGTAAACAGAGTACCACCTCCTCAAGAATGCGTCACCAAGGATAGCAAGAGGCCCAGCTGGCTCAGGGAAGTCCATACCCATGAACGCAGAGATACACGATCCAGAAACCTCAAGAATGTAGTCATAGGGACCGATGGTGAAATCTTGTCCACTGAGACAGAAGGTAAGGTCCGGTAAGGAGTCCCTCTTGCTACACTCAACGGAATACTGCCCGTTGAATCCCTTCTTGGCACCAATCTCCTTGTTCAAAAGGTCGGCCAAGGTAGTTGGGAGAGCAATCAGAGAGGTACCAGTATCAAGAATAGCACCCATGTTGTCAAGCTTCGCGGTAGCATCGCCAAAGGTGATTGACTCAAAGTCAACTTCCCAGTACGCCTTTCTCCTGACCGGTAACTTGATCAACTTGCCCTTGTAGTGATCTTCATCAATACCCCCAAAAACGACCTCGCTCTCCTTGTCGGTGCTGCCAAGGTAGAAAGCAAAGACTGGCTCATCGATAAGCCCCTGGTCGATCATGTTGTAAAATGGTGGCACAATATGGTTGACCGAAATAGTGTCGTAACCCAACCCCATAATACCATCGAAGCGGCCAAAGGCGAATGCCAAACCGGGCTCCGAGGTAGCCTCAGCAAAGTCTTGCTTCTTAATCGTCACGTCACCAATCGTCATATCATCCTGTGAGACAAAGCCGCTCAAGCTACCAGAGCCGTAGCGGATCTCAAACGAAGTTCCATTGGAATGATAGGTCTCGGAAGCGGATGAATCATACTTGGTGTGGAGATAGCAAGCAATTGAGCCACATTGTTTTGACGGCACCCAAACTGAGATATACACATGTTAGCTTGCAACCCGTGAAGGCGCGTAGGCAGAATTGAATACATACGGTTGGAGCTTCCGGTATCCAAGATGACCTTGAATGTTTGTGGAGGAGTCCCGATTTCGATTTCGGAGAAATCTAAAATAAGCGAGTTAGCACGGCTACCGCTGAAAACTGCTCTAGGGGGGAACTAACATTGTGCATTAAGGAAGTTCTACCGATCAGGTTAGCAATCTGTTACACCAAACTTAGGAGTAAATAGCTTACATTAATGGGGACAGCATGTCCACCACCTTCAATCTCGAAATCCTCAGTCTTAAACATCTGCTCCTCATGCTGAGATGGGCGGATTCCCATATATTTCTGACCGAGATGCTTCATCTGAGTAGAGATGTCATGATGGGCCTACGTCCAAACAGGTTAGTATGTGTCTGTAAATCGGTTGAACAGCACTAGCTTACCAGTTGCTCAGAAAGAGGGACTTTCTTGAGTGGCATCTTGTGGATGCCAGCCATGGAGGTACCGGTAGCTGCGAGTAAAATGGAGGTCTTCATAGTCGCAGAATCGATCTGTCTAACGTGCAGAAGAAGCTCGTAAATCCGTGAAGGTAATAGATACTATCGCTTACTTCCAAAAAACAGAGAAACTTTCAGTAAAAAAGGACCTTGGTATAATAAAGCGGAGCTGTCGGGGGAATGAATGATGGATAGGGAGAAATGAAGCAAGGGAAAGGGAAGCTAATGATTATAAGCTCAGAGCCCGGATCCGCGTTTTGGGTGCTGACGAATGTTGGCTCGAGAGTCACAGCTGCCAATGATGACCGCTCCTCAGAGCGGTATCAAATCTACCCGCCGGCCGGCGCCCCGGATTCGACTCACCTGCCCGCATGATTTAGCAGGGATGGCGGCATGCTTGTTCAGCGGGTAATCATCTCTACGAGAGGCCGGTGCCCGCACACTAGGGCAATCATACAAACAAGCTCGGCAACCAGGCTCCAGACTGCCGTACAGACTCGGCACCGCTGGAACCCTGCTAATAGCATGACGTTGTACTACATTTTGAATGACGGCTCTTCCAGGCGCGGCCAATCTTCTCCCTACCTCATAGTTGAACTTGTACGACACAACACTTTCGCTGTCGACGTACTCGGTACCGAATCATCAGGTACCTACATTTACATACAATGGAGCAAAAGCTATGCAGAAACGACGATCTACAGCAGCCATCAGGCGATTAGAGATATGCCATTAAAGACTAGCAATAGATGTACCCTGAAAATAGAAATCCCCCAATACCACGCCCAAGCTGCCTGGACTCATACAAAGCAACATGAGATTAACGATAGAAGTCGAATTTGTCTGTAAGTTGTTAGTATTGCTTTGCTGTCGGAATTTGCAGTAGCAAACTCACCAGCTTCATTACCACCCTTCACCTGGCTGGAGTATGCGTCCTCCAGATCTGACTGAATGATATTGTACCTGTTTTTACGCACGGCGCGTCTAATCCCCCAGTTAGTATTTCAGACTTTGAATCCATGGATATCATGGCACTCACAGCCCGGCCTCCTGCATGATAGCAGCAATAACTGCTCCTGACAAGGCGTCGTTGCGAATGATGAGGGAGTCCAGGTCAACCTCCGGTGACAGTGACATCTTTGCAGCAATGGTCGAGAAAATAAGTCTGCGCTCTCTTCGGTCTTTTAGGGATGGGAATTCAATTTTCCTATCCAAGCGGCCAGGGCGGAGAAGTGCTGGGTCGAGGGTGTCGGCACGGTTGGTGGCCATGATAACCTGTTATATAGTTAGAAACCAGGAGATAACAGAATTGTCGATAATCCCTTACCTTAACGTTGGATGTTTGGTCGAACCCGTCCATTTGGTTGAGTAGTTCTAGTAGAATACGTTGTACCTCTCGATCGGCACCAGTTTGGGCATCAAAACGTTTCGTAGCAATTGCATCGATCTCATCAATGAAAATAATGGCCGGGGAGTTCTCCCGCGCCATTCGGAAAACATCCCGAACCATCCTTGGCCCTTCTCCTAGGTACTTCTGTACGAACTCGGATCCAACAACTCGAATGAAGTTTGCAGTCGTACTATTCGCAACAGCCTTCACGAGCATGGTCTTTCCGGTACCCGGAGGTCCATAGAGTAAAACACCTCGAGGTGGGTCGATACCTGGGAAGGAGTCAGCTGGCATTGCCCTTTAATGGATGAGATTACCCACCAATTTGCTTGTATAGATCAAATTGTGTAAGCGGAAGTTCAACGGCTTCTCGGATCTCTTGTTTCTGCATATCCAGCCCTCCAACATCCGCATAGGTGACATCTGGCTTCTCGTTCTGCCCCAACATAGCAATTGATGAATCGGCTTCCGGGGGTAAGATATCGACGAGGGAGTTTGAATGCCGGTGGAGGGCTACTGATGAGGATGGCTTCAAGAGCTCGCGGTCCAAGGTTGAAAGAATTCGGACGACGTAGTTTGAGCCGGTAGAGCTCTGCACAATACCAGTACTAGGGTGACTGTCAGAAACGATGCTATCTCGACTAGCTGATAGGCTTACTTCTGATCAATGGCTTCCATAAACTGCCCTATTACCAGTGGGACACTCTGTATCCTCTTAATCTCCTCTTGTGCTCGCACCAGCTCCCTCTTCAAGCTCCTATCCTATCCGTTAGCTTCCTCAATGCCCGTGCACTGGTAATGGTCGTACCGTTGCTCATCCTTGATATACTCCTCCTGCAAGCTTATATATCTGTTCGCAGTCCTTCATTAGCACCATCGGTGTGCGGTTAATGAGGGGAGTATTCACTCTAGACGGGCCTGGAGCCGTTTCAGTTTCGCATAGTCGTTATCTGACCCCAACCCTTCCAAGGCCGAAAGGGCAGCTGTATATGATGGGTCCGAGAAGGCATTATTGACCGTTGGTCGTCGTTGAACTGCGGTATCTCCCATGCCGTGGTGCTGTTGTGTAGCGAACTATGTGCTATGTACCCAGGTTGAAACGTATTGGTATCAGCTATGCCGCTCTAGACTTCTTGAGCTGTACGAAGTATGAGAAGGAAAGATGGTGGTATGAACTCACCTCAAAGATGGTTTGCCTGTGTTATAACATAAGTGAAAGTAATCCGCTATTGCGGCTCTGGAGGGGAAGCTGCTGTCAGCCACAATTCTTGACTAAGAACTTACACAATCAATACTGACACTTTAAATCTTGGCATTTGACATTGAGAAGGTTTGCAAGGATCACCATGCAGTCAAATATGCTTAAAGCTGCACTAGGTACCTACTGCCTTTAAGATTGCATTCAATTAGATGCTAGAGCTCTTCCCTCCAACGGACAGAAAAGCTCTGGCTTGTTTCATTCAGTTATCTATCCAGAGAATCAATCTCTCACACCACGTTAGTAACATGGTTCGAGGGTAGGACTTGTAACGTTGGATCGATCGATCCCTAGCATAATTCCGAGATGCATATTGTTCTGAAGCTGACATTGTGATAGAGACGGCATTAGGTACCTAGTCTAATTGGGTAGGGGTTAGATACATATATGTATTTGCTTCGCGAATGGGGCAAATCAGCCTGCAGAAGTAAAGGCATATTGTCAGAAGACCTCGCCTCCAAGGACCGCCCCCACTATCGTTATGCCTCAGTTGTGTCGACACCTGTAGCATCTTGCCGTACAAGGCCAGTTTCTGATCGAAATTCGAGCCCAGGGCTGACGGTGGTGGTTGATATCCACGTTTTTTCAGCTGTGTGGTTTAACGATCTCCAACTTTCACACTCCACTTCACACAACCCGCAATGTTCAAGTTACGGCGTTACCGACTGGTTGCGATATTCACATTTATTCTTTGTCTTGTTGTTTGGCATTTCAGTCTCTTCGACTTTGATCCCAGTGCCCATTTGCAAACACCGAATAAGCTCCAGCATGAATTTGAACCAGTCCAACATGAACTCAATCTTAATGCATATAGCACAGCGTCTCCAGCATACAAAGAGCCTGAAAACACTTCCAAACTCAAGCCTCTAGCAGCCTCAGACACTATGCAGAGGCCGGTTACACCTATTGAGGAACTACCGACTCCAACTAAGACGAAGACTGCAACTACTGTTGACGATTTGGTGGGAGTAGATAAATTGCCAAAGCTCGAGACGACCAAGCCAAAGCCACCGCCCAAGGTTCATTGGAGGAAGGAGAGTGAACATTTTCCTGTCCCACCAGAGCGGATTGTCAAGCTGCCAACGACCCAGTCTAGTTTTATACATAAGGTTCAAGCGACATTCGCGGAAGAGGGCGAGGAACAGCGGCAGCAAAGACTTGACAGGAGAGCAGCTGTAAAAAGCGCTTTCAGACATTCGTGGAAAGGCTACAAAGAATATGCATGGGGTCATGATGAATTGGCACCAATGACCAAATCTTCCCGGGAGAAGTTCGGGGGGTGGGGTGCTACGTTGGTTGATGCATTAGATACCATGTGGATTATGGGTCTCAAAGAAGAGTTTGAAGAAGCTCTTAAGTTTGTCGAGGGGCTTGATTTCACCTATTCGACAGCATTACAAATCCCGGTCTTCGAAACTACAATTCGATACCTCGGTGGGCTGCTTGGGGCATACGACGTGTCAGAACACAAATACCCGGTCTTATTAGAGAAAGCAAAGCAATTGGGGGATGTTTTGTTTGGGATTTTTGATACACCAAACAGAATGCCTATCTTGCAATACTTTTGGAAACCGTACGAATTCTCCTGTGCCAGCTGGTGGGGTTTAGCTAAGTATGGGTTGATTAGGGATCAAGTCGACATGCCAACTCAGGCTTCCTTTAGGTCATCGCTTGCCGAAATGGGAACACTGGCCCTAGAGTTTACTCGGCTTGCACAGTTGACCGGAAACCATAGCTACTTTGATGCAATCCAACGCATTACAGACCAGCTAGAGGCAATACAATATGATACCTCAATGCCTGGAATGTGGCCTACGTACATTGATGCGTCTGGAGGCTGTATGCCACCCCCAGGGCCTGTAGGCCGACTTCAGAAACCAACCAACAGGTTTGTAAAGCGTCAAGATATGGGCATGGGGGGAAAAGTACAAGCACAGGAGAAACAGGGTACTGAGAGTATAGCGCAAGGATTGGACGAGCAGCATACGGATCGTAAGAAGTCACCCCCCATAGGAGCGGAGCATTCTAGTACTGCTATCCCAGCCCCCATAGTAGCGGAGAATTCTAGCACTGCTATCCCATCCCCCATAGTAGCCGAGTATTCTAGAACTGCTATCCCACCCCCTTCAACAAGCTCTTGGACACCCTTTAGCTCTCCGGTCTGTACACCAGGGCCATTGCTACCAATTCCATCCTCCTACGATGAATACACGTTGGGAGCCAATTCAGACTCATTCTATGAGTATCTGCTAAAGGTATGTATAGTTACACTCCTACTCTAACTTGCCATGCTAATATAATGATTTAGATGCATATACTTCTCGAAGGTGCAACAGGACAGTATGCCAAGCTATATGAATCCACCATGAAGGTTGCAAAGAACCTGTTCTTCCGCCCCATGATGCCGAAAGATCCAGATATTCTAGTTTCAGGAGCTATCATGGTCAGGGCTGTTGTAAACAATACAATACAGAGTCGTAGGGTGGATACTGGTCATCTTGTTTGTTTACAGATCTATCGATAGCTCAGCTTCTTGGAACTAATTTGTATGGCAGTCTTGCTTCACTGGTGGAATGTTGGCTCTTGGGGCGATGGCTCTCGATTTGAAGGGTGATCTTGAACTCGGCAGGAAGCTTACGGATGGCTGCGTTACGCTTTACAGTATCATGCCTTCGGGTGTCATGCCGGAGTGTCTTTACTTGATCCCATGTAAGGATTTAAAGTCTTGTCCGTGGGATGAAGAAGCATGGCTCCAGACATTACTCCCTGGTGTTGACCTGCACCCCCCTGAACCTGAACCAGCACCAGAGCAACCTGTCGCCCCAGTTCAAAAGGGGCCGCCTAAGAAAGGGGGGGCAGGAGGTGACGATGAAGGCGACGAACCGGAAGATGAGAGAGGATTCGAGGCTCAGCCAGAGAAGAGTCTAGAAGAGCATGTAACAGAGAGTAATGAGGCTAAATTAGAGGAAGAACCAATGAGGTCTGTGAAGACTGATTCATCTTTGCCTGAGGACAAAAATCACTATCAGCATCAACATACCAAACGCGACCCACAGCGTGGACCGCCACCTGATAGCCATGAATCGGCGCATGCAAAATTAACGCCTATTCAGAGGGCATGGAATAAGGTAAAGCAACATAGGCTGCCACCTGGTGTTACATCTGTTAAAGACAGCAGGTTCGACTCCACTCACGTACAAAGTTCTACACAAGAATTAAAGCTTGCTGACAGAAGCATAGATACATGTTGAGGCCTGAAGCTATCGAGTCTGTCTACATAATGTACCGCGTCACAGGTGATACAAGCTGGCAGGATAAGGGCTGGGAGATGTTCCAGTCGACTGTGAAGATTGCGAAAACGGATGTAGCATTTGTTGAAATATCTGGTATGAACCGCTCAAACCCCGAATAATGCACCCCAAATTTACGGCAATTTACTTTACTAACACTGCCCACTGCATTCACAGATACGACCCGCGCCCCGGAGGACAAAGAGGTCATCCAAACAGATTCCATGGAATCCTTCTGGCTTGCGGAGACATTGAAGTACTATTATTTACTGTTTAGCGAGCCGGAGCTCATATCACTGTATGCCCTCTTCATGGCATGCTGTGCTTCCCCAGAGCTAACTGAATTTTAGGGATGAATGGGTCTTCAACACGGAGGCACATCCATTCAAGCGTGGTGGAAAATAAACTAGTAGCACGCTAGGCATATTCTTGAGGAGCAGAAATGAAGAAAGAATGTAAAAATTGACATGACGGAATGTGTATTATGTTACGCATGGGTTGAGATGCATTGCTTGTTAATCCCCATGTTATTGTACCTGATTTAGTACTGTTTTTCTTATTTTTGTATTATGGTATTGACGCCGAGTGGGGAGGGCAAATACTATTGTCTTCTGTAGAATTTTTTCATTTTGGTATATGTACATGTAATTATATGTTCTTGAGTTTGCCTGGATGTGTTCCTCAGATTACTTGACATTATACTGTACCATGGAGTTTTTACCTATTCTAGGGCTCTCCCCATATGCGTACTGCGCTTTTGGCCTTGTGCTAGTTTGAGGGTTTTACTAGTTGTCTGATAGAATGTGCGTGCTCACAAAAATTCCTACGGACCGTGACGTTTTCCTCAAGTCGTAACTTGTAGAAATCCCGACTACGCGGGGATATGTGATGTCCGATTGTGCTACGATGGTTATGATCATGCCACATTGGCTGGGTAAATATGTTTATGTAGACGGCGGAATCTCCTATTATGTACTTACATTTCAGGAGGTCATGTGAGAAAGGCCTTAATGATTTAGGGGGCCTCCACTTTATCAGATTCTATTAGGAGCCTACTGGTTATTTAGAAGGAGTTGTCATAGTCATGTTTTTGTTTCGTTTGTTTTGAGACAGCCAGGCGGGAAAATCAGATAATACTGGAATAAGTTCATTCACGACCAACTTTGAACCGGCTATCTATTGCAATCCCCCGAAGAAGGAAATGCTCAAACTAATCCTGTCTACCTCTACGAGGGGGTTGTGCAATTAGACTACCCTATCTATACATTCTTTTCTCTCTTCATATTTCACTTCCTATCAATCCAATCAAACCGCAAAGCTCGCGAGACTAACTGCAAAGTAAATGTCGCTGTGGTTTATCCCGGAGAAACCCAAAGGGCCGTTCTATCTCTAGCTGGTGGTAGTCTCGGCGCCAGACCCGCTGGCTGTGTTTTTGGGTGTACTTCACCTTCGGATGTAGTAGATATATATAGATTGATAACACTGACAAGCCACAGCTGCCGCTTTCCACAAGCCATGAAACGGATACACGTTCCATTTTAATTAACTCCACCCTGCTATAATATCCACCCCTGGGCACTACTTCCCTTGCCCACTATTGCCGGTATATACAGTTCCATTCAGGAACTGTCCGGGATGCATAAATGGGGGCATGCATAACCGGTTCAGGTGGGTTGCATAAATCAGCTATTTTGCATATTCCAGGCAGCACGAGGCCGGCTGAGATGTC
>Ga0307511_10007836_pt1 | contig 10725 bp, 8 predicted proteins | sample 13_EM_MG_FD_200266 | JGI IMG/M metagenome (GOLD analysis project Ga0307511, IMG submission 200266) | Populus trichocarpa ectomycorrhiza microbial communities from riparian zone in the Pacific Northwest, United States - 13_EM | ecosystem: Host-associated > Plants > Roots > Unclassified | place... | reverse complement strand
GGACTGATCAGCGTGGATGGGGTGGGAGGGGAGGTTCGGCATGAGGTTGAGGGGGTTGAGGGTATTTGTGTAGGTGGTGGAGGAGCCGTGGTCGTCGTCTGATTTGTTGTTGTGGATGGGGCATTCTGGGGGCGGGGGAGGAAGCGGGGGGGTAGGGGGGCTGGATTGGTGCATGGGGCAGGAGGGCTATATAGACGTGTACAGTTAGCTATTGTGAACTCGAGAGAGTAGAGATGCTGGGAACAAACAGGTGGCTTCCCATTCATGGGCGGGTGCCCAGCTGGTGGTGGCGGTGTCCGTCGTGCCGGCTTCTCTGCTACTGCTGCTGCCCGCGGGACAGGATCTGCCCAGAACCAACCCATCGTATTGTGCTTGCTGTGTTATATATCTAAGATATTGAATATATTCGTAAACTCGTTCACGTCGGAAGCTGCTCGTATGTGTGTCGTTTCGTCCGAAGCTCTCGGTACTTGCTTGATATGCAGGTAAATGTATGTATGTGCAGGGTTCTATGAAATGGGGGCTCTGGCGGGGAACTGATTTCTTCACAGTAATGCCCGATATCAATCCCGGCGCAGTCCACTCAGAAGGCCGTGGTTTATAAGATCTCGGAGGCGTGCAGGACTAAGGGAACTTCGTTAATTGCAAAAAAAAAACAGTCCCGCCCGTGTCGCGGGCTGGACCGGAGGGGCCTTGGCGTGCTGAGGAATCGGCCGACCGAGTAGATAGGTACCGAGAGGGCAGACAGAATGTTTCGTTTCAGCGAGACTGGGATTGGAGATCAAGTAGTACTTGAGTACTTATACTCATCTCATATAGTCTGTTTAGATTCCCCAGTGAAATACTTGCGTCAATGCCTAGACGTGGCAAGTCACATGGTCAATGCATCCAAAGTTGAGGGTAACGTTCAATTTTTTATTTCCTCCATGCCATTCTAACTCATATCTAACCCATATATCCGATGCCATTTCCTCCCACATAAACCAGTTCCGCCCATATCCTACGCACTACTATCCTTCCCTTGCCCTAGAAATCCAAGCCAACTCCATAGCACGACCATTTAGGTATCTTAAACACAAACAAATGTGGCTAGCACATACAACAAGACATTACACACACTCTTAACACGTTAAGAAAGCGGAAAAAAGTGAGAGGAAAAAAGAAATAATAGAAAACCATGCCACATTTGGCTACGAATTGAACGTCAAAGCAAAAAAATCTGAAGAAAAAAGTCTGAATGAGCTGAAAAGTTAGATGTTACAAGAAAAAAAAGATGTCCAGGTAAGAAGCAATAATGGATATATATAGACACGAGACCAACATGAAAAACAAACCTATATCCCCTCCAATCTATTGATGAACCAAATCAAATGGCATCCCACTTTTCCATGTTATACATAACTCCGCGCAACTAAATCTCAAATCATCCCCCTCGCCGCCTGTGGGATCGGTGGTGTTGCCGGTGCATTTTTATCCGCCTCCCTCCTCGCCCTTGCACTCAATCCACCTCCATCACTAGTCGATTTCCTCAACTTCCCCCGCGGTCTCTCCTTCTTTGGTTCATCCATCTGGAACGAGCTCTTCTCTAGCTCCCCATCACTGGGCACCTTTTCAGCAGAGTTATTTTTGCCAAAGCCGCCAAATATTGTAGTGGTCTGTCGACGTTTTCGCTGTGCCACACTCCCTCCTGGCGCAGACAAAGGCGGAGTGGGTGACTGAGGTGGGAGAGGTACGGTTGGGATGTTGGAAGTCGACGCTATTAGTTTCGGTTCTGAGATCTTTGTTTTGTCGACTATACGCTTCTTTGCTGCAGGTCCGACAGACTGTTGGAAATTCTGCATCTTTGCATAGGCAGCAGCTGCAGGTCCAGCGGAAGAAGGCGTAGAGGGTAAAGCAGGCGTAGAGGGTAAAGCAGGCGAGCTTGCAGCAGGGTTAGGTGTACTCGGGAAGCCGATGGACTTGCCGCTCGGAGACAGAGGCGTGGAAACTGACTGAAGCGCCGGTATGCTTGCAGATAGCGGAGCGGGGGGCCTTCCAACTGGAGGAGACTGGTCTAGGCCCCCATTGAGACCGGGGGAGTTTCTCGGGGGTGATGTCTGTAGAGGGGGCAAGGTAGGGCCATCGCGGCGGACCGCGCTCTCTGACCTCTGGCGGTTGAGAGGGGGGTTGTAAGGTGGGGACTGTGCATTGCTGTTGCCTCGGGGGCGCATCTGGGACGGGGGAGGGGACTGCTCTGGTGAGTACGGCCCTTGTCTGCGACTCATATCATAATTGCGATCTCGCATGTCGTTGAGCGATCTCATCTTGTGACTAGGACCTCTATTTAACATTCGTGGATCATCTGGATACCCACCTTGTGGTCCGCGCCCCATTGGTGGTCCACCCTCACGACTATCCTGAGGATACCTTGGCCCGTTCATTGGTCTCCCCATAGGTGGTCCCATAGGAGCACCTGGTCGTCTGTCCATGGGCCCATCCCAATGACCATCACCATGGGGCCCTCCCATTGTTGGCGGAGCACCCATCCGTGGGGCCCCATGTAGCCCAGGCATGTTCGTATTGGGAGGGTGAGGGTGAGGCATTGGTGACCGTGGCATGCCGTGATGGCCATCAAACTGATGATCGTCCCTCCATCGGGGATCACCGTTTCTTGGCGGACTCATCATTCTAGGGGAGTTCTCACCTTCACGATCGCGGAATCCTTCTCGAGAAGGCTGGCCACGAAGTGACGGGCCCCTCATGGGAGGTCGACCAGGTACAGGCGGTCCATATGGTGCTCCATATGGAGGCCCATGTGGTGGAGGTCCACGACCTTGGAGGTTTGGAGGAGGATGACCACGCATTGCAGGGTGCTCGTCAAGATGTGGTGGCGGTCGGCTGCCCCCGTTAGGTACCATATGTGGTGGATGTCGTTGGCTGGGGTGCATATGAAGAGGAGGTCCTTGCCTGAAGTCTCGGTCCTGTGGGTGGGGTGGGTAGCCATTATGCATTGGCAAATTTTTGGCTCCACGCACAGTCTCTCTTAACCGTTCTTCCTCTTCCCTGAGGTCGCGATTCTTATCTCCCCCCATGCCGAGCATCCTCATGGCTTTGCTTCCACCTTCGCTGTTCAACATACCATTTGAAGTCTTCTTTCCCAATATATTTAGAGGGCCTGGACTAGTCGGCCGTGAGTCGCTGGCAAAGCCCGGTACCGGGGAGTTTGACCGACTCTCATGCTCTCGCAGGTTTTGCTGCACGAGTTTCTTGCGATGAGCCAGCTCATCTTCCCAGCCCCGATCTTCATCCTCGTCGCTTGTCCGGTTTCCACCCCCGTCTGAAATTTGTTCTTTACCTCTCAGCCACTCATCATCATCTTGTTTATCATTCCTTCCATAATCGAAGCCCCTGTCTTCCGTAACTTCTTCCCTAGCCTCAGTGCTCTCAGTGCTTGCCACGCTATGATTACGGAAGGCAGGGTGAGTCATGGAAGTAGGACTGTCAGGCTCGCCATGGCCTTCCCCATAATATCCGCCGTCCCAATCGTCAAACTCCCACACGTTCCCACCGCTACTGCCAGATGCCCCGCTTGGCCTCGCAGGATCATTGACAAGGCCGCCCTTTCCAACACCGTTTGTCCCAAATTTGAAGCCCCCTGCGATAGATGCTCGGTCCGGAAGGTTTTGTCGCGAGATTCGTGAGTGCGTGGTGTAGGTAGAACCAGCGTAAATTGAAGAACGCCCAGAATCTGTTCGGAGGTGCTGACGAACAAGTACACTAAGTCCCTGAACAGGAGGTAGAGTTGGAGAATCTTCATCCTTTGCATTTAAATGCGGGGATATTGGCGACAATGGACGATTTCCATTTGATACTGTCAGTGGCTGCCCGTCGGACTGGTAAACCCCACGCCCCACTGTTTTCTGGTCAATGGTAGAGGCAATACTGTGGCCACCTGAGCCGGATGTAGACGGCCGGGATACATCCTCATAATGCATAGATGGTGCAGCGGCCGTTTGTCCCTGAGGCTTTTGCAGGCCTAGTCCAATGCCTGGTTCCCCAGTCCTTACCTGCTCAAAACTATCATACTCATAGTCGGAGGATTCATCTGAGCTGGCCAGACTAGATAAGAATGTTTGATGGGAGTGTGCCTCACTCTGCCTCTTATCTGCCGGTTTGAAATCGCTGTCATGGCTGCTGCGGGGGCTCATGTCGAGTTTGCTCCAATCTAGCCCCCCTGGTTCACCACTTTCCACCGAAGACACAGAACATCTTCTAACAGACGCATGATCTTTGCTCTCCTGCACAGGTGACTCAACCCTCAGGGCCGGTGACTCCACGCGCCTCGGTGGGCTGTCATTGCGACCCAAAAGTTTCTGTTTCTGCATCAAGTGATAGCGCTCATCGTCGTAACCACCTACTCCTTCATTGGCATCATCCCCTGGCTTGACATCCAACCCAAAATTAAAGGTTGATAATCCCCCCACTGGCGTCGCTATTGGTGTTGGTTTATTGTGTGAATTGTCATAAAACTGGTTACGCCCAGCAATAGGTGATGAGGCACCTGACCTTTGAGCCTGATAACCATCAACTGGCGACTGGCCGCTCATTGGGGTTGGGCTCATGGCACCACGTCGCAGCTGATTAGTGAACAACTCGAGCTTTGACTGCTCCTGGATTTTTTGATCCAGGGCTTGTTCGTAGAGAGGCTGACGGCGTGGTTTTCCTGTTACCATTGTATTTGGCGGTGAGCCAATATGCCCTGGATACCCGGACCCTGAAGGGTGCTGAGAGTTAACTGACGTTGCAGCAGTTGAAGACCTAGTGAGTGGCGTAGAGTTCGTCGAGGATGATGTATTACGATTATTCTGTTGAGACGGGCTTGAACTCCGCTGGTTCTGGAGTTCCTGGATTTTTTCATCCCCCCTTTCGTCATCATAATCGTCATAAGTCTTCTTTTTCTCCCTCCGGGCGAATGTTGAAACTGGTACATCATTATCGTAGTACACACGTCCTCCCATGGACCCGGATTCTCGAGTGTCTTCTGATGACGCCCGTGCGGAATTTGCAGCAACACGGAAAATTTTCTGCCTACCCCCAAACAAGACATTTCCTTCTCCTGGTCTTGATCTATTCATAATCCCCCCCCCACCTGTAGACTCATCAGAGGTGTGTGAATCACGAGATTGAGCATTTGCAACCCCCACTTTCCCTCTTATTGACCCTGCTAGAGAACCAGTTTCGGCAATGTCAGACAGTCCACCAGCGTTGAAGTTGGTTGAAAAGTTAAAAGAACCAAGGTCACTGGCGCTGGTACCATTTGAAGCTGGCTTCGGCTGAGCTTTGAGTTCTGCTTGCTCACTCGCCAAGATACTGAATCGTTGCGCCAGATTGGGCATGAGAAGGGACGTTCGGAAGTCATCTGTAGGTGGCAAAGCACTTGCTAAATCTAAGACCGGTGCAACGGGCTCCGGTACGTTCTTGCCTTTCTTAAATGACCTTCCAGAGAGAAAACCACCGACCCCAGATTCTTTCTCCCCCTCATCTTTCTCCTTTTTCCCCTTGCGTAGTCGGTGCATCTTGCCTGTTATGACAGAAACGCTGCCTTCCTCTATAGATTATGCGAATAGCGGTCAAGAAGTTCTATGGAGAGGGATCGTCCACTGCTTGGAGAGATGCAAGTCGGTGTGAATAACCCAGTCTATACGGTATTAGCAATTGAGATGATACTTAGGTTGCAAAATCATTCAAGTCTGTGATCAGGAGTGACTGTGGACTGACCAAAATTTGTACCTCTTGTCCCTCAACGTCGAATCCCCAACTTCTGTTAATCTTATTGCTCAAAGTAGTGAATATCGGCTCCACTCAATGTCGCACCTCTTGCTTGCCAAAATGATCGCTACCCAGCGGCACGTGGTACGATCCCCAATTTCCGAATCTATGTTATTGATTAGAGTAGTGATTGTCGAACGAGGCCGTTACCCAGATCCTGTTCGCTAGAATAACTACCGAGCTCCGGAGATCCAGGGAGGTTGTAACAAAAAAGAATACGAGTGAATGTAATGAATGAAAACCAGTTGCAGGTAATATAGAAGTGAATTAATAAACGAAAACTATTTCTTTGCAGAGGAACCATAAAAGTTAGCTCCTGCTATTCACTCAACCGTGCGAAGAAAAGGGTGTGGGCGGGGAGAGCCAGAAATCACGAACCCGGTATTCGGTGTACCAAGTACTAGACACCTATTGAGACGACTGGAATTGTCTAATGATTGCGAGAGTGTCTAACGGCTGCAATATGCGAAAAATAGAGACCTTGTGTCGCTTAGTATGAGCTGCGGGCAACCCGTCTGGTGAGCAGCGAACGTATTAAGGTAAGGTACCTACAATGTGTACCGTACCCTCTGTAAACTCGCGGACGGGGGCAGCTGCACCAAGCCTCACCGGTGCTGTTGGAATCGAAAAAGAAAGTGTTCCTGCGCGATGCGGCCGGCAGGAGAAATGATTAAGATGCAGGAAAGGGAACAGCAAAAGCGCCTGAGAGGGCGTGTGTGAGAAGTTAAAGTAAGAAAAGAAAACACAAAGCACTAAAGGCAGAGTGAAGACAGTGTCGAGCAGCGTCTGGAGACCAGGATTAATGTGCCGGAATTTCGACGAAACTATCGTGAGATGGCAGACCTTGAGCCAGGAACCGGCCAGGCTCCGGATTCTTGATTGAAGAGGCGGGGATTCGGGTTGCCAGGCTGTACGACACAGCTCAGCACGACCGGAGCGATATATGATTCTTCGGAAGGGAGAATACAGGTACACTGGCGACTCCCTTCTAGCTCTGGATATTAATTATAACTCAACGTCGCGAGATGAGGGTGCCTACAAATGGGGGAAGGCGGGGAAGGGGCAGAGAAAGGCTTGGGTGCGTCGTGTCTAGGACTCAGGTGAGTACATCTTCCTACCTATGTGCTAAGTAACGCTGGGGCCGGGTACGCTGGCACTAGGTACCGGTACACTCCTTTCTGCGCCCAAGTGTGCCGTCTGTCAAGCAAGACACACAACATCTCTGTCCACTCTCCCCGCCCATGAGAGGAGTCTTCTTCAATAGGTATTAATGCGCATACAAGCACAATGGGATTCGAGCTCGGGGTGTGCTAAGCTGACCGGCAGCTCAGTCGGCAAACCCGACAAAAGGACATCTAAAACCATTCGTATCGAGAATGAGAAACAAGATCGCTCCCCCACGTTAGTACCTATGTTTCTAGGTCCATTAAGCTGGGATACCTAGGTACCCAGTCCGCCAGTCCGCCAGTCCACCCACGTTACGAGCCTCGCCGGCCGCTCTGGAGCCGGGAGGGCAAATTCGACCCCAAATATCCCTAGTGTGTGGAATAAGGTGAGGATGGGCATATGAACTAATTTGCTTTTGAGCTTAGCAACATCAGATGGCGGATACCGCCCTTGCATTTTACCCCTGGTGCTTATAAACGAGCAAAACATTGGCTGCTGTTAAGATTCAGCGCTAATCTGCCCTTTGATGCAGCCTTCATTTGGAGCCTCATTGACGAGTGAGAATCCCGGGGTTCTGGACAGGAACGAGTCAGGGATATGCAGGGGTCAAAATCGAGTTCTTGTTGGTGATACCTGCTTGTGCAATGCCTCATCGTTGAGTAGGGAACAGCCAGACAGCCAGACAGCTGCATTGCCATTATCAAATACTGATGTCAGTGAAGGCAAGTTCACGATAAGCGTGTCAGCTGTGAAATGGAGGCTCGGCGAATTGAGTGATCCAGACTGCATCGTACTACCATTGCGAAATTTTTGAAGGCGACTTGGGCAACTTGAAACACACAAAATTGACCCGCCCCTGAAGCCACCGTACTTAGATACCCTTGTACAGTACATTGAACCTCAACTTCCGCCTAAGTTTACACACGAGCGTATCAGCAAGGACGAGAGTATCCCGTGAGCCTAGGGATGATCACTGGCATGCGCAACCGATATCGCTATCGCCTTTGCCGAAGAAGCATGTTGAGAGCGACCGAGGTGAAAACCACCGACGATAACCCGGAATTGCGAAGATCTAGATTTTTCTTGCTCTCGATCCCAGGTTCTTTCTCACGCAATTTCTTTACAAGGTGACCCCACATTGTCAAATGCTCAGTACTCAGTACACAGAAGCCAACATTCTGACTAACCTGCTGTATCCGGTTTCAGCTCTGAGCATAAAGCTTAACCAGTCTAATGAAGCTTCTGTTTCGAAACATTCACTGAAATTGATATGTAGGGGGGCTGATTGGTTACATAAATGCGCAGCATGAAGCCGCCTGAGCTTGGGATGATCCAATTTGGCCAATCGGCCAGATGCATCCAATGCCTTTCTCAAGATCGGGATTCTGCTGTGGCAGTGGCGATGCCATGACAAAGTGGCTTACTCTCCCACAATAGTAACAGTTCAGCTGCACGTTAGTGATAGCTGTGCGTACGCTATGTGGATGGACGCCATCGCAGCAAGCTGCATTTGTCGATCGATCCTTCGAACGAACCAATCTCGGAAAAAATCCCCCTAGCACCTCTCCGTCTCATATACAAAACCAACATCTAATATACATGCACAGTAGTACCTGTAACACCAGCCTTACCTATGTTATGCTGTATTACATCTCGTACTTATATTCACTGCAGCTGAACCTTGGTCGCGAATGCATTAATGTCGGGCACGAGGTTACCTTTATTAGCCACAAACATATACAGTACATATACCCAGGATCAAGACTACATATACCCTATGACCGGTCCCGCCATTCCGGAAAGGGCTCACGTGGTTCAGGCAATTGATCGCAGTTCGGGATATACAGTGGTTCTGGGGATGTTAGCTGGTTTAAACCCCCAAAAGTAGGGTACATAATATATGTAGGTATGCCGTGTTATTGGCTGTATTTTCTTTGATGAGCAATGGGAGTGCGGCACACTGCAAAAGAGGATAACTTTACTGACTGGTCATCCTATAGGCCATATCAATGTTTCCCGTGGCGGATATCGAATTCATACGTGTACACTAACTACAATACAGTCTTGCTTGCGTGATAATTTCTCAATCTCAAGGATGGTGAGTCTGCTTTGTGCAACCTGGCTTCGTGCCGCATGCAAGGACTCGAATCGATAACTTTCAATTTCCCAAGCACCCCTTAAGCTTATCACACACATATGCATGTACATGTACAGTGCCCAGCCAGGGTGCATGTAAACGAAACATGTAAACACAAGAGCCGAGTTCAACTGGGACGAATACGGTCACGTGACTATGCATATTGACATCATGCTGCTTACTCATTGGAATAACTTATGAAATTTCTTGTTCGGCCCGGACCCTTCGGAATTGGGCATACCTAAGTCACGGCAGAGCGGCGACAATTGAACAGTTAACTCCATCCACCCCCTACTACCTTCTTCACACCATTTACAGCAATGTTACCACGCTTCATCCTCTCCCGCGGAGGGGTTCCCATGCTGCAATTGCAGCGGCTGCTAGTTGCCGCTCCCTCGCGAACGTCTATCCGGGGTGCTAGGGTATTGGGGGGGAACAATGCAATTGGTAGACTACCAATATCACCTATAGCAGTGCGATACGGGAGCTCAGATGCAAAAGATTCAAAGAAGGGTAAGAGGCCGAGGAAGAAGGACTTGGAGAAGAAAAAGGAGGATAAGGATCAGGACAGGAAGGGGTGGAAAGCTAAGAAAGCTGAGGAGAGGTCTAAGAAAGAGAAGAAAGAGAGGGAGGTGGAAGGGGAGGTTAATGTTGAGGGGAAGACACCCCGGGATACAGTTGGGGGGGATAGGAAAGCTCTGGCTGAGGGACCGGCTGCTGTTGCTACGGGAGTGAGTGCACCAGAGGTGGAGACACCGAAGGAGGAGAGTACACCTGTTGCTGGTGAGTCATCGGAACCTGCGTCGGCAGTCGCAGGATCTACGGCAGGGCCAGCTGGGGAGACTACATCAGACGCTCCTGTACCGGCGTCCCCAGCAGGCACTACGGCCCCAGGAGCCAAGGGGTTAGAGGTAGCTGCGGCGGGGCCAACTACACCAGGTGAGACATCAACGACATCCTCCACTGCAGCCGAACTAGGCCCCTCATCTACCTTCGGGGAAGCAATTGAGATTGCAAGAAACAACCCAACAGAGCCCATACTGAAATATCTAGAACAAGAAGTTATCCTAGAGGAAGAGCCGCTCAAGTTCGAGTCGAAATCGGCAGAACCGGAAGAGTCAAGAGTCGAACAGGAAAGCGCAGTTGTTAATGATGCTAATCCACCCACACCAACCTCGATAATGGGTGAAGTTACGAAGGAGCCTCGCCTAGCGGAGCCAGAGGCACCGGAGGTGGAACAGGAAAGTGCGGTTGTTAACCAACCACTTGCGGAGGCACAGCCGGAAGTGGTCAAGGTCGCACCGGAGGATGGGATTGAGCTCTCCCCACGGGGCCAGAAGGCAGTTGAGAAAGCCGGGGAACCAGAAGTACAACCATACACTGGGCCTATAGATTTCTACAAGCGTGCGTATACCCATATAGCTAGCCCCGGTATATCCAAAATAAACTAACAACCCCGCCACAGTAATCGCCAGCACTCCCATCCCCTACGCCAACCCGCACCACCTCGGCCGCCCCACGGCACCCCCCCCACCAAAAGGTGCCTCCCCTCCTCCTCCTCCATCCTCTCCCCCATCCATCAACCCCCCACCCCCCAAAATAACCGAAATCCA
>Ga0307511_10007834_pt1 | contig 10726 bp, 10 predicted proteins | sample 13_EM_MG_FD_200266 | JGI IMG/M metagenome (GOLD analysis project Ga0307511, IMG submission 200266) | Populus trichocarpa ectomycorrhiza microbial communities from riparian zone in the Pacific Northwest, United States - 13_EM | ecosystem: Host-associated > Plants > Roots > Unclassified | place... | reverse complement strand
CGATGTACCTGGTGCTGTCGGCCGAGCGGGACATCGAGGAGCGCGAACGTGACGTGCTACGCGGCGCGCTTCGCATCCTGACCGATGGCCTGGTCAGCACCAGCAGTATGGATGAGCTGCTGGCGGAGTTCGAGAGCGCACGCGCACGCGACGGCGTCGACGTAAGACTCGATGCGTTGGCCGCAGCGCTCTACGGCGATCCGAACGATGCAGAGCTGGCGCTGGGTTTGATGGCGGCGGCCGCCGAGACCGATGGGCGGCTGGGTACTGCGGAGCAAGCGATCATCTTGGCGCTGGGCGAGCGCTTGGGCGTTGCCACCGCACACGTGCAAAACCTATTGTACGGCGCGCCGCAGAATCGGAGTGACTAGTGCCCTGGACCAGTAATTTCCCACATATCTCGACGCGGTCTCGCCGCCGCTCGCTGCGTTGCGCTCCTCGAAAGGAGACCCACCCTTGCTTCGTCGCGCGCCTTGCGAGCGACGCCGATCCCACGCCGATATATGCGGGAAATTACTGGTCCAGGGCACTAGGCGCGATCGCGGCAATTCGTGGAGTCGGGAACCAGGACTTCCTCGACACGCGCCCCGCCCGGCGCCAGCGTAAGTGCCACATGATGCCGCACCGGTCCGTGTGGTCCCTCGAACACGCGCGGCACGCGGGCCGCGTTCACGTACAAGATTCCGTCGTGTAGGCGCTGCCATTCGCGCTGACCGCCGCCACGCAACGGCGAGTGCATGTGGCCGGCAATCACCGCCAGAGGCTTGCGTCGACGTGAACGGGCGTGCGTGATGGCTTCGCGCAGATCCGCATCCCCCCAATCGCCGGCAGCAGGGTCGAAGTCGCGGCCCCAGACTGCGTGGCGTTCGGCACCCAGCCCGGTCGGTCCGTTGTGCGCAAAGAATACCAGGTGCTCGGTCGGCGCGCGTTCGACCAGCTCGCACAGGCGCGCAGCGGACTCGGCCATGGACCGCACACCAAAACTGCGTTCGAGCGCCTCTCGAAACGACAGCTGCGCACCGCCCATCGAAAACGGTCTGCCGGCGATCACCGTGAAGTCGAGACCCGCAACGGACAGCGGGTGCGAGCTGTAACCGCACGTCCGGGGTCGCAGCTCGGATTCGCCGGCTTCGGTTGGGGTTTCGCCGGGCAGGAGATCTTCGAGCAAGTCGGCTCGACCGCGCCGATACGTCAGTTCGGCAGCGATGCGCGCGTACTCATCGACGTCGTTGTTGCCTGGCATGACCAACGCACGTCGTTCGAGCCGGGCCAGCGAGCGCGCGATACGTAGCCCGTCACGCGCGCGACTGCCGCCAAGGTCGCCCACCAGCAACAGCAGCTCGTAGGGGCTGGCATTGAAATAGTCGACGTCGGGTATATCCCAGGCCGAGTGCAGATCGCCGATCAACGCGATGCGTGATGTAGTGGCGCAGTCCCAGGGGCCCTGGTCGGTCACGTGCCGGCAGGCGCGAGCAGCGCTCCGCGCAACCAGAAGTCCACGGTGATCGACACGAGATGCACCAGGTCGCTGAGCTCGAAGGGCTTGACGAGATAGGCGTTGGCCCCGCGCTCATAACTCGCGAGCACGTCTTCATCGGCCGCCGACGAGCTGAACACCACGACGGGGATGGTACGCAGGTTGGAATCGGATTTGAGGGCCGATAGGACGTCGCGGCCATCGAGCTTGGGCAGGTTGAGGTCGAGCCAGATCAGCGCCGGTCGAGGTGCCTCGGCGTACTGACCCTCCCGCTTCAAAAAGGCCAGGGCGGCGATACCGTCGGCAACCACGTGCAAACGATGCGTCAAGCCGAGCTGTCGAAACACGCTCTCCAGCAACGCGGCGTCGGCGGCGTTGTCTTCGACTACGAGCAAGTCGTAGGGAATGTGCACACCTGGTGCATTGGTCGCAGCGTGGCTCATGTGGCCTTTAGCCGGTTGTCTCATACCAGCCAGCTCAGTATAGTTTTGGCCTAGCCGCGTGCAATCGTTTCGCACGGGCCATGCTGGAGAGTACCGGGTTTTGCCCAGGGCCCAAGTTGGCTCTCGAGGTGTCTGTGCTCGAACGAGAAGCTTGGCTCGACCTTGCGCGGAAGCTGGATTGGAAGTTCAGCTACGTGCGCACGGAGGAAGTATTTCCACCCGATGTCAGCGGCCGACCATGGTTGCCGACTGAAGCCTGGCAGGACTGGGACGAGCCGTACCGCACGTCCTACGGCGAGTATGTCGACGGCCAAGCGCGCAAAGAGCAGGCCATGCACGCTGTACGTGACAGTCTAGGCCGGCCAGACCAGCTGAAAAGCTTGAATCGCGGCTTCTATAGCGCATTGAAGCTGCATACGGCCACGTTCACGCTCGCCGAATTTGCCGCGGTGGTCGGCAACCTACGCGGCGCGCGTTTTGGTCGCGACAGTGCCTGGCGCACCATGGCCACGTTCGGTGCGCTCGATGAGTTGCGTCACACCCAACTACCGCTCGCATTGCTACACCCATACGTACGCAACGATGCGCAGTTCGATTGGACGCACAAGCTCTATCACACCAACAGCTGGATTGCGATTGCGGCCCGCCACCTGGTCGACGAGCTACTGTTGTATGCAGACCCGGTCGAGTTCGCGATCGGTGCCAACTTCGTGTTCGAGACGGGCTTCACGAACCTGCAGTTCATGGGCCTCACGAGACTGGCAGAGCGCATGAACGAACCACTGTTCCGCACGCTGCTCGGTAGCATCCAGACCGACGAAGCGCGCCATGCTCAGATCGGGGAGCCCGTACTGGCGATCATCGCGAAGCACGATCGCGCCTACGCCCAGCGCCTGCTCGATAAGTGGTTTTGGCGCAGTTTTCAGCTGTTTTCGGTCGTCACTGGCTTCGCCATGGACTACCTCACGCCGCTCGCGCAGCGCACCAGTTCTTTCAAAGAGTTCGTAGAGGAATGGGTCGTCGGACAATACCTCGAGTCGATCGAGTCGCTCGGCCTGCAGCGGCCCTGGTACTGGCCGCAGTTCCTGACTGCGCTCGACCACTACCATCACATGGTCTATGCCAGTGCCTATACCTATCGCGCCACCACATGGTTCGACTTCGTGCTGCCTGGGCCCGAAGAGCGTGCCTGGCTCGCGATTAAGTATCCGGCATCGTGGCCGGGCTTCGCGCCGGTCTGGCAACGCATCGAGCAGCGTTGGAGCGAGAGCGACGTCGGCATCGACTTTCAAGTGCACGGCTCATCCATCATCGGGTTTTGCAGCTTGTGTCAGCTCGTGCTGTGCCACGGCACACCCCAACAGAACACGGCCGCTACCGCGACGATCGACGGCCAGCCTTACATCTTTTGCTCCGAGCCCTGCCGCGTGCTCTTCGAACAAGACAAAGCGCGGTACCAAGGCCACCACGAGCTGGTGCAGCGCGTACTGCGCGGTGAGGCACCCGGCAATCTGCTGGCCATGCTGACCGAGTACTTCGAACTCGATTACGATACCTGGGGCAAGGATGCGCTGCGCGGTGACTACCCGTGGTTGCAGCGAACGACGCGAGTGCCCAAGCCGGAGAACGCGCCATGATCCCACTTTACGGTTTTCTCGAGGGCGACACGCTCGGCTTGCTGATGCTCGCCCACGCCGACATGACGCTCGCCGAGCTAGCGCAGCAGCTGAGAGCGGCGGGTCGGCTGCGGGCCGACCCCGGAGAACGCGTGCAGCTCGTGTTTCGCGGGGTGTCTCAGGATCTACGAATGACCGTTGCCGAGGCCGGCCTCACGGCGCTCCAGCGCTTCGACGTGCGCGGCGCAGTGAGTTGAGGCGATGGCATTTCAGCGCGCCATAGCCAGCGACGCCCTCTGGGATGGGGAGAAGCTCGGCCTCACGCTCCAAGGTGAACCCGTGCTGTTGGTGCACATCGATGGCCAGTTCCACGCCTACGAAGATCGCTGTCTTCACAAGCAGGTGCCACTCAGCGACGGAGAGTTATCGGGCCGGGTGCTGCGTTGCTCCGTGCACGAGTGGGAATACGATGTCAGCACCGGCGACTGCATCAATCCGCGTCATCGCTGCCTGCGGCGCTATCCAGTGGAAATCCGCGAAGGCGCGGTATTCATCGACACGACCGGTACCCATGTCACACCACAACAGGACGCTGGAGAAGATGGGCGAAGCTGAACCCCAAGCTCAGCGCAGCGTGGGTCCGGTCCTCACCACGGGCTTGTGTGCCGACGCGATCGTGGCGGCCATCCAAGCGGAGAACGCGGGCGTGAGCATTCAATGCCAGGCCGGCTATCTGAGGGTGCTCGTGCCCGGGCGCTGCCGAGTGACTGCGGCCGCCATCGAACGCGCCCTCGGCCGGCCCTTTCTGCTGCCGCGCGATCTCGAATCGGTCATGCCCTCGTTCAAGGGTAGGATGCGCGTGGACCAAGTGAGCGCAATCTGGGAAGCCGGTCCGCGCTGAGGCGCGCACGGGAACGCACGGGCCAACGCATGGGTCAGTAAGGCCAAGAACGCAACCAACGCACCGAGAAAGACGCATGCCGAAAACCTATTGGCATCTGCTTGCAGCGCGCCGCATGCCCAGCGAGTACGAACTCGTGTCGAGTCGCCTTTTGTACCATCCCCAACTCGGCGTTTCCGTACGCACACCGGTCGTCGACTTCGAAGCGCGCTATCCGCTCTCACTGACCTGCTCGGCCTGGGACGAGTTTCGGGATCCGCGCGAAACCACGTACGCGCGCTACGTGAGCGAGCAGCGTGACCGCGAGAACTACCTCGATCGTCTGCTCTCCAGCATCGAACATTCCGACTACGATCGCAGTCTCGACGCCAGTTGGCTCTCGGTCCTGGCACGCGCTTTCGTGCCGATGCGCTACCCATGCCACGGCCTGCATATGGCTGCGGCCTACGTTGCCCATCGCGCACCGGCCGGGCGCATCGTCATCGCGGCAGCGTTTCAAACCGCGGACGAAGTACGGCGCGTGCAACGCATCGCCTACCGCTCGAAGCAGCTCATGCTCGCGCACGCCGACTTCGGGACGAACGCGCAGGCCGTTTGGGAGCGCGAGCCCGCACTGCAGCCGCTGCGCGAATGCATCGAGCGTTTGCTGGTGTGCTACGAGTGGGGCGAGGCATTCGTCGCATTGAACCTGGTCATCAAGCCGCTGTTCGACGAGTTCTTGTGCTCACAGCTAGCTGAAGTGGCACGCGAACAACGCGACGATGTGCTGGCCCGCATGCTGTTGTCGTTGCGCGAGGATCAGCTCTGGCATCGAGCGTGGTCCGGTGCGCTCGTGCGGCACGTGTTGTCCGACGCTCCCGACAATGAGCACCGCTGCGCACGGCGATCGCAACGTGGCAGCCACGCATGCTCGACGCCTTGGCAGGATTGATCGATCTGCTGCCCGGTACCGGCCCACAGCGCGCGCACACGATTGTGGCTGAACAGCAACACTGTCTGGCAGCCTGCGGCCTGGGCCTGAACGAAGCGCAACCACAAGTCGACGCCTGGAGTACTGGCTCGAGAGGCGCAGCGTGATTTCAGCATGGCAATCGCCTACGTCGGCTGATGGCTTGGCGCCTTTGGTCGAAATCGCCAAGAATCTGTTTGCGCAACGTCACGATGGTCTGTTCATCTATGATTCGAACCTCGTCGCACTCGAGTGGAACAGCCGGCTCGAGGAGTTGAGCGCGCGGTCACGCTCCGAAGTGATCGGCCGTTCGTTGCTGGACGTGTTCCCGCAACTGTCTGAAGCGCAACACGCCGCACCACTGCGAGGCGCATTGCAAGGTCGCATGCTGGCCTTGCCTGGACCGTGCTGGCTGCTCGCCGAGCGCGACACGAGCCCGCGCTACGACAACTACTTCATGCCGCTGTTGCGCGACGGTGTGGTCAGCGCCGGGCTCGGCATCGTGCGCGATCGCGTCGGCATCCAAGCCATCGAAGAGCGACTGTTAGAAAGCGAAATACGCTTTCGAACCATGGCCGACTGCGCGCCTGTCCTGTTGTGGATGGCAGGCTGCGATGGGCGCTGCGATTTCTTCAATCAAACCTGGCTCAACTTCCGCGGCCGCAGCCTGGGGCAGGAGTACGGGTTCGGCTGGGCGGAGGGCATTCATCCTCAAGAGTTCCAGATATGCATGGACACGTACATGGATGCGTTTCGCGAGCGGCGCGAATTCGAAATGGTGTATCGCCTGCGTAGACACGACGGCGTGTATCGCTGGATTCTCGATCACGGCGCACCGCGCTACTCGCCCGACGGCAACTTCGCCGGCTACATCGGCTCTTGCACCGATATCACGGATCGCAAAGACGCCGAAGACGCACTGCGCAAACTTTCCGACCGCCTGACGCGCTCGAACACGGAGCTCGAACGCTTCGCTTATGCTGCCTCGCACGACCTGCAAGAGCCGCTACGCATGGTCACCAATTACACGGCCATGCTAGCCGAAAAGTATCGGGGTCTGAACGATGCCGAGACCGACCAATACATCGGCTTCGCCATCGATGGCGCGCGGCGCATGAAGGACATCATCGATGGGCTGCTGTCGCTGGCGCGCGTCAAGCACATGGACCCGCTGAGTTTTGGCAAGGTAGACTGCGCGCGCTTGCTGCGCGGCACACTCGAGAGCCTCCAGCTGGCGACCGCCGAGACCGGCGCGCAGATTGAGATTGCCTCGTTGCCGACGGTGCGCGGCCACAGCGCGCTGCTCGGACAGGTCTTTCAAAATCTAATCCACAACGCGATCAAGTTTCGCCGCGCGGAGCCACCCGTCATCACAATCACGGCCGAGCAGCGCGCCGGTCTATGGTGCATTTCGGTGAGCGACAATGGAATTGGGATGGACATGCAGTACGCCGAGCGCGTGTTCGTGGTCTTCCAGCGCCTGCATGCGCGCAGCGAGTACCCTGGCAGCGGCATCGGGCTTGCGCTCTGCAAGCAGGTGATCGAGCTGCACGGGGGACGCATCTGGCTGACGTCCGAACTGGGCCGCGGCACGACGATATCGATGACGCTGCCACCCGGCTGACGGCCCTGGGAGGGTTTGAGCCAGCATTCCGCGTTCGACTCGCCAGGGGGGCAGGTCCGTGACAGATTCCGCCCGATGGATGTGAAAAGCGTGGTTCGCGAACGTTTGGCCGCCGAGCGCGGCACGCTGTACAAGCAGGCGCCCGAGTGCGTGGCGTTGTGCTATCCGAGCCCCTACCACGTGGGCATGTCGTCGCTCGGGTTTCAAACCATCTACCGTGAAATCAACGGCGCCCCGCGGCGCATGGCCGAACGGGCATTCTTGCCGGACGACGTCGAGGCTTTCCAGCGTGCGCGCATGCCGCTGTTCACGTACGAGTCCGAGCGGCCCGTGGGCGATTTTCCCGTGATTGCGATCTCGGTCGCGTACGAGATCGAGCTGGCCGGTGTCATTCAGCTGCTGGCGTTGGCTGGCATCCCGGCACTGACCGAGGACCGCGACGAGCGCCATCCCTTGGTGCTGTGTGGTGGGCCGCTCACGAACAGCAACCCGCTGCCGCTGGCACCGTACGCCGATGCCATCGTGATGGGCGAAGCCGATCAGCTGATTCACAGCGTACTCGATCGCGTATTCGCCGCTGGCAGCCGCAAGCAGGCCATGCAAGACCTGGCCCGCGAGGTACCCGCCTGCTTCGTGCCGAGTTTGCAAGGTGATGCGTTGCCCGCGATCGCCCAGGCCGATCACGACGTGTTGCCGGCTTGGGCCCCGATTCGCACGCCGCACACCGAGCTCTCCGACATGTTCTTGCTGGAGGCGGAGCGCGGCTGCTCGCGCGGCTGTCAGTATTGCGTCATGCGGCGCTCGACGAACGGCGGCATGCGCGTGATCGACGCCGAGCGTGTGCTGTCGCGCATACCGGACGACGCGGCCAAGGTCGGTCTGGTCGGTGCCGCCGTCAGCGACCATCCGAAGATCGTACACATCCTCGACACGTTGGCGGGTCAAGGTCGGCAAGTAAGCCTGTCTTCATTGCGCCCCGACCGGCTCAACGACGCATTCGTCGGTGCGCTCAAGCGCGCGGGCGCGCGCGCCATCACCACTGCGCTCGATGCACCGAGCCAGCGCCTGCGCGACCGCATCGATCGCAAGGCCAAAGAAAAGCACTTCTTACGCATTGCCGAGTTGGTCAAAGACCATCATCTGCACCATTTGAAGGTGTACATGATGGTCGGGTTACCCGACGAAACAGACGCCGACATCGACGAACTGATCGGCTTTGCAGGCGAACTCTCGCGCATCCATCCGCTGGTAATCGGCGTCAGCCCGTTCGTAGCCAAACGCAACACACCGCTGGATGGCACGCCGTTCGCGGGCATCTCGGTGGTCGAGGACCGCCTCGATCGACTGCGGCGCGGTCTGCGCGGACGCGTGGATCTGCGCGCGACCAGCGCACGCTGGGCGTGGGTCGAGTACGTGCTGGCTCAAGGGTCTGCCGTCGAGGGTCGAGCCGTGCTCGACGCCGTGCGCGCGGGCGGCAAGTTCAGCGCTTACAAAGCCGCGTTCGGAGAGCTGTCGAGCACGCGCCAACGCAGAGCGCTGCGCGTCGTGGTGTGAGCCCTGCGCTCTGTCGCCTGTGGCCCCAGTCCTCGGATCGGTGCTCTAGCGACCCCACACGCCGTCTGCCTCGCTCTTGCCAACGGCGCGCCAACCCACGGGCACAGGCCCGTTCGGAATCAGGAAGTAACCGCTCGCCTCGTCATCGATAGCGGCCACGCTCATGCGTATGTCTTCGCCGAAGGTCGTCTCTTGCACGCGATAGCGTCCAGCGTCCGTGGCTACGATGGCGGCGTAGTGCCCGACCCTCCAATGCGCCACTGCAGGCGTGATGATGACGGCCGCTGGCGCACGAAACGCCATTTGGTAGCCCATGCCCGCGCGCTCCGAAAGCGCGTGCAACACACTCAACGAAAATCCTTTGGGGCTAGCGTGTGCGGCCTGCACTATCGCCACCTTGTCGAACGGCAGCTCAGCTCGGTTGTATTGCAACATGCGTGAGAGCGCGAAGGGCCCGGTCTTGAACGCCAGCTCGGGTGTGCTTTGCATCGCCGCAAGCGTACTAACGGCCTCGCGCACGCGTTCAGCCGCAGGCCCGCGCAGCGCTCGCTGCTCGATCTCGGCCAGCAGCGGCTCGAGCGTTTCCTTGTGCCCGAGCTCGGCTTGCAGCTGCGCCAGCAGTCCGCCCGCGGCATCGGCGACTGCACGAGCTCGATCATCTTGTGCGCGCCGGGTCAGCTCCCAGGCGCGCTGCCAGCTGTCGAGCGCCTTCGAGAAGCGACCCGTCTGGCGATAGATCATGCCCAGGTTGACGAGCAGTGGCGGTTTCCAAGCAGAGTTTGGCTGAGCTGCCAAGAACGCTTCGAGAGCAGCGACAGCGTCGCGACCGCCGCTCTGAGCGACGGCCGCGTCGTAAGCCGCAAGCGCAGCGCCGAGCGCCCGGTTCTCGTCGACCGAGGTCGGCCCCGCGGGGGCCAGCGGTTGCGCAAAGACGCTGAAACCCAGCAACTCGGCGTCGCTCGGGGGATCAGCGGGACGCAGGCCGCGGCCCGGCGCGGCGGGTGAAACAGGCGCCTGCTGGGTTGGGCCGGTGTTCGACCCACGGGTGTCGACTCGAACCGGCCCTTGGTCCCCTGTCTGCCGCGTTTCCGAACAGCCGATCGTGAACACGGCGATCAAGGCCGGCCAAAGGCGTGGGTACCGCTGCGCCATGCTATTCACGACTGGGCGTGCTTGTGTAGCAAAGCGCACGCCGGACTGCGAGAACCGAAGCCGGCCACGAAGCATTGTCCTGTCGAAATGCCGGCCCGACGGCTCAGGCCCGCCATTGCCGCGCGCTGCGAGGCTGAAGGTGAGCAAGCGATCTGCGGTCGCGCACCCTGGACCGAGCGGGTTGATTGAGCCCATTTCTAGACTGAGGTCTGGGTGCCCAAGGACACCTGCTCCGACGCAGCGTCATGACAGTCCGAATTGCCACGCGACCCGGCGATGACCTCCTGCTTCACGCTTCTGGCGCCTGACGACGCTGCGGCTCGGATCGGCGACGCGATTCGCTGTGCAGTCCGCCCGCTGCGGAAGGGCAGGCGCGCACGACCGCTCGTCCGCGTGCGGCTCCTCGGACGCGCCGACCGTTTCAGGACGCCATCCTCAAAATTGAGCCGTTTTTTCTCGTGCCACCCACTTCGAGCATGACGTAGTCCGGTGCCCACGCTTCGGCGATGGCCTGCATGTGGCGCCGAAGGGGTTATTGACCGTGGAAACCAAGGAGTTGCCCGTGGCGATTCATCGCGCGAGCTCAAAACTGCTCGCACGGGCTACGGATGCAGCGACGTATGTGGCGCCCGCAGTTGCCACGGTGACGGTGACTACCCGAGCGTTCCCATCCAGCGTCGAGCACCTCGACGCTGGATGGGTCCTAGCCCGCTCTGTGTATTCGAACTGTATTCATTTCAATCGAGGCATGCTACGGCATGCACTACAAGGGGCCTACGACGGGCCAGGCAAGGTCTCTCTTGCCGAAACCCGCCCACGTCCTCAGTGCATGTCACGCGTTGCCTACGAGGCCGGGTGTGAAAAAGCGGCGCAGACAGCCGCGAGCAGAGGTGCGTTGATGCGATTCTGGTGGGGTCGAATGGGGCTGCTGGTGCTGTGCTTGTTCGCGCTGGCATGCAAGGAAACCGGCTCGAAGCTCGCGCCTGATCTCGGCGCGGCGGGCCAAGTCG
>Ga0307511_10007833_pt1 | contig 10727 bp, 8 predicted proteins | sample 13_EM_MG_FD_200266 | JGI IMG/M metagenome (GOLD analysis project Ga0307511, IMG submission 200266) | Populus trichocarpa ectomycorrhiza microbial communities from riparian zone in the Pacific Northwest, United States - 13_EM | ecosystem: Host-associated > Plants > Roots > Unclassified | place... | reverse complement strand
AATATCAAAAATAATTTTTAAAAATAAAAAAAAAATTAATATATTTTTAAAAAATTATTTTAATATATTTCTCAAACACCCGATAGTACCGATAGTAGAGCATTCTTCACAGGGATACCAGTACCTTGTCTTCTCTATTTCCTTCGATATTTCCATAAGCATTAGCTATCAACTTACAAATTTTAACTTGCAATTACAATAAATAAATAGACCAAAAAGAAAAGAAAAAAATGTCTCCAGTCTTTGGCACACCTGCTCATCTTTTTTGTCCTGGAGACTAAACTGCTGAGTGCCTGCAAAAAGGCTTGAGTCATCCAACCACATGCCCGATTCCTGGTACAGCTAGCCAGCACCTATTTGTGCAGATCATATTCCTCTAGTTCTTCCCATATTCTTACCTTTAAGCCGCTTGGTTTTGGCTCTTTCAGGACATGCTCCTGAAAATGAACTCTCCGTGATGCATCCAAAACGATACGCAGTCAGGCTCTACACATACAAGGAGTCAGAGGGTTTTCCCAGAGGTCATAATTAGGGAAAGTCTCCTCTGGCAATCCAGTTCGTGTCTGGTGAGTGACAACCACATCCTCTACAAAAGTCGCCCAGCCCATGTACGGGTCTCCAAAAGATTTGGACATTAGCCCCTTGTCTGGTTTTATGGATTTATGACGATGACCCATGTATCTACGGGCCCCAATAATCAATTTAGCAAAGTTGCCTCCATGGGTCATCACAAACACATCAGACTTGAGGCAAACCAGGAAGTCAAGGGCTGCCAAGCTTGTCACATGCTTCCTGAATCCATCCAACTCTTCTTTGGTTGCCAGCTCTTCCTTTGTTACCTGTCAGAAAACCTTGGAGTCATATATGAGGTTAAAACATCAAACTTTTTATAAGAAAATTCACTTTGAAAGGGTCCTCTCACAGGCTAGGCATTCACAAAAAACGCAACTACAAAAATTAAGCCAACGATCACAGCTACGGGTGCTTTGTTTTCTCAATATCCTAAACATTGAGCATGCAAAACCATTCAGCTTCCCATCCCAATGAAAAATGAAATTCTCTTCTCCAATGGTAACACACATAGAAATACACTACTAAGCATTTGTATTCAAGCAGGCCTGGATATTTCAGTAACTGGAAAACATTCTTCCTTTTTTTTATCTCTGGCAATCAGTGAGGAACTGATGTGAGTGGTTTTGAATCAAGGGCATAATGAGATGGGGTTGCCCATGGCTGCAATATTATACATGTGGAATTTATACACAATTTTCCATCTTAAAAGCATCAATTGGATGTATATGCTGGGGACAAAGTATGAGCAGTTAAGAGAGATGGAAATGATTTCATAAAACATGTTTAGTCACTTCATCAATGGAGAAGGGGGAGCAAAGAAACAGAATCAAAGGCCTTACCAGGCTTGGGAACATGTTCTTTAGTGGAGCTATTCGGTTTTGTCCACCATAAACCTGGCCAGAAGCTACATAAATCTGAGTTTCCTTAGGATATCCCATAGCCCGAAGAATCACAGCTACTTCCTCGGGTTCAAGAGGGCACCGTCCTTCCTTCCGTTTTTGCAGGGCCAGTTGCCATAGATGGGAACCATTCTGCATGATAAATCACCAAAAGCTTATGATGCATCCATGCCTGTTTTAGTTTCCAACTAAAACCAGAAAAGCTTATGATGCATGATAACTCACCTTATACCGTCGAGGCCACTCTTTCTTTCTATATTCTGCCATTCTATCTTTCTCATCCCTTGTCCCCACAAAATCACAGAATGATAGACCTACCATCCCCTTTTCAAATCTAAGATGAAGAGCCCTGTATGATAAATAACTTTCAGCACCACTAAACTTCGAATTAACAATGATTGGAAAGAAGCCCAGTCAACTTCAGATTACAATGTCACATACATAAATGGATTTGAAATTCCTGTGCGGTTTCGCATCCTTGATACCAATAAATCAGACATCTCCTCTATCTCAGGAAGAAATTTCAGAGCATGATAATTCACCCTGCACCTTAGCCTGTTGATTTCTGGAGGAACATTATCATATCTACAACATAAACGAATAAGGAAAATAAACAGATTAAGAAAAAAAACAATACAAGAATTATTTTTCCCTTGACGAAAGCAAAATTTTGAGCCTAGTGCCCCAAAGATGCAAGACATCCATGACTTACCCGAGCCGATCAACAAAAGGCTTTAGGGCCATTATCTTCTTTTCCTTGATTCGAGGCAGTACATTGTCTATGTAGAATTGAGCAGGTGCGTATTTTGGAATGTTTTTCACTGTTCGTCTATAACATAAATGGCAATTTGTTTCCAAATAATCAATGCTAGTCACAACAAATTGGAGTCCACACATGAATGTACATAATATGAGAAAATGATAAAGAACACAAAAATCAAACCTTATGCTTGTGAATAACTCTGATTTGTCAGTAAACCACTCGGGTATATCACGAACAATCCGTACATCATTCTTTAAATAGTCAATGAAATGATCAACATCAAAAATGTCTTCAAATTTCCTGCAGGTATTTAAGTTTCTAAAATCATAAAAGATGGCTTGTGAACAGAGGATACAACCTAACTCATTAATATAACCACACATGTGACTAAGTTTAGCAAGAGAAAAGGAAATATAGCAAAACATATACTAGTAATTATGCCAAAGTCAAATGAACCTATTTCAGACAATTATACAGCCACAAAATATACATATTTGTTGAGTGCATATCAGAATCACATCAATTTCCAACTGATTTTTTCTTCTTTTTTTGAAAAACAGCAGGAACAGTTAGTGTGGAAGCTGGAAGACCTTAATAAGGGATATGAGGAGCAACGCTATACTTGAGAAACATTATTTCTTAATTCTCGGAGTTAAAGATAGAATCAAGAGAAAAAGAAACAAAAACAACATTTTACATTATAAGAATGTTGCAAGACGTAAGCTCTAGGTATCAATGCTATTATATGCATAAGAATATTGGCTTACGTTTGGTCTTTCCAAATCTGATCCTGCTTCAGAACAGGCAAAATAAGGGTGGCATTCATTATTTTGGCCACTGCTACAGCATTGCATATCTGCATTAAAAACAAGGGTGGCATTGCATATATTCAGTCTAATCCAATCACTTTAAAGCTTGTTGCTTGGTAAGTAAGTGGAAAAAACAAGCATAATTTGTTTATGAAAATCTACTACTGGAAGTTAATTTGATTAATCATGAAGAGGTAAGGAGAGAAAAAAAGAAAACTTAATTATCAAACCAGCAAAATTACCAAGATCAAATATTAACAATTGATTGGCCAAAAAAGGGAGTATCAGAAACCACCTAGTTCAGATATTTTAATTTTTTGACCTACCAAACTAACAAACATTATACTAAGATCAAAGGATTCTAAGTGAAGTGATCACTTAGGTTGCGTATGGTTAGTGTCACAAAATAGAAGGAACAGATACAAAAGAGACAAAAACGTGTTTGGTTGAATAGACATGGATACAAAATAAATCTGTAGGTCAGTTTTGGAGTGTGTTTTTGTACTCTGAAAACAAAAGGTGCAAAGAATCATGTCTTCTTTGTCTCCATTGTCTCCGTCTCTTTTGTCATGAGACAATAATTAGACGCTACCTTAAAAGTGTCTTAGCAAGGTCAACCTCCTTAACGTGTACCTTGTGGCATGAATTGGGTCCTGTTAGGTAGATTTCCCCAAATATGAAATAAATGCCCCATATTACAGCTAAATAGGAGCTAACTCTAGTTATTTGGAATTCTATTATCCTTAAGGACATTGTGCGGCATGCCAACTATTCTGTGGCCATGGCCAGCAAGGGAAGACACAATAGTGAATTGCATTAGAAAAGATGGGATTTGGGTAGAAATTACATCACAATCTATAATTAGTTTCCTTTTTTAAAAACAAAAAAAAATATATCACTTACAGGGTTAAGACTATATATTTAACAACAAAAGTCTTAAGAGATTTGAGATAGGTCGAGCATGACAGAACCATGTGGTTCCGTGACACATTAGGCCATGCAGAGGATGAAGAGATAGATTCTCAAGGTTCATGCAACTCCTTGCTTTGAATGTGGGGGGAGTAAGAAAAGGAAGCAAATGACAATTTCTCAAAGAAAAATATAAAGAACCACAAGACCCAGTCATTTCACAAATTATTTTCTTTTTCCTTCTTGTGGATGGGGGTAGGTGGAGGGGAAGGGTCGCTGTGATATTTCAATTCAAAACCAAAAAACAAAAAAACACAGAGAACTTGCATAATTATACTATTTGAGAGAATGAATCCATACAGCAATCCTTTGCTGATTCAAACCACCCTCTGCATGGATAAATATATAACCATTTGTTTCATTTTCAGGAGGCAGATCTGCAAAAATTAGAGAAAAGTCAGAGTTAAAACAGACAAAATGAATGGATGAGAAGAAAGAACGTTGCTTTCACTATTAGATTTAATTCATGCTGATCTTTCCAACAACACGACATACAACTGCGATTTCCTATATCTGTGGATATGTAAACTGGAAATATAGCATTAAAACATGTTAAACAGCACAAGTTTCTTCTAAATTCCTTATGCAAACTGGCTTTTTTTATTGCCTAGAACATTTCTATTACAGATTACAGAACACTTTTATTCCTGAAGTTGTAAAGGCACAAACGGACAAACAACAGAGGGCTTTTAAATTCCTTTATTGAAAAAAATGGAACAGGTTGTAATAACAAGAAGGTAAAAAACAGCAAAGCTTGCAGGTGATCGTCAAGAATTCAAGGGAGTTAGAGGGGCCATGTGATAGGTGACATCAAGAGCCCAAAGGGGGGCTCGACCTTCATATCTCTGTTCATCAATGCTCACAAACAAAATGGTTGTGAATTGGAACCGAGAATAAAATGAAAGGACGGGATCACACCATGTGGACATTAGTATTGCTGGGCTAGACTACCAGGTACAGTTGTGTTTAGAACTTAGATTTCACACCCACATCAATTTTGTATCTAGTCAACGTGAATATCTAGAGCTAAACTACTGAGTTCATGATAAAATCACCTGATATCCCATCATCGCGGCGCTCAGCACAAGGCTTCCAAGAGGTTGTGGCGGAGACTGGGTTTTCCCAGAGTGAAGGGGCTTCCTTTACCTAAAATATAGAAGCTGTTAAATAAGCTGGCATACTTTAATCAAGAACTGTAAATTGAGGCAAAAAGAGAGAAAATTTCAAGAACTTACATGCGGACAATGAAGAACAATGCCATCTTTCTTACACAGGTATGGAGCATTCTACAAAGACAATAAAAAAATTAGCAGTGAAAGTTAAACAAAAACGCAAACAAATTTCAAAATCGAAATCCAAAAACTCACCAATCGATTAAAGATGGAGAAAGCGGAGATTAATCCCACAATAACAAAGATAGAAATCAAGATTAAGGAGATCTTGGAGTTTAGGGGAGAAAAAACCCTAGGATCGTCACTGAGAAAAGAACAAAAGGGACGGTCACGATCTCTGGAAAATTGATGGCGGTGATCGTCGTCGTGAGTGCTACCGTGGATGAGAGGGGAGGCGTCCTCGTCACGCTTCATTGGGGAGGAAGAGGCTCGAGCTCCAAGCGAGCTCGAGTGCCTCAGCTCCACCATCGCTCTCTTTGGACTGTAAGCCAGCTCCGCGGGTGGTGATGGTGAACCGTCTCAAGTTTAGATAATAATCGGGACAATTGCACTATTACTAAAATGAAATTTAAAGATTTATATTATTTTTTTCCATTTTTTGGATAAAAAAATATTGAAATTTGAGATTCAAGGTAAAAAATACTTGGACCTTCCGGTCATTTTATATACTACGGGAGAAATTAGGTATCATAAAACACATTTTAAAAAGAAAAAAAATTAAAATCAAATAAAAAAAATTAAATCCCACTAAAAACAACCTATATTTAATACTTTTTTTAAAATAAATCAAATGACATCAAGATCATGGCTATTGATAGTGATAATTTAGCAATTGGAGAGTTTTGTCTCACTGTTTTTATGATTTTTTTTCTATTTTCTATAAACATCCAAGGATTGGGATGAAAAAAATAAATTTAAGGATTAAAATGAAAAATGTTAAAAAACAGGCAAGGAATATGAAAAAAGTAAAACTTGAGAGACCTAGATGAACTTTACCACACCGTTTGAACAACGTAAGTGGGAAGAGGTTTTGATTGTGTTTTAAATATCAATCTTTCCTTGATCTTTTCTATTATTCTCTTGAGGGTAAATTAAAATTAATTTAATTTATTTGCTTTTTAATCTATCATCAGGACATCTAATGATGAATCTGGTGTACGAAGGAATGCAAATAGTAATAAATCCCAACATTAAAAATAATGCTAGCATTACTCGCAGGAATTAAATAAAAAAAAGTACATTAGTGACAAAAGTGTCAAGTGAGAAAACATTCAAGGACCAAGTGAAAATTTGGTAGTGAATAATGACGTGAACGTTGAAATGTGTGAAAACAAGCATAATTGAAATTATAGTTTAAAACCGGTGGGTCAATCCAAAACTGAAACTGGATTGGGTTGAAAAAAATATATAAAAAAAAACTTGGTGTAACCCAGTAAAACCCGGTAAAAAACCTAATTGCAACTTGTTGATTTTTTTTTAATTAAAATGATATCGTTTTGATTTTTTTAAAAAATAAAGAATTGACCCGAGTGACCCAGTCAAAATCCAAAAACTGGATTTTGGTCCGGATCTAAAAACCATGGTTGAAATCTCAAATTTTTTAGTTTCTTTTATAATATAATATAATTGAAATAGTTATAATTATAATTATAATAGTGTTTTTTTTTAAAAAAATAATGATGAGGTTGTGAATTTTTAATTAAATAATCAAAATGTACTTTATTATCTATGTGATTTCTTGAAGGTTGTAAGGGCAAAAACACAATGATATGAAAAATGGTGGAATTTTCTGTAAATTTGTCTGCATAATTATAAATCTATTATGTTTGTGTCTAAGAAATATATGTGGCTGGATGTGTGAATGTATCATCCTGAAAAGAAAATCCATCTATAAAGATGAAAAAATAATATAAACCAATTTAAACAACTGCATTTTTTTTATAAAAAAAATGAGCAAGATTTAATCAAAGCTCAACTCAAAATATATGCATTAATATTGTATATGCCCACGTGCGCATATGTGTATACATACATATAATATTTATAGTTTTTTCATTCAATAATATACATACATACATACATACATATATATATATATATATGTACATATATATATATATATATTCATTTAACGATAATACATGAATTAATATAAAATAACCATAGATTAGTTATAGATATTCAAATTTTATATTTGATAAATCATACATAAAGTATAAATATTTATTTTAACGTATAGAGACCTGTAAATGATGGCATTTGCTATAAAAAAAATAAGAAAACCCTCAAATTTTACATATTTTATTTTAAAATATATACATGTATATTTGTGACGCTCCAACACTTAACAATAACATGCATGTACATGATTTTTATAATTTTTTATTTAATAATATATATATATATATATTATAATAACACTTGAATTAGTATAAAATAACCACAGATTAGTTATAGATGTTCAAAATTTGTATTTAATGAATAATACATAGTGTATAAATATTTATTTTAATGCATGGCGACTCATGCTTGTTGTCGTTCGCAGATGATGGCATATGCTGTAATAATAATAATAATAATAATAAGAAAATAAGAAAACCCTCAAATCTTACGTGTTCCGTTTTAAAATGTACACGCGAAATTGTAAACCCCGACACTTGACAGTCTACTGGTTTCAAACCCCAAAGCCACTGAGAAAGAGGGTTTAAAATTGCCGGTCTCGGCAACCCTGTCCTGCTCGAAAGCCCCCCTCTCCCCTCAATCGCTGCAGCGATGGACACGGTGAGGCTCCGTTTAGTGCTCGACAACGCTTTGAATACGACGACGGAAGGACTTAGAAAGTGCTGGATTCTTTTAAAGCCCCAACACAAAACCATCTCCGATCTCTCCTCCCATATCTTCCACGTTTTTGACCTCCACAATGCATGCCCTCACGGCCTCCTCCTCTCCGTAAGTATTTAATCTCTCCAAAACAGCCTGGAATTTCTCTCACCAGTCCTTGATTTTTTTTCCCTTTTGGTTATAGATGGAAGGGTTTGCATTACCGCCTTTCGAGTCTACATGTATTTTGAAGGACAAAGATATTATCAGGTTAGTTTTATTAAAAAAATAGATTTGTTTTTTTTAAATCATTTTTCCGTGTGCTGTTTATATTACTCTGTAATGTCTGCAACAGAGTGAAAAAGAAAGGCAGCACGTCTACTGAAATTATCAAGATAGATGATGGGCTGAATGATTCCTTGAATGTGGTGGAAATAATTGACAAGCCACCGGTAACTAAAGGCACGAATCTGCTTGCAAATGAGGAATTTGAAAAGCAATCTGATGGCTACGAAACTGAACCAGAGGAGGATGTGGCTGAAGAGGTGGAGGATGTGGAAAATAGTCCAGAGGTGAAAACAGTTTCCAAGAAGAGAAAGGCATCGAAGGATCTTCGCTGCCCAAAGTATGGCTCCCGTGCTCCTCCTCAAAATGGAGTAAAAAATAAGAACAATTTTAATATATCTTATGTTCTACAACCCTTATCACCCATTTTGCGCTGGTGGTAGTGTATCCGAATCAGTCCTTTGGGTTTAGAGACTCTGACTAGTAATTTCACTGTGTCCAAAACAAATTTGAAGATAGGCAGTCTAGAACGAGTTCTTGTAAAATGTAAGATCATTATGTAATGGAATTTTGATGCTGCAGGAGGAAGAAAACCAAATCTGCTAGTGCTGGAAAATGTCTAGAAGTTCCAGAAAATGTAGGGACTAATGTCTGTGCAGAGCAGAATGGAACTTTGAGCATTGTTAACGCTGATGAAAAAAGTAACAAGAGTAGAAAATCCACGCCTGACACAAAGAAGTAAGTTTTGTAAAATTCTTATTTTTGCATGATCTTGTTTTTACTTCCTTCACAGGTTCTTAACTATCATTCATCCACTAAATTTTGAGCTCTGTGTCTTTCGCATCTGAGTTATCAAGTATGCCAATCATTATGACCACTTGGAATGGGAATGGGGTGTGAAACATCCCAGAACATCATCTAATGGGGCTAAGATTATATACAGCATTGATGGATTGCTTAATTATAAGTCAAATGCAATATGGTAGGGATAAGTAAAGTTTGTTATAAGTGTCCCTAAGTAACATTTGTTGTAAATGTTGCTTTTCCCAAAAACTTGATACTGTAAGTAGACTCTAGGTGACAAAATCAGTGTTTTGGAGTGCGCTATGTTCTGGATCAGTATTCCCGAATCAACTTCACTGAACTTGTTGCCACACTCTTAAAGCATCCCGTATTTTCATTGCCAATTTGCGCCCACAACTTTCCATTTTTGTGTCTATTTTTTGTCATTGGTGAATGGGATGTACCTCAATGATGCTAACAAGGAGCTATTTCTAACCTGAGGAACATGCTATGGAGAGAGAGATATTTCCAAAAAAAATCTCTAGATAAAATGGCCACTGTAGAAAGATTCTTGTTAAGTCACTATATAAATATAAAAAGAGATTTCTTTTGGTGTCTTTTGCTGAGAAGTGGTCATATATTTTGCAAAGAAGGTGGTCAATTATTGATATTATGGCAGGTTGGAAACTCAAGAAGCATTTACTTCATCAAGAGAAGAAGCTTTCTTACTCAATAGCTGAAGCCTGATTTGAACTGGCTTCCCTTCCGAGTCTTCAATGCTGCATGAAAATAAGAGCATTCCCTTGTATAGATGCAATGATGTCCATGTTTGCATTGTTAAGACTATTTCTGTAACGCAAAAGAAAGCTAGCACATGTGGTGTTTAAATCATGCAGTAAAGACAAGGATGAAAAGTGTATCACTGCATGAAACACAGTGATTTTGGTCTTTGAAAAGCTCATATATGATTCCTTATGTGGTACACAACATATTGTTGGATACCGTTCAACTAAAAGATAAATTGAAATCTGAAGCATTGCTAGAAGCAGCTTTATGAGCACATTTTATTATTCTATCGGTTGCATATTCTGTGGCCTTTCATGTATCTCAATACCAGAGATGCAGCGTGAGATTTCAGCAAAACTCTGAAAATTTGGTAAAAATAATTAAAAGATTTCTAAGAATTGGTGTTAGGTGCTACAGGGGCAAATTGCATTTATGTTAATGCTTCATACTTTACCCTGTTGCATGTATTCATCCTAAGGAGGTTGAGCTTTGAGTATTACAATTGTTGTAGATGTTCTTCTACTTAGATAAGTAGTTTTATTGCATTTTATCGGTTACATTCTTTCCAATATCACAGTAATGTATCAGTAATTTGTAATGTTCGAGGGAATCTTTATAAGTTGCACAGATGCTAATATCATTCACCTATCAGACAATCATTATATATGAAACTTTTCTCGCTTCAAGGCATTTATTTAAACTGACAAGCTGTCATACTTGCTTGGTTATAAGAATGAATTTTACAAATAAACTAGAAACCTACCTTTTTACTAGACGCTTCCCTATCATATTCACCCTAACACTTGAACAAGAACTGAATAAAATACAATTAGCTGTTATTTGGTCATGATCATACTGATTACATTCA
>Ga0307511_10007831_pt1 | contig 10728 bp, 6 predicted proteins | sample 13_EM_MG_FD_200266 | JGI IMG/M metagenome (GOLD analysis project Ga0307511, IMG submission 200266) | Populus trichocarpa ectomycorrhiza microbial communities from riparian zone in the Pacific Northwest, United States - 13_EM | ecosystem: Host-associated > Plants > Roots > Unclassified | place... | reverse complement strand
CATTTTACAATCTCGGAATATCTCTAACCCACTTTACCAAATTATTGATAATTTGAACTTCCTTGCACGAGAAGTAAGTGAAAATGTATTTTAATCACAACTGTTAGCCACAATCAAATGCTAGACATACGTGCTCATCTAGAATAGAGTTACTTGAGACATTAACATTCGCATGTTACCATTATACTATCTTCCAATTTACTCATGAACATCAATTTAATTTGACTTTAGGAAATTTCCATCCATGTAGAGGACAAATGGTCTAAAAAATTAGATCGTCAAGGTTTGGGTACTCTCAAGTGGAGTTATTAAACCCGATTTAAGAGCCGGTCCATCCAGATTAATAAAAAAAATAAATTAAAACGGTGTAATATTTGTAAAAAAATTAATGGATCAATCAAAGTTTTTAATTGGATCAAAACGGTCCATTCTTTTATTTTTATTTTTTATTATTCTAGACCAATCTAAACCTTAAATTGACCTGCTTCTAGATGGACATGTCAAGCAAATCTAGGCTTTTAAAGCTATGCTTTAAAGCTACAATTTCACCACCGGTTGAAAAAATGGACTTTTATGAGCCGTTTCAAGTAGTTGCTTGCTTGGTAAATATGAAAAGACACCCATGATTTGGATTACGTAAACCATTTCAACACTCTTGCAAGGTAATAAAATTGATTACTTTTTACCTACTTTATATGATTAGGATGTTCAAATTCTATTCTATCTCCCTCATTTTTCTTGGTGTGAAAGTAAGTTCCTACCCAAAGTTGTTAGATTTTAATTCTTTTTTAATAATCTTAATTAAGATCAATGTGACATTCATCTTATCTAGAAAACTTGACATGGAGCCTCGTCTAGATCATCGACAAGCATTTATTTTATTCCAATTCTTTCAAACTCTCTACGTGATTCCGTATTCTCTTCCCTTATTATATTAGATTGAAGTTTATCAGGTTATACAGGGTACGGGGGTGTTTGTTTTTAAATTTCAACTTGTTTTTATGTATATTATTTAAATTTCAAACTCTCTACGTGATTCCGTATTCTCTACGTGATTCCGTATTCTCTTTCGTATGCGCTAATGTTAAAAATATATATATTATTTTGTTGTATTTTTTAATTAAAAACACTTTTAAAAAACATCATACACCATAATACCAAACACAAATAAAAGCTACATCAAAAAATCAATAACCCACTTAACTTTATGTTATTAATTACTTTTAAATAGAAAAATAAATAAAATATTAAGATTCGAACTCGTGACTATTTTATTAGTAAAATTTTAATACTAAGTAAAAAGCCTGGCTTAACTCGTCATCTTGTTATTATGTTATTAGATAAGACTTTAGGCATGACTTTTATTATTTTTTAATATTTAATATGTCCAAATCGATATGCATGATTTATTTGTTAGAATCACACAACATGACAAATAGAATATACATATTTATAGACTATAAATAATAATTTCTAGATACAATATTTGCATTCAATTCTTATAACATAATATTATATCTATAAAAAATCACAACATATATATCAAATATATAATATAATCTTAATGCATATCATATCGAATCATAACACACAAAAACATCCATATCATGAGGTCTCCATCTTCAACTTCCTAGAAGAAGAAAAAAAAGACAGTTAATTTTCAATTATTATGAATATCATTTTTTTTAAAAAAAAAACCATACCCTTGACTTACAATACAAGCCATGCACAGCACTATCACTTTGAGAAAGCTTAGTGTAAATAAACAATTCGAATTATCTTGCTTTATACAATTGTTTAAATTCGTAACATGTCACATGATTTGAAGTTAAAGGTGGAATTGACCAAATAATATTGCATGGCTTCAAATAATCAGCCAGGCAAAAATATAATTACAGATGGGTTTGTTACTCACGTTATCATTTCAGATTTAAATTATAAAAAAATATAAAAAATGATTTTTTATAAAATCATTAAAAATCATTTAGATTATGTGAATGTCTGCTTAATATTTGATCAATTCAGAATTTCATTTTAATGTATAAAAATTTATGAAAAAAAAAGGAATCCCTCGTACAATTATCTATATATATACAGTCTTTTTTCTCATTTTATTTTTGTTTTTTTAATTTCATCTTTTATTTTTAATTATTTTATTTTTCAACATTTAATTAATTTTAAATTGATTTTCATAATCTATTACGAGGTTATCACAATCTCAAATAAATATCTCATCATTTAAATATTTATTTTTTATGAGGTTATCACAACTTCGAATAAATATTTTTTTATTTGATTGATGTTTAATTTTATAAGTATTTATTTAAGTTATTATATCATTAAATAAAAATATATATTTTAAAAAATTATTAAACCCATTAGAGTTCATGATCCAATCGTGAGCTTAGCAGGTTAAGCCGTGAAATCTAAATCGATTCAATACGTAGATTTTAAATTTTTTTTAAAAATCAAATAATTTTTTTTACTAATTGTTCGAGTTGTTTTTAGATCCGTTAAATCAACTATGTCATGTTAAAATAACTTTGTTATCAATTAATTTTAAATATAGTGTAGATAAAAAATAAATTCAAGAAATTTTAAGATTAAGATTGGAACGAATCCAAATTGTTCCCTGCGCCATGAATATTTTTCTTGATTTCAACCCACCATCAACGAAGCACAAGCCAACTTGTATATATATATATATATATCTAAAAATATTCATCGTTCCCGAGAAGAACCGAATTCAATATTGAGCTACAATTTTAAAAGAAGTCGCAAAATATGGTCGTAAACTAACCAATTTAGGAATGGAACCCAAATCTCAATGTGAAATGAAGGCAAACGGTGGGGCTCATGACGATTGGAAAGTAAAAGCTGAGCCGTGTTGTGGTGGTTCAAACATGGCTAAGCTTTTACTTTCCAATCTTACCCTTCCATTTACTTTCTTACAGCCTACTATTTTTGACCAAAAGTCAATCCCCAACCCCATCTCACTTAACCCTAAGATAATTCCAAAATTGACATGTCAAAAGTATCAAGCTTGTATTTTGTTTTTCTGGGCACCCCCCACTTGATCACGCCTCACCAACTTTATCCCGCTATAAAAAAACAAAAACCCTAATTTCACCTTGCTTGTATTTAACACTGCCACTTGGAGAATTGTAGATTTGTAGCAGTAGTAGTGAGAGAGAAGCTAAAAACTTGAAAAGGGACTAAAATTCTAAAACCCCATTTTCATATTCTTTAAAAAAAGAAAAAAAGAAAAACCCAAAATTTAACCCAAACCCTACAAATTATTCACCCTTCTTATCTAAAGCTGTAACTTTTTTCCTCTCTCGGAACCATGGAAGCTTCAACAACTTTCCCGGAAAATTCAAACGCCGCCACCGGTAACCGGGATAGTGATGAAGGCGATGAAGAGATGAGAGTGAAAGCTGAAGAGGGTGACCAGCACTCAACAGGGAACAGGTGGCCAAAGCAAGAGACTTTAGCTTTGTTGAAGATAAGGTCTGATATGGATGTTGCATTTAAAGACTCTGGTCTTAAAGCTCCTCTGTGGGAAGAGGTTTCAAAGTGAGTTCTGAGCTTTTTCTCGAGAAAGTTTGATAGAAAATGAAGAAAGTCTTGATCTTTATTATTTTGGATGTCATTTTCTGTTTGTTTGCTGAGAAAATGTTGGATAAAAGCTCGTTTTTAGCAAATTCTTGAATGAATAATCAATACTTGAGGCACCCCTGTGAGCAAAATTGCTAAATTACTGTTCTGCTCGGTCTACTCTGCTCATTTTGTGTAGTCCAAGTTGATTAGCATTGATTTTAGTGTATAGAGTCAAAAGGGATGGCTTTTTAACTCTAATTACTGCATGTTTTAATTTTTTTAGTTATTTAATCATGCTGGACATTATTGATTAGTTTATTCAAAGTTTAAACAGTTAACGAGAACATGGAATTTGTTTTTTTTTTCTATTGGAACTGTTGCTATCAGGAAATTGAATGAGCTTGGGTATAACAGAAGTGCCAAGAAATGCAAAGAGAAGTTTGAGAATATTTACAAGTATCATAGAAGAACCAAGGAAGGCCGGTCCGGTAGGCCAAATGGCAAGACATATAGGTTTTTTGAACAATTACAAGCTTTAGATAACACTGAGGTATTACTGCCACCTCCATCGTCAGATAAAGTTCATACTTCTATGGCCGCAGCCTTGGTGAACCCAGTAAGTTTCATTCCAAATGCTGTTCCATGTTCTATCCAAAGCCCTGGTATGAATTTTGTCGACACTACCTCTACTTCAACTGCATCTACTTCAAGTGAAGAAGAGGAAGGAACGAGAAAGAAGAAGCAGAAATTAACAGGTTTTTTTGAGAGGTTGATGAAGGAAGTGATTGAGAAGCAAGAGAATTTGCAAAATAAGTTTCTAGAAGCAATAGAGAAATGCGAGCAAGAAAGGATAGCTAGAGAAGAAGCATGGAAGATGCAAGAATTGGATAGGATTAAGAGAGAACGGGAGCTTTTAGTTCGAGAAAGAGCGATTGCAGCTGCAAAAGATGCAGCCGTGCTTGCATTCTTACAGAAGTTCTCTGAGCAAGGTATCTCGGTGCAATTGCCTGACAATCCTATAGTTCCGATGAAATTTCCTGACAATCAAACAGTTCCAGTGCCATCGTCTGCTCCAGTGCAATTGCCCAAGAACCAAGCAGTTCCAGTGGAGAATATTGTGAAGACCCGTGAAAATAGCAGTATTGAGAGTTTTGTTAATATTAGCCCATCAAGATGGCCTAAAGAAGAAATTGAAGCTTTGATCGGGCTAAGAACTAAGCTTGAATTCCAGTATGAAGAAAATGGACCAAAAGGGCCACTGTGGGAGGAGATATCAGCTTCAATGAAAAAGCTTGGTTATGATAGGAGTGCAAAGAGATGCAAAGAGAAATGGGAGAATATGAACAAGTACTTCAAGAGGGTAAAGGAGAGCAATAAAAGAAGACCTGGGGATTCAAAAACTTGTCCTTATTTCCAACAGCTTGATGCTCTATACAGAGAGAAGAATAGGAGGGTTGATGGTTCGGGTTTTGAGTTGAAGCCTGAAGAACTTTTAATGCATATGATGGGTGGCCAAGGAGATCAACAACAGCCGGAATCTGCCACGACAGAAGACAGAGAAAGTGAAAATGTTGATCAGAATCAAGAAAACTACAGAGACAAGGAAGACGGGGACGGCGATCGAATTGTAGCTAATGATCCTTCTTCAATGGAAATTATGGAGTGACTTTGACAAAATTATATTTCTTTTCTACAGTTGAACTTAGTGTGCCTCATTTTGAGATGTGGATGAAAGTCATTATGGAGTTCGATTCGTGGTTTTGTGAAACTCGATTCGGGGTTTCGAAGGCCTCATCACGAACCAAATGGGAAGGCATCTCATGGAAAGCGGCATCTTTGCATATGTATATGGTCATCGTTTGTTGAATAAACATGTCAAGAGAGAGAGGTTGGGATTAGAAGTAGGTTAATGTGTACTAATATAGTTTACACTTTACTTTTTAGCTTTTGAAAGTTCACACACATGTGTGTAAAAGTGGGAAAATGTTTGTTTATTTTTGTATCAATCAATGTTTACATAAGCAATGCAGCAATGCAGTCTAGCATCACTTTTTGGGATAAGAAAGTGCAAATATTTTGGTTATTTTTGTGTTGGAGGGACCAGATTCATGGAGCAGGTAAAGGGGATAAAACCATAGGAGAAGAAAATATGCAGACTGGCCTCGTAACTAAATCCTACATTTAAAGTGATTTTTGTTCACTTTTTGATAAGTGGCTATCATTATCACCCGTGCACAAGCCAATCTGTTGTGCTCGACAAAAGGAGAACTTTTTGACATTTTACCATCCTTTTTCGCTTGTCTTGGCAGGCCTCCAATCCTGGAATTCGGAAGAAAAACGCTTTACACTTTAGTGTCTTACGTAAGCCATATGTGTGTACCATTCTTGATTTTCGAAAGCTTCACTGCTGCATATTGTTGCTGCTGTGATGAAGCAGGTTAGAGAAAATGGACAGACCCCCTTTTCAATATGGTAGATTTCCAGCCTTGTGTAAGACTGGTCATGAAGATAAGCATTGCTGATCTTTGAAATAGCAGTCGATTATCAAACATTGAGAAGATAAATTTATTTTTATATTTTTATCTGTATTTCCTTAAACCACACACTGATACCATGTTGAAAAACAAAGTCAAAAACCATCAACTTGATGATGTCAAAATCAAAGCTCAGAAGAAGAAGAATGACTAAGACTGAAATTTGAAACCCTCTGCTTAAGATCTAACCCAATAAAAAACTACAATTATACAGAAGAGGTCACACACATAACAAAAAGAAAGTGAATTTTAATGGGAAAATATTTTAATCAGGATAAGCCAACTATAATGATACATAATAAAGAATTCCAGGCCTGCCTTTCCCATGTGATTATGTGAATAATAACAGTTTTCTTGGGATTAGATTTCAGCATTCCAAAGATTACAAGCAGGCCATGGACTGAGCTTGATTTATATCATAAAGGTGGGCAGTGCCCTGATAAATTACTATTTTTTTAAATTTTTTTGAGAAAATGTTAGATTACTAAGATCAAATTTAGTCCTTGAATCCATGGATTATCAGAATTTCTTTATAATAATAATAATAATAATCAGTAAGCATGTTAACACTTACTTGAAACGAAAGTCTAAGCTCCAGTTCAAGATTTTATTGATTTGAGGAAATAAATAAGTACTTGAGTTGGAGAGGGTTAACAGTTTAAAAAATAGATTTTTTTTTTTATGATTACGAATATTTTGAGACTAGTTTTTACACATGAGATGATTAATCCTGATTTAAAAAACAAGAATTTACAAATAATAAATTGAAAGTTTCCAATATATATATATATTCAACCAAAATACAAGTTTTTTAATTTTCTCAAAAAATAGCTGTTTATTTTTTAATAAATATGAATTAGTTTAACTTATACTTTTCAATAAGAAACATCATTTCATTAATTATCTCAATTCATTAAATAAAATCTTATATAATTTCTCTATAAAAATGTATTTTATTTAAAATACATGTTTTTTTAAACAATTCTTTTAGAGTTTTCTCAACAAACATGTGTTTGATTTAATAAATTTAATTTTAATATTTATTCTTCTTAATAATGTACATCATTATAAAAAAAACACATCCTTTTAGAGTTTTTTCGTGTTTAATTTTTAATAAATAAAAGATATATTTTTTTAAGGTAGTCACTAAAAAATAACTTTATAAAATTTAATTATTATTTTATCTAACATGCTTATATATAATATTAATTTGTTTTTTGTTTAGAATTATATTTTGAAACCGTCAACTAGTTATTATGACCGTTGATGGGTTACAAGAACTACTTTCTCTTGAGATGAGAGCCACTATAAAAATATTGCAGGTTCCCCTTTCCATAGCCCCCCGAAACCCTCCCCTGCCACATACAACAGGGAGTCTCTCTCTACAATGGCAGGCTATGAAACCCACCACCAGAGCCATCATCATCATCACCAGCAGCAACAAATCCCTAAAGAAACAGCTTTCCAAGCCATAAACACCATAATCCAGCTCCACTTTGAAAAAACCCTTGAAAAGAAAAGAGCTATAGACCTTCAAAAGAAAGAACTTCACAAACTCTTCCTTCTCTTCTTCATCTTTCTTTCTCTCATTTTCATGGCTGAAGCTCAACCTAATCGCCTTCAATGCCGCCATTGCTGGGCACCCATTACTCTCCTCTCTTTATCACACCTCATCTTCTATGTCTCAGTGGCTCAAACCCTTAGGTGCATCAATGGATTCAAGTACCAAAGAAGGTGTCACAAGCTCACTCTTGGTTTAGCTACTGAGAAGTTAAGGGAGTTGAAGACGAGATTAGCTAGTGGTGGTAGTGACCAGTATGGCCATGAGCTAGTTGTTGTTAGTGATGAGGGTGAACTTGAGATTCATTATCAAGAACCACCTGAGAGTTACTTTGGTAAGTTTAAGAGGAACTGGGCTTTGCATTTTGGGTTCTTGATCTTGATCTACAGCTTCATGGTATCTTCTTCCGTTGTTCTTCTTTGTTATTAGCTAGCTTTCCTGGGTTTGGAAAAGAAGTCTAGGTGCTTAGTTGAAGACCGGTTTCTAGTAGTCTTAGCTTAGTCTGAGGATGTTGTCCAAGAGATTAGCCTCAACTTTCAAGAATTTGATGTAAGAAAGAATTTGTTTTCATGTGTGAAAATGAAATTCTTGATTTCAATGTCAATCTGGATCTCCTCTTTATTTATAACAATCTAATAGTGTAAAATTCTGGGAAATCTTATTGGTTTCATATTTTATATTGATTCAACTTTCAAGGATCTCTCTTTTTTATGCAAAAAAAAAAAAAAAACAAGAGAGGTCTTAGTGCCAAAGTCATCAAACCCGACTTTGGGTTAATAAAGTGATCAAAATGGTGTTTTAATTTATTAAAAAAAAAACTACAAGAATTGTTGTTCTGAAAAGGCAAAAAAAGAAAAGAAAATATTTAGACCTGATTATCAAATTGTGTAGGGTTTAATTAGTTAAACTCTCATTTGGTTTTCTTAAAACCTAATCCGAGCTGGATCTTGAATCAACTCGCTCAAACTACAATATTTACTGTGCTAACCTTGCAATTAATTAATTTATTGACATTCAAAGATGCTAGGAGGTCGTTCCTGGGCTTTTTGACCACCTTCATAGGATACTTTTGCAACATTTTCTTACTCCCCTTTTGATGTAAAATGAAGAAGACGAAAGTCTTTAACTTTTTCCTGGATTGCTGAACATTGTCAGAGAAAATAAAATACAGTAAAATGTACGAAACTCATTAGTTTATCTATGAATATGCAGTTGTATTGATTTATATATATTATATTTGGTGTTTCTCGATTTGAAATTTGAATGGAAGAGGAAAACTACCCGTTCAAAATCAAGCCCTGTGAATTTGTTTTTGTTTTAAATTATTTTTTATATTTTTTTATTGTTTTAATATGTTAATATTAAAAATAAATTTTAAAAAATAAAAAATATTATTTTGATATATTATTTTTAAATAAAAATATTTTGAAAAACAGAAAAAATATTTGTTTTTACATTTTAAAAGTATATTTTTAAAAAAATTAAATTTTATTTTATTTTTTTATTTACTTCAAATTAATTTTTTTATGTTTTAAGATTATTTTGATGTACTAATATCAAAAATAATTTTTAAAAAATAAAAAATATATTATTTTGATGCATTTCTAAGTGAAAAATATTTTGAAAAACAACCACAACCACACTTACAAACACCGAATAATTTTGAAATTTTCTGATCTTTTTAATTTTAAATTATTTTTTATATATTTTACCACTTTTAAGTACGGTATTAAAAATAAATTTTAAAAACTAAAAAATAATTTTTTAAAAATCACGTAGGCCATTCTATTGTCTTACAAGTATTTAGCTATTGTTTGTTGTACATTTCTTTTTGGGATTACTTGGACACTTGAGAGTTAATAAAATCTCCATCAGTATCCTCAAATTTTAATTTATTTTTCCAACTACCAATACAAATTTCTATATAAAGCTGGTGAGGCACGTCAATGGTGGTAAAATCTTCATTCATATCAGCCAGCAACTATCCTCAAAAAATCGGAGTCGAGTCCTCTAGTTTCAACTATTCTTTTCTTTTGCTCTTATAATAATCCTCCACTGCCTGGCTTAGGTCTTGGTCTAGGCTAGATTAGTGAAAATAATTGGGTTTTTTTTGGGTCTCAAATAACATCTTTTTAGGGTTTTCTTTTTTTAATAAAAAAAATCAAATGTTCTTCATGGGACAGGTTATAAAACAAAGTAATGTAGTGTTAAAATCACAATATGTTCCAGATAATCCTCAACTAATATGTACACTTTCATGCATCAGCCCCTTTTCAGTTTTTGAAGAAGAATTGAAGATTTTGTTATTTTTAAAAGATAATCTTCTATTTTAAACCAAATCCAAATAAAATCGAATAATGTAGTGTTTTATTTTTCACAGTGACCCACTGCATTTGGTAAAGATTAAGTATTTTTAGACTTCTACTAGATAATTACCAGCACTATCCTGCAGATCGGATCAAATTTTTCTAGATCAAGTTTTTCTAGATGTAAATAAAATATTTAGATGTTGTTAATGTATTTTTAACCGGGAAAAAAAATATCTAAACTACATGAGGATTAATTTGATGTGACCTAATTAATTTGGTATATCCAAAAACAACCCGGATGATCAGTAAAAATATAGTTTGACTAAAAAAAATCAAGATAATATTTTTTTTTAAATATTAAAACGGCAACATAATAGATCAACTCATATCAATTCAGGTTAATCTGTCAAATCTATTACTCAGGTCACGAGACCCTAATAACCCTATAAAAATCAAATAAAAATAATTATTAAACTCTATTCTCAATTAATTTAATGTTGAATAATGAAATTAAAAACAAAATTCAACTAAAAAAATCAGTCGAGTTAACTCGAGTTAACATGTTATACCCGGGTCATGAGAAGAGGATAAACAGCTAACCCAAATATACCCAAGTTAAACTGTCAAACTCGGGTTAAGAGACTGAGATAACTTCATAGAAAACAAATAAAAAAATCAAGATAACATCTTTTTTTAAAATATTAAAACGACAACATAATAGATC